>Ga0315915_1000526_pt1 | contig 40080 bp, 24 predicted proteins | sample MpolbnodulesMG_FD_207738 | JGI IMG/M metagenome (GOLD analysis project Ga0315915, IMG submission 207738) | Medicago polymorpha root nodule microbial communities from Los Angeles, California, United States - branched nodules | ecosystem: Host-associated > Plants > Roots > Nodule | place: USA...
ATATAATTTTTTTTTGAAATTGGATGCCATAATAATTGGCTGTTATTTTTTTTTTGAACAAGCCAAAATGGAATTAATTAGAATAAAAGGAGAGGCTCATCTCGCACAAGGCGTGCAAAAGAGAACTACTCAAAGTTTGTACAAGTCAGGTCACTGCTGCCACAGAAAACAAAAGCAAACAGACCAAAATAAAAACAGAAGAAAAACAACAAATTTACCGTAAAACTCCCATGCAAAGTAGAGGATGTCTCCACCAGTCATGATAGCTAAAAGAACAGGTTGTCATACATGCCTTTAATCACTGAAAGGAAAGCATTTTTACCCTGTCGGTCATCTGCTGTAACTCTAATGCCTTATGATTAAAAACACGGTTGTTCATTTCCTTCCAAATAACCCAGACACATACAAGCCAGATTAGTTTTAGAAAGGAATATGTGAATCGCGGTAACCCTGCTAAATGACCGAACTGAAGAAGATGTGCACGAAGAACCTCTGGTGCAAAAAAATAAATATTTAACTAATGCGAAACAGCAACCCACATATTGCGAAATGTGTCGCAATTTAAAAATAAATGTGTAGCAGTCTCTTGTAAACCGCACCCTCCAACACACTGATTAGTATCGTAATGAAGGACACGACACCTCACAAGATTATCATGCGTGGGAAGCCGGTTGTGAAGAAGTCGCCAAGCAAACAAAGAAACTTTAAGCGGAACATGTTTATGCCATACATCATCAAATAAACTCCTAGCAAGAGACTTCGCCACTGATGTAAGGAGATGATAAGCCCCTTTCACTGTATAGCCAAGAACGGGATCGAGTAACCATGGCTGTTATTTTAATAGCATGATAATCTTAAAAATTTATAAAAAGAATCACACATATATTTCTCATTATTTTAAGAGAAATTATATACATACGTTAGTATAAAAAATGTTACATTTTCAACAAATCACAATTAACCATATGTGTAACATTAGAAGTAATTATAATAAAATTTAAACAATTATAATGTTTCAAAAATTATGATTGTTTGAATTAGTTTTCTTCTTCCCCAATTTTCATATCTCTTTTATCCTTGTATAATACTTTTTTTTTATTGTTAATTTGATATTTGAATTGCTTGTTAATTCGTAAATCATTTATCTTTTATTGAGAAATTCATCTATGGTTATTCGTTTGGATTTCAGATTATTTTAATTTTAAAATAATGATAATTTTTTATGGAAATAAATTTTAAAAGGATTTGAAAACAGGTTAACTTTTAATTAATATTGAAGGTGACATTAAATTTTAAGGGATGTTAGTGCATAACTAATTTGTACTGTTTTTTTGTCCCCGTGAGCTTAACTCACTTGGTAGGGACAACACATAATATATGCAAGATCCGGGGTTCAAACCCCAACCACCACCAAAATATTTGTACTATTTTGCAAAAATTGTGCTCAAGTATACATAGTTAAAAAAACATGTATCTTCTTTGTCTTTTTTTTTCCTGTGGTGTTTGGAGTTCGAACCCCAGACCTTGCATATTTTTAATAATATTACGTATTGAAAAGGCGGTAGAAGATGGGGATTTCTGTTGGATGTCAACCTAGTTGGAATGCTTCAGTTTCCCCCATTGATGTCTAACCTTTCTCTTGGCCTTATAAAAAAAAACGTAGTAAAAGCAAGCAGTATAATAAAGTTTACATGATGAGTGTCGATGTACCTTCAATATTATTTAAAAATTTATTACCATAACTATTACATTTATTTTAAAGCAACAAATCTGATTTTTTAAACAAATATCCATACTTGGATTTCACATAAAAATAATTTTTTTATGATTTAAAAAACCTTTGAAAATTAAATAAAAATAGAAAAAATTGAATTCTAAATGGATAAAAAAGATTTGTGAATCGTTGAAAAAGAAAACTAATACAATGAATGATGACTAAATGCTTACTCGGCATTCTAGAAGTGAATGTGAAAGGAAAAAATACATACCAAAGCAAGTGAAGGTTTGTTGAATTTCATAGAAGGAAATCATCAAATTGTTAATGTTTACCTTTTAAGGCGTGTCTATGAGATGCCAACTCGCCTAATGGATTAGTTTAGAGTTGATGATTTTGGGTTAGAATAAGTATAAAACACTACAAGAAATGTTGCATTTTGCTAGGGGCAGAAGCCCTGGCAAAATGCTAAAAGCCTTGGCAACTTGACGTTTGCCAGGAGCAGAATCGCCAGCAAATCTGCTCACCGCAAATGAACCTGCCAGGACTTTAGCTCCTGGAAAATGCGCTCCTGGCACAGGCCCTGACTCAACCCCTGGCAAATTGTGTCTGCATGATTGCAGGCTTTTCTGATGCATTCTGGTCAATGCAGTCTTTTTACAAACAATGTCAGCATCACATCAGTCATTTTCAATCCATGTCAGGAACTTTGCGAGGGGTTACCCCTGGCAAAATGTTGTACGATTTTTTTTAAAAAAACGTTTTTAAATTGTTTAAAAAATCAGAAAATTAAAATTTAATAATTAAAATAATTTTAAAAAATGTTTTAAAATTGTATTTTAATTAGATAGATATTTCTCTCAGGGGATGATTATTAGATAGATATGTAGTAGGCATTTTTATGGCCCAAAATTAATATAATACATTGATAAAAATTGATAAGAAACATATACATTCTCAACAATTAGATAATCTAGCCGTTCTCTTACACAACAATTAACTAGTTGCTAGCTTTATGACAATATGAAACTGAATTTACATTGTATACATTCAATATAATTGTTCAAGGAAAATAACATGCATATATACCGAGTCAATTTGCGCAACATCTCTGCAACAAATCTTAATGTATGTGCAAACAAAGAAATGAAGGAGTCTAAAGCACACATGTCCAACTTCACGCTTTATGATTTAAGTTCTAAAGCATTCTTTGTGCGTCTATTGGGAGAAACAATCAATGGATGAAATTAAACCACGTCCAGAATAGACGCACCTACCACTCGACAAAGGGTGTCATTGACATTTTGTCCTATTTGTATCATGTGTTTGTTTCAAGTTATATTCGTAGATTCCTCGAAATAAAAAGATAGAAATATGTATGCTTATGTTTGTTACAAGTTTACTAAATTTTATTCCTGGGTATAAAACATTCCTGAGAATAGAAAATTTTTCCCAAAGAAAAGGGTGAGAATAAAGTTCCCATGAAGATGAGAATAATTTCATATGTAATTGCCTATTATAAGTCCTATTTTTATGGTTTCCGGGAATATTATAATGTTAAACAAACATCTTTTTTCTATAAATCTTGGAATAAAATTCCCAAAGTTCCAAGGAATGTTATTCCTAGGAATAAATTTGGTAAACTTGAAACAAACACACCCTAAGTTCATTTTAGATGAGGGAATGATAAATGAATTATTAAGATAAATTATTCAGATGAGAAAGAATAAGTGGTTAAGAGAGAGATAAGAACAATGATACCAATGACACTAAAAGCTAATGACACTCAAGTGTTATCCCTCGACAAAAATATTTCATTGACATATTTATTTGATATATCACATTGAATCGATGCTCAAATCATCTTATTGACTAATTCACTTACATATAAAAGAATATATATTCAAAAAATTATATTATACTAGAATATATAGCAGATGAAGTATTATCAATATTAAGCAATTAGTCACAATTGATCACTGAATGTATACTTGAAAACACAACACAATAGAGAACAACACAACACAAGAGGGAACAAATACACGAAAAATCTTTAAAGAATGAACAATTTTTGTCTTGTATGATATTTGATACACAAAATATTATTTTGGTATTTTAAACAACTCATATTGGAACAAAAAAATTGTGTTGTGATTTAATGAGCGACACCAGTTTCAGTTTTTGTCAAGTTTCTTACCCCCTAATTTGTTGAGTCCCATAAATTATTTTAAAATCAAACACAATACAACTAGATTTATTTTGTTCAATTCTTTATTATTTAACAGATCAAATACCTTGATAAGTGTTTGATATTAATTTAAGATAATTTCAAATATGAGAATAACAATAGAATAAGGGTATAACTTGGGTTCATATATCTATATGTATGATAAATTATAGTGTGTCGATAACATATGTACGATGGGTAACTCCTCTAAAGTGAGTAATTCGTTTTGTAAAGTGAATAATATCAATCATTAATTAATAAATCAATGATAGAAATTTTAGATATATTGTAGCAAATAACAATTTTTTTTTTTTTTTGGGAGCAGAGGGATTGCCTGCTGCAACACGCAAATCATATATTAAGAAAGGAAAAACAAATACAAAGAGAGAGGGGGGACTAAAGGCAAAACCTTCCGGGAAAACAAACGCAAGCAACGATAAGATCAAAAGAGAACGAACATCATACAAACAAAAAGAACAACAACACACAACAAACTAGTGAGGTGAACGAGAACCTACTTTGAATCCTTTGCTAGGCTCAGCATGTTGTTGTTTTAGCTTCTTCTTCTTCTTCTTCCTTGGAACCACAACCTGAAATTGTTCAGCCTCAACAGTTTGAGCCATGTTAGCCCATGATTCACTCAGAAATTGTTGCGCCTCAAAAGGAACTAACCCTAAAACTTGCATATCATGAATAACATTTGCATTGAAGTTTGACAAGTCAGAGTCTGTCACTGTTAAAGATCTACCATAAGCCTCTTTAGATAAAGCCTTTGAAACATGGTCTCCCAATGGAAGAGAGTCTGCTGCTACTCCTTCATCAGAAGGAAACATACCATTCCCATGAGGGGAATCTTGGCTGTAATCCAGTTCAGTAATTGCATTACACCAAGGACCGACAATACGCAAATCCAGAGAATTGTTTTCCTGAAGGACCACTACCTGCTTCCCAGCCAACACAGAAACGTCAACCTACAATGGTTGCACATCATGAACTCCTGCAACAGAGATATTAGAAACCTCTTCCTCATGGTTTAAAACATTTCCCACAAATTCACAATTTGTAACTGCTTTAGACCTTATTATATCATCAATAAGAGGGTCAATTTCTACAACAGTTTTGCTGCAACATGCAACAATGTTTGGTGTATCTGTAGGTGTTTTGATCACCGCATCAACATTCTTAACATTTGAGGCAGTAGGCTTGACAGCCTGCACAGTGGAAGGAATCTGATACTTACAATTCTTAAAAGAGTGTCCAATAATCTTACATGAGTTACAGAATGAGGGAAGTTTCTCATACTCAACATCCACGTAAAAATCAAAATCCTTCCTCTCAACAAGGATTCTTTCATGCATATCTGAAGTTATATCGATCTCTATTAGAACTCTTGCATAATGGCCAAAAGTTCTCTTCTTAGTTACTTCATCAAGAGCCAAAGGAGTGCCTAGGGCCCCTACAATTTCAAATAATATAAATGGTCGCTAATATTCTCGAGCAAGACCATGAAGGCGTATCCATGTTTGAGCAACGGTTTGTTGCACCGTGTGAGGGTTGAAATCAGCAGTCCAAGCAAAGGTTCGAAGGAAGCCCGGTGAGAGATTCCAAGAACCAATAGACCGGACAACACTTAGATCATTCAAGGATGTAAAAACAAGCTCAAAGTATCAATTACCTAATGGGGCCATGGACCATGAATCACTAGTCTTCCAAAACTTTAGGATTCTTTCCTTCAAGTCTAGCATGCGGACATGGGATGAACCCTTTGGGAGAGTGAACCTCCCGTAAAGGACATTTTGACAGTCTGAAAGACCTGTCAAATATTCATCTTCAGAGATCCTGATGGAAATTTGCTTACCTTTTAGACAAGGTTTAGGCAACTGGGCAGTAGGAATGCAACATGAATTGGTAAGAGCTTGAGCAAAGGATTTAGTAACCCTCGACTGTGTAGCAGTGGAAGCCATGAACAACAACACACAACAATCAACAACACAACCCTCAACCCAGAAACCAAGCAGTAGAGACAAACCCAACGCCAAACAAGGGAACAACGATGCAAACCCAACAACCCAGAATGGAATCACAACAAGCAACAACCCAAAAACGCTGCACGGAAACTGTGAATCGGAGATGGAGTTGCAGAGGTGACCCAGATTGTGGAAGAAGGTGAAAAGAGGAGCTGAAACCCTGAAAAATAGTGTTGTACGGAACCCAACTCAGAGCCCGAATAGATTCAGATGATGGTAGCCGCCGGGAGCTGCGCGGAAATCAAACCCTTACATGGTTTTACTGTTCATCAACATCGCCTCTCCTTTTCTCGTATCGCCCCTTCAAAAAGAACCCAGCCAATTTTCAAACAAATCACAAATTTGTTAAAATAACAACTCATGATTTTATCTAGTAATTTTGTTTTAATTTTCTCTCTTTGAACTTTAATCATTTTAGAGGATCTAAACCCTATAAAGCACATACCACTTGGGTTGGTTTGGTAGTGTTGAGTTGAGATATTGAAGTGTGATCCTCCTCAAAGTCTCAAGTTCGATTTTTCAACAAATTAGGGTGCGATAATTAGCTTCTTGAACAACAAAAAAAGGTCAGGTAGCAGACCTTATTAAAATTGAATAACATGTCACATTTGGATATTAACAAACTTAAGTTTTAGTAGAGTTGAGATCCTGTCAAATGGAGAGGATTTTAGCCTGATTCAATAATGTATTCACATCACAAGTTAAAATCCTCTTCATTTTTTAAAATAAATGAATGACACAATTTAAAAAGAGATTAACACAAAATATACTATTGACTCAATTTAGAAAGAGATTAGCACAATTGTTTTTTGAAAATTCGGTATCCGATCCAAAGATCGACTAATTTGAGGAGACCAATCCCACCGTTCACTTGTGGGGTCCCCGTTCTAAGCCAGAGCAAAGCTTTGTATGAACTTCCCCACCGAAATTGACACTAGAGGGAATCAAACCTGAGACTTTGAGAGAAGCACACTCCAAGATCCCAAGCCAACCACTAGATTAACACAAAATATATAGTAATTTCCCCTAGAAAGTTGTTCCCACCATCATTAAATTTTAGAGAAAATAATCAATATTATGTTGTTTATTTGTTTGGTCATGTTTAACTAATTTCTCTTGATTGGGTCTTAGATGATTTTAATTTAAGTTGTTTGAACCATAATGTATAAACTCTTTTCAATGCAATTATAATCCTAGTCTTATTCATACTTATTTGTTCTTAATATATTTTTATATTGATCCTATATAAAATGATTTCAAATATTAATTGACTATTGACACTAGCTATTGAATTGGATATAATAATTATGTTTAATCTAACGGATCAATCTAGGGATAGATGATTGCTAGTTATGACATAAATATTAATGTTCATGTAAAATCTTCAACTGTTACGGACTCACCTAAGGGATTAGGATGTTGTAACTTAAGAAGAGAGTTCTGAGTCAATAAATTGATTAGAACTATTTTCATAATTTGTAATTAGGAGAATAATTGTAGAGACTAGATGCAATTAACCAAACAACGAGAATTAATTGATTCAAAAGACCTGATCAGATTAACTCAGATATTTTCCAAAACAATTTATTTTTATTTTTTATTATCTCAATATATATATGCTTTGCATACCCCCAATTGTTAAATCCTATTTATAATTAAATTGCCGAGTTGAGACCGAGACAATCCTCGTAGAGACGAACTTATAAATTTTATTACTTCAATGCATATTTAGTACACTTGATAAAAGTCTATTAAATTTTTTGGCTCCGTTGCCGGGAATTGGTGACAAATTTCGACAAGGCAATTTATTTTAGTTAGGATTTACTTTATTTTATTTTCTGTTATAAAAAGAAGTTAAAAAAAATTGTGCTATTTTGTCTTTTTCATTGTACTTTGGTGCTAAAACGTTTCTTTGAGTTTTGTAGCAATGATAGACATGATTTGTTTAAATGATTTAAAAGAGGTCATTATCCTGTTGTATGAGAAGTATTTTCTATCTCACAGGATAAAACATTGGAATGACAAGATCACAAGATTAAATTTGAGATGTGATTTTTGTGGGGTAGGTCTTCAGATCAACTATTGTGAAGTTCTCCACTTGAAATTATTTTGGATGAGTTCTTGAGATCCAATCAAGCCTCATTTGATAAATTTCAAGTTCGATGTGGTAATCTTGATGAGGAAATATCTGAATGTGAGAAGAAGTTAGTTGAGTTGGAGACTGAGTGTCACGCTATGGTGGTGGATGAAAAGTCACGATTGCGGAGTATCCAACTCTACTTGAAAAATGAGACTCAACTAATGGGTTGAAATAAACCATTCAATTGTAAGTGGATACACATTCTTCTCTATAGTGGTGGTGGGAGAGTTCAAACATCAAAGGTTTAGGCATGGGAGCATCTATTACTCTGTATTAAATTCATGAAGTTTATACCAAACAAGAGGAAAAAGAAGGATGATATATTTTTTTTGTCACATTTGCCACCCTAACAGTGGTTGAGACGTCAAACTTAATGACGTAAAAGAAAACGCTTGATAGGAAGCAACCCATATTTTTTAATTTTGTTTATTTTGTAGGTATTCCTATTTCGTAAAAAAAGCAACAAAAAAAGTTGAAATTTTTATTTTTTTATTTTTTTTATTATTGTGCCACTTGTCTAGCCTAACAAGAAACGGAGGTATGAATAAAAATATGATCTATGCATAATTAAATGAAAAATTGGGCTTTGACCAAAAGGAAAGTTGTTGACCAGAAAACAAGAATAAAATGCAGCGGCACAGTACATGAAGGCGAATCACGTTTTGGAAGGGAAACAGGAGTTCATGCATCACGAGTTGGGAAAAAGGCAGATGGTGATGGAAATTCAACAATAGCTATCCGAATGATATCCAGGAACAAACTGAGCAATGATGGAACTTTATCGGTTTATTTATTATATTGTTTATTCCTTTGATTATGTCTAGTTAATTTCTCTTGATTGAATTTTAGACGATTTTAATGTAAGCTGTTTAAATCATGTGATTGCATAAACTCTTTTTAATACAATTATAATCCTAGTCTTATTCATAATTATTTGTTCTTAATGCTTTTGTTTTTTTTTTATATTGATCCTATATAAAATGATTTCAAATATCAACTGACTACGGACACTAAATATTGAATTGGATATAATAATTATGATTAATCTAACAGGTCAATCTAGGGATAGATGATTGTTTGGTCATGACATAAAAATTAACGTTCATATAAAACTTTCAACGATTACAGACTCACCTAGAAATTAGGGTGTTGTAACTTGAGAAAAGAGTTATGAGTCAATGAATTGAATAGAACTATTTTGTTAATTTGTCGTGTAATTTAGAGAATAATTGTAGAGACTAGATGCAATTAACCAAACAATGATAATTAATTGATTTGAAAGGCCTGATCAATTTAACTCAGATATTTTCCAAAGCAATTTATTTATATTTTTATTTTCTGTTAACTCAAATATATGCTTTGCAAGCCCTCCAATTGTTAAATCCTATGTATAATTGAATTGCCGAGTTGAGATCGAAAGAATCCTTATGGAGACGAACTTATAAATTTTATTACTTTGATTCATTTTAGTACACTTGCTAAAGGTCTATCAATACACATACTTTTGGGTTATATGAAGGAACTAGGTTATTACAAAATTTCTTTGTTAATCTCCAAATTATGCAGAAATTTTTGAAATTTTTAAAATAGAACAAATACATTTTTTAATTTAAAAGTCCACTTGAGTTGGTCCGATGATATTGGCTTCAGACCTTGGAGTATGTTTCTCAAAGTCTCATATGTTTGATTCTCCCCGATTTAAAATTGGGTGAGTTAGTTTAACTTCAAAAAAAAATTAAAATAGGGACTAAAATCGTGAATTAACAAAAATAGGGGTAAAAAATATATTTGAGTCTTAGTTTTATCAAAATTGTGTTAAGCGTAAAATCATCTAGTGTTATGTTGTAAGGTGTGATTTTTTGTTAAATCGATGGTAACTTTTTTTTAGTGAAATCAAAATTCAACCCATTTTGAGCAATTTAACTCGCGGTAAAATTGAGTTAATCTATTTTGATTTTACCCGATTTTGAAGAAATTAACTCTCTTTTTAGGTTCGTTTTAGATTTTAAGACCTTTAAAAATTAAACTCTTATTTTTTGGATAGCTTTTTTGGATGTGTTTATGATTCGGTAGGATAATTTATGTCGTTTAAAACAAGTTTACGAGCATGACGTTTTATTATTTGTTAAGACGACTCAATATATTTTTGTTTTATAATTAAACTGAAATTTTAAACTAATGATGCATTTATAGTATTATATATTCCTTTCAATATTAATTATAAATAACTTTTCACTTTTTAGATTGATGAAATAGTTGATATATTTGGTATAACTACAGACGCAATACATTAGTTATTCAGCAATGCCGGTAACGCCGGTCCTTTATCTAGCATACTAGAATTTGACCTAAATGAATTTGACAACACCATGGCTGTGAACGTTCGTGGTGCAGCTGCAACTATCAAGCATGCTGCACGTGTAATGGTGGAAAGAAAAATACGTGGATCCATAATTTGCACGGCCAGTGTAGCTGGTCTTGTTGGTGGATGTGCAGGACATGATTATACAGCATCAAAACATGGTCTTATAGGACTTGTTAGGTCAATATGCGGTGAGCTTGGAGGTTATGGAATCAGAGTCAATTCAATCTCACCCTATGCTGTTGCCACACCTCTTGCATGTAGAGCCCTGGACATGGTGCCCAGTGAAGTTGAAGCTGTTGGCCTTGATTATGCTAATTTGCAAGGAATTACATTGAAGGCTGCTCATATTGCAGAGACTGCTTTGTTTCTTGCATCTGATGAATCGACTTATATTAGTGGACACAACTTGGTCGTTGATGGAGGCTTCTCGGTCATTAACCGATGTCTTCCTAGTATTATAAAGTGATAACTCTTATTGTTTTCTGTACCGTTTTCTCTATCATTCACTCTTTTATTCGATAAAACACATGTAAGTTTGTCTTCTCATTTTATGTGAGATCTATTTGCTAAGTGTGAGACTTACATAGATTTCACCGAATAAGAGAAAGAATGTTACCGAAAATGTTAAAAATAGAGTGTTCATAACACTCCTTAAAAAATAAGCTACGTGATTTGGAATTATAATGAAATAAACATTCTTCTTTTTCGAGAGGAATGAAATAAATGGTAAATATTTGTATTCTTGTATATTATATTTAGAGAAATGTTAGCAACACACATTTTAACACACACTTTTCAACACACTCTCTTTGATTGGTTAAAATTCACACGAGTCTCACCAAATCATGTGGGTTTCATATAAATTTGGTGGGTCCCATGTGAGTTTTAACCAATCAAAGAGAGTGTGTTGAAAAGTGTGTGTTAGAATGTGTGTTGCTAGCATTTCTTTCATATTTATAATATTTAGGCTTAATAGCAGTTTTCGCCTCCTAACTTTCACGAAGTTGCGATTTTGGTCCCCTAAGAAAAAAAACTACAAAACCGCCCCCTACGTTTTGCAACTGTAACAGTTTTTGCCCCCAAAACAAAAATAAAAAAAAATAAATAACATGTGACACCTCACTTGGGACGCCACGTCAGCGTAGACCGAGTTAAAATTGGCTTTAGGGGCCAAAACTGCGACATGTGCAAAACTTAGGGGGCAATTTTGTAGTTTTTTTCTTAAGGGGCCAAAATCACAACTTTAAAAAAGTTAAGGGGTTAAAACTGCTATTAAGCCTAATATTTAATGTTAACTTTTAAGTGACTATTCTTGTTTTTGTCTAAAAAAAATGACCTCATTTCTTTCTTAGTGGTACAACAAGGGAAGGTGATCTTCCATATATTATGAGTTAAGATATCTCCATTTGTTAAAATTAAGTGGATAATGTTATTAAGTGAGAGATACAAAAAAGTATATTTAGTTGGTCCTATCATTAAGTAGGTTCCACTGCTATTGATATTTTCTAAATTTTTTGTGTCTTTATCTCTCTAAATAAAAGAAATGGAAAAACTAATAAATTGAGATACATTGCATACTACAAAGATTATATAGAGCACAATAATTGTACTACACAACTTGGTCGTTGATGGAGGCTTCTCACTCATTAATAGGTGTCTTCCTACTGCACTTACTTTTTTATTTGATGAAGCTCATGTGCGTCATTTCCTTTTATATGAGATATATTTTTAAAGTATGAGACTCGCGTAAATTTCACCAAATAAGAGGGAGAAAATTAGTGAGAGTGTTAGAAATAGAGTATTCATGACACTCCTTAAAAACTACTCCATTCGGTCTCATATATAAGAATTTTTTTTAAATTCATTGAATAATTAATGTATTTGATCTACATTAGTAAATCAGAGACATTAATTATTCAACGAACCTAATTTTTTTTCTTCTTATATATGAGATCGGATGTCATAAGCCATCTGATTTGGAATTATAATGAAATAAACGTTTTTTTTTAGGGGAATGAAATAAACGTTTTTCTTTTTTGAGAAAAATGAAATAAATGATTTTTTTTTAAAGAAGAAATGAAATACACTTTTTTTTTTTTTAGAGGAATGGAATTATAATATATAATGTTAACTTTTAAGCGACTCCTCGTCGTCAACTTTAAAAGAAAAAAAACAACCTTCGTACTAAAGAACATTAAAGTGACTAAATTTTTGTTGTCATTGAAAGAAGTGTCTATTTTTGTTGACCACATTTCATTCTTAGTGGTACAAGTGAAGCTATGGAGACTTATGTTATCTTTTGATGAATTAAGGATAATTTAACCTAATGATAAATAGGATTTAATTTTATAACTAAGTAAACGGAGATCACAAGTTGAATGAAAGAAATGAAGTAGTATGATGTTTTTGAGATAAAAATAGTAACTAATGGTAAGAAAAAACCACATGGATGAACCTATATTTTTCCTTGATAAATTGGGGGTGATTGAGTGGCGGATGCATATGTGGGCTATGTGGGGCTAAAGCCCCACATGCCTTTTCCCTATTTTTTTTTTTATAATAAATATAACACAAAAATATATGTTAGTAATTGAGTAAACTATCTCTTTTACAACGTGTTTCATGTTTGAATTCTACAAAATTATTTGCAGTTTTTGATGGGAAACATTATTGAGGATGACTGAGTTTTATCCAAATGATTTTATAGATGTGTCGGAAGTGGCGTTACGCCATCAACTTATGAACTATATTACAAATGTCCGATCTGGCAGAAAATTTGCTAAGTTGAAAGGGCTTCCAGATCTTTGTGCGAAATTTGTGAAAACAAATAAATGCAACACATTTGCTATGGTTTATAAACTTTTGAAGTTGATTTTGCTCGCCAGTAACAACTACAAGTGTTGAACGTGTTTTTTTGCTATAAAAGTTGTGAAGAGTAACCTATGTAACAAAATGGATGATCTGTGCTAAATGACCGTCTTGTAATTTATATAGAAAGAGATGTTTTTTTAACAATTAGCAATGATGTCATTTTAACTCATTTTCAACAAATGCATAGGAGACGAGGTTTTCATTGTATTGTATTGTATCAAACAATGTTATTTCTTATTTTTAATATAGTTTGCATATTTTTTTTTTTTGAAAATTTAGCTCCACATGTACCAAAAGTCTGGATCCGCCCCTGGGGTGATTTACCCCTCGACAAATACGATTCAATTTTGGAACGAAAGATATGTAGATCACATGTTAAATGAAGGAGATAAAGAAGTTTGATGTTCTTAAGTTAAATGAAATAGATAAATAAGTTTGATGTTCTTAAGATGAAAATGATAGATGATTATAAAAAAAAATATTGGGGTAAATTACCTCCAATTCATCGAGGGGTATCGTAGAAAAACCTTAATATATTGTATATTTATTGGATAGATATCGTTGCATAATCTATTAATCTCTGATTAGTTTTTTTTTTTAAAGGAAAAAAGAATCTCTGATTAGTTGTTTGTGGTAAAATAAGTAATGGAAATACAAGTGATCAATAGTGTGTAGTAAATAAATCATAGTAAAAAAGTTGATGCGTAAGTCAAGAAATAATTAATTGATTTGGAATCGGCCCACGGATATTTTGTGTACTATACAAATCAAAAAAGTTGTACCTGTTTACATATTCGAATGTTTTTCTTATTGAATTTTTTGTTGTAAAAGAATTATTCATAGTTAAGGTTCTCCAAATTTATATTTTCAATACAATAGAATTTAATCAAAACGAGTTACAAATATAAGAGGCCGCCTTTCTCGCTCATGCTCATGACCGCACCAGAATATATACATATTTGAATTTGCGGTGAATTTAAAGAAATTACAATAGATATAACCGTAATTTTATCTTGTCAAAAAAAAAATCACCGTAATTTTATTTAAGTTTAAAGTGTATTCTTTTTTGTCAAATTCATAATGTCACGTTACTTTATCAAATTCACCGCAAATTCAATCAATAGATTTTTAGCTAAATTGCATTTTTGGTCCCTTAACTATTTAGGTAGTATCGCTTTGGTCTCTTAATTAAAATTCAATTTATTTTGGTCCCTTAACTTTTCTCCGTTACACATTTTGGTCATTTCCGTTAGTTTTAATTCAAAAGCGTTAGATTTTCTTCATTTTCTTCTATAATTTTTCTGGGATTTTTGTTGTTGAAGGTTGATGGAGATGATATGAAGATGAAAAAGAGGAGAAGAAGATGAAGAAAACCTAACGTTTTTGAATTAAAACTAACGGAAAGGACTAAAATGTGTAACAGAGAGAAGTTAAGGGACCAAAATAAATCAAATTTTAATTAAGGGACCAAAGCGATACTACCTAAATAGTTAAGGGACCAAAAATGCAATTTAGCCTTTAATCTATTTCCAAATTTTCCTCTACAAAAGCATTTCCATTTCTTTTTTGCGTGCTTGTTTGTTTAATCTGTATAGCTGTATTTTATGCATATTTCCTTCAGGGTTTCATTTTTTCATGGATGCTCTCTTAATACAGGTCAAGTCATTGCTTGCTGACGCAAAGGCTGGAGTTCCGTTAAGTGCACTTGAGAACTCAACAAATACAAATGCTCTTTCAATCAACCCGTTACCTTCCTTATTTCCTGCTGCGAGTACACCACCACTTTCACCACGCAGTTCGTCTGGTTCCCCACGAACCATGAAACAGAGAACTAGCCCTTCTTCATTAGGTTCTCCACTAAAAGTACTCCGTGAACCTGTAAGGGAGATCATTCCTCAGGTATTTGTCATTGTCTTAACTAATCATTTGTTCTTTTTGCTAAAAAAAATTTGGTTATGTCTAGAAAGGATTAATTCCTTGTATGGTTTATTAGCATTACTTTGAATGTTTGCAGTTTTACTTCAAAAACGGCCGTCCACCTCCAAATGAAATAAAAGACCATTTCGTGTTTCAAGTCGATAATCGATTTTATGGTCATATGGATGGTTTGCAATTACTCGGTAAGAACATGATATCTGTGAGCTTATTGGTTCTATATTCTCAATTACAACATTATTCTGGAGAAATACTAGTTCTTTTTTTCAACCTAGTTTTTGTATTCTAATGTCAGAATTCAAGTCTTTTACGAAAGAGATATGCAAAATTCCATCATTTTTCTCGACTGCTCTTTTCAAAAAGATTGATGTCAATTTGACAGGAACCATAACAAGGTACCAAATCTCTTATTGGACTTTTCCATCATAATAGGTCATTACATCACATGAAGCTTTCTGAATTTATGTTAGATTTAGCTCTAATTTTTGTATAGATGCTGTTTCTTTTAATTGGATATATAAAGAAGGAAAATGCTAATGAGTGCCCTAAGGGCACAAGTTAAGGAAACTAATATAGTAATATTTTCTTGGAAAATTGTGCATTCAACTTTTTTAGAGTTTAAAAATTGTTCTTTCCAATAAAAAAAAAAAAATCTACTTTTAGTGTCCTTAACTGCCCGTAGGACACTTGTTAGCATCACCCTATAAGATTAAGGAAAATAAGGCTGCCAGATGTTTGCAGATAAAACAAGCAGTTGGAAAGCGTTTATAATTTTTGACTGAATAGGTTATGCTCCATAGGGTTTACGACTGTTTGATGCACTTTAATATTCTAATATCCCATCCTTTCCCGTGAAGCAATGTTTTAAAAACTGAACCGGACATCGAACCAGCAAGACCTCTGAGTCATGGTTCAACTACTTTAATCCACTCAAACTGGGACAAAACCACAATCAAATTGTTTGAATAACCAAACCGTAGACAGATTGTTTAATACAGCAATTGATGGAACCCCTTCCCGGATTCTGCGTACGCGGGAGCTTTAGTGCACCGGGCTGCCCTTTTAACTGTACCGTAGACAGTGCGCCCGTTCACGGTTCAATTAAACTATCTGGTTTGGTTTTTAAAACATTGCTTGAAGGAAAGAAAAGTAGCTTAACCTTAGCTCAGCCATCACTGATACTCTGATTATATCATATATGTTGGATGACAATACTAACCCAGGGAAAATACTACCCTTGGTGGTTTGACTATTTTATGGGTGGTGCTTTCAGAATTATTTTTTAGGACTCATAAACTGGACTCGCTCTTTGTTGTTTGAATTCAATATTGAAGTGAATTTTGAATTTAGTAATTTACTCAACTAAAGTTGGTAGTTCTTGGTGACACTTCCGGGTAACTCTATGTAGGACTATAGTCTATAAAAGATGGAGGTAATGTTGTCAAACTTAAGAGGGGGTGAAAGATTGTTTCTTGGATGGAGGTATGCAAAATTTTACATATACACACAACACACATGTTTGTGTGTGTGTATACTGTATACATAAAAAATAACACAACAAGGAGGCTAACCTCTAAATCAAAACACTAAACTAACTCAAATTAAAAATTCATTATCGACATCATTGTTAGTTCATATCATTTACTATTCAATAGACTAATGAAAATAATATCTGATATAGTTTTTATCACATTATCTGTTCAGTCATTGTTAATTTTTAATTAGTTTTTGAAATATGTCGCTCGTAATATATAACAGCAAAATATGTGTGTAACAAAAGCATTATTTCTTTTACCTGATCTGTTATTTACTACCTTCCTAACTATATACAAGACCCCTTTAACTAATTCACATCACAAGAATTAAGAAAAGTTGGATAATTTAGTTACTGACATTAAGTTTCTTAATTTATATTATTTTTCTACAATTACCCTTAAAATTATTTTCATCTCACTCTTACCACCTAATTGTTCACCTACTTAATATATATTGGGACTCGTCAAAACACATTTTCCCCCAATCCTCACAAGATAGAGATTGTAAAGTGATTTACAGTATTTTATTTAGTAAAAAAAATAATTAACGCAAAAGAGAAATTAAAGACGACCTTATAAATGGGAGCACACTAACTTCTCAAAAGGGTTTTGTACAAAGGAACGGAGGTAGCATTTGATCCAATACTGTTATAGATGGATAAATTACAAACAAATGATAAAAGTTGGCTCACTTATGTGTTTCAACTGATAGAGCAATCAGGAAAGCATCACCTGTTCGTTTTTAGATGAATTGTTGCAGTCATTTTCAAAATTATCCGGGGAAAATACCACCCTCAGTTTTCCAGTTCGTTTTTTTTATTATGAAATTTACTGTATGTGCAAAACTTCTTTTATCGTAATAGATCATGTGTGTCTTTTGTTGAGAACTAGAAGGGTTACAGATTTGATATTATTTACTATGAATTTGTTTCCGTAAACATTTGGTCCTGTTGGACTGATGCCTTTACCATTTCATATATATTTTAGAGATCAATTTATTGACTATTGGATTCGAGGCAACATGTTAGCCATGGATTTACCGACACAAATATATACCATACTGAAGCAGCCACATCGAACATACCTTGTACAGGTTTGCTCTGTTTTATATAAGCTGTCATACCCTTACTCCCCAAGTATTTTGCTGTTTATCTCTCAACTCTCAACATGAATTATTAAGGGCTTACTAAAATGCTATACATTAGAATTAGAAATGTGTTTACGTTTTATATTTTTAATGTAGGATGATTTCAAACCTATCTTGAGGGAACTATTGTCCTCTCATCCTGGATTGGAGTTTTTGCAAAGCACACCTGAATTTCAGGAAAGATATGGTATGTATGATCATATTATTTAGATTATTACTTTGTTTTGCTTTTATGTCTGAATTTTTTTTTATATATAATTTGGTTCTTAAATAATCAGATCTCTTAGTCACCAGCCTTGCCCAATATCTAATTCTGATTGGCCTGGTTGGAACACTATTGGTATCTTATTTTGGGGATAATTTCCAATGAAATGTCTGACAATAAGATTTTCCAATTAAGATATGATTTACTTTAATTTTTTCTTTTCCTTCCCATTGTTTTTCATATGGGGTGGGCATGCTAGAATGCTGACTATCTCATAATATTATTGCAATCTATCTTTATTTACATCACATATATTTTATATGTTTTCAAAAATGTTCTTGGGGTATTTCTCACTGTTGTTTTTTGTTGTTAAAACAGCTGAGACTGTCATACATAGAATATTTTACTACATGAATAGATCAGGAAATGGTCGACTGACTTTGAGGGAGTTGAAGCGTGGGAATCTAATTGATGCCATGCTGCATGTAGATGAAGAAGAAGATATTAATAAAGTTCTGAGGTAAAGGTTTTAGCTGAAAATCTTTGAAAAATCAACTATATTTTTTACTTAAAAAACATGCCATCTTAGTCCTTGCTCCTCTATTAAGCAAACTGCTGGAGGAATGAAACTCCCATACCCAAACTCTGACCCTTAACTCAAGTAGATCCCCCAAGAGAAGCAAAGAACACTGTAATAGATTTCAAGGTTACAGTCCCACGTAGCTAGCTCGGTTGGTGAGCTAAGGGACACGAAGGAGTTTTAAAGAGGTCCAGGGTTCAAACCCTGAAAACGAACATAAAAACTAACTAATATTTGCCTATCCAAAAAAAAATAATCAATATTACAAAAGAAAATGCTGGAAATTTAGGAAATGACAAGAGAAACCGGTGGTCAGTGGAGATGCTCTGAGTTCTGAATCAAAAGAATTGTTATTGTGTTTTCTCTGTACTCTAGATCTGAATGAAAGCATTACATACAAATAACCAAAGATGTGCAAGCCCATGATTGATTGATTTTCCAGTTTAGTTTTCGCTACAGAGTTCGATTTTTCTTTTTGCTTATTTCTGTTTGCTACATTTGTTCTCTGGTGAAATTTCAGGTACTTCTCATATGAGCATTTCTATGTCATTTACTGCAAATTTTGGGAGCTCGACACAGATCACGACTTTTTCATTGACAGAGAGAACCTTATTAAATATGGGAACCATTCTCTTACATATCGGATTGTTGATAGAATTTTTTCCCAGGTCTGTTCGTATTTTCCATCTTTGTTAGCACACCAAGTTTAATTTACTGTGTATGGCTATGCCGGGCTTGTACCGTGAATTCATAGTGTTTGGAGCAAATAACTTTAGGGACTGATTTGGTTTATAAATAACTCAAACTTGGTTATATGATTTGATTTTAGTTTTAATTATTGAAGTTGATAATTTTGCCCTTATCAGTTTCTCTACATTGCATAGTCTAACTCAAAGGGTAATAATGTAAATGGCTTAAACAAGAACGAGTTCCATTCATTTTGAAGGTATTCTAAATGTGGAATTTGATTTGCAAATAAATTCAAATTCTTTTGTTTAATGATGAGTCCTGAGCCTGATAATTGTTTCATCAATCAATCAAGTCTATTCCATATTTTATATTTTTGTATGTCTTATTTATGCTAAAACTGAGACAGGTTCCGCGAAAATTTAGCAGTAAAGTTGAAGGGAAGATGAACTATGAAGATTTTGTTCATTTCATACTTGCAGAGGAAGATAAGTCGTCTGAACCTAGTCTGGAATACTGGTATACTCCCTAGCCTTCTCAAATACTGGAGATCCTTTTAGCAGCATAGAAAATCGTACGTCTTGACTGATATATGTCAAACTTGGATGATAAAAGAAAGCTAGTTATTTTCTCAACCATTTGATTTATACAATTATACTGAAATAACTTATAATTATTGTTAAAGGTATGATGCTTTAGATAAAAGAATGAGAAGAATAAGAAAAACATATATTTAGGGTGAAATATAATTGATAATGGTTTGATATTAACTTGATACAAAATTCTAAACACTAACCCCTATTTATAGGCATCTAAATACAAGACTCCTAATTCTAAATAAATTAATAGGGAAATCACGAATCAAATTATGATACTGACCAAGTTTTATGAAAATTAATATTAGGATATAATATTATGAAGATATTATAATATATTTCAGATATTCTAACCAAAACAACAATGCCGACGATGTTGATAATGGTGATGATAAGAAAATTAAAATAATGATAATAATAATGACGATGGTGACAACTTTTCATGTGCTTTATAGTGGTTCTTTCTTGTGGTTCTTTTGTTATATCATACTGTTATTTTTTATGCTCTTCTTCTGGATTGTAATTGTTCAATTGCAGTGCGATTTCAACTTTTCAAGCATTGTTTTTTATTACTGTGCATTATCAATTACAAATCAGTACCCTGCCTGCATAAGCCTGCTGTCCCCTTTTAAATGACTCTGTCTATGCTTCAGATTAGTTGGAGCGTTGCTTTCAAAACCAGGCTAGACTAAGCTGATTAGACGGGTTTAAACTGGATACTGTATAGGTGTATAATCTATTTAACAAAAAACCTAGTTAATTCCAAAACCTATGAAAATAGCCTAAAACATGTGACGAGCTAGTTTCAGTGGGTCAATTTCATTCTTTAGTCTTCCTTTTTTTTCTAAAGAATACTTTTAAATTGATTGAAGATCCAGTGCCATGTTTCACTTTCAATATACTATTAACCCTATCTTCCTCAGCCTTTAAATTAAATTGAATCTCATAGATTTTATTCTTCACAAACCTTGTAGGTTCAGATGCATTGATTTGGATGGAAATGGAGTGTTGACACCAAATGAAATGCTGTTCTTTTATGAGGAGCAGTTGCATCGGATGGAATGTATGGCCCAAGAGCCAGTGCTTTTCGAAGATATATTATGTCAGCTTGTTGATATGATTGGACCAGAAGTCTCTCCTTTATTCATGTTCTTGCTTCTTTGGTTGTTTTGTTTTTATTGCTCTACTGTATAGCATGTGGTAACTGTCCTATGTTTGCAGAGTGAAGGATATATCACATTACGAGATGTGAAAAGCAGCAAACTTTCTGGAAATGTTTTCAACATTCTTTTCAATCTCAACAAGTTTATCGCTTTTGAATCTCGTGATCCATTTCTTATACGTCAGGTAGAAGCAAGTCTTAGGTCCTATTTCACTATCAATGAAGACCTTCGGCAATATTTGTTGGTAAATTCTAATGACAAGGAGGGCACTTTGTTGTACAGGAACGTGAGGATCCAAATATGACCGAGTGGGACCGTTTTGCGCATAGAGAGTATATTAGGCTTTCTATGGAAGAAGACGGTGAAGATATGTCAAATGCCAGTGGAGATGTCTGGGAAGAATCACTTGAGGCCCCTTTCTGAATTTCAAGTAGGTAGGTTGAGTAGTGCATTGCATGTCACATATTCATTTTATAATAAATATATTGTATTTGCCAGCAGAGTAGTGCATGTTTGGATTCGTGGTAAGAATGGCAGAATCACAATGAGCCATTGTGAGTTATTAAAAAAAAAAACCCACACTTCGTAGCTTCAGCAAAATGATGGTTCACCATGATTTTGTAAAACTTACTGCCTATCCAAACATATACGTAGTTGGTAAGGACTCGGCTCATATTCCATAAGGACGTGAGTTTGAATCTCGCTACCGATTTAAGAACCTTGTCCAAAGGTATATGTAAATACCTTTGTAAGCGTCATTTGATTCACAAGACTTTCCTTGACTCTGGTAGAGCTCTCGGGATCCAACTGATCTAAACTATTTATTATAAAATATACATATATGGTATTTCTTGCACCACCTAATGGATATCATAACTTGTAGGTGAATCAAAGACTGAGTTGTGCTTCTAAAAATCTTTACACTCTATCATTTGAACATGGGAGTGGGAGTTGTATGCATTTGGAGGTATTGGTATTGGACGTAGATGTCTAACTGAGTGCTCTGGAGAGGTTCTCCTGAAATTTGTCTAGTAAAGGAAATGAGAATAGCTACAGGGTACAAGCTGGTGCAGATTTATTGTTCTTGTTCATATACTTATTTTTTAGACTAATCCATATGGAATTTAATTTCTGTAAAAAGTAACTGGAGGGTTTTTGGTTCATCCCGTTTGAGTTTTGGTTGTTTTCATGGTTTTGTTTTCTTACTAAAATTTTCACAATTAATTGTACTAAACTTTCAACTTGTTTCTTTAGTTTACTATATAGTGAAGATACAATGCAATATAACTAAACCATCATAGCGTTGTGGATAGATAGTTTTCTTAATGGAATAGACAACTTATATCAAGTTTCAACTTTCAATCATATAAATGACGTGTGGGTAGTTTAGTTTTCTAAAATTCAACAATAGATGTTTGTTAATGGAAGTTATGTAATGTTTTCAAAGAGTTTGATGAGGATGTATAACCAGAAAGTTGAAATTTCATTGTTATGTGATGTTAGTACAGTTTGTATTTAAGTTTAGATAGAGTAAATTGGAAATAACTAAACCTTCAACACACTAATCTTATGAAAGATTAAACCTAAACTATAATTCTTATTAAGAATCCTTCATGCAAATCTGTCATGGTCACTCAACCATAATGGTAATTGAGCAGGTTAAGTTAACTGATTATAAGAACTTGGGGGTTAAACCTACTCAACTTTTTGTTCTCTCCTTCGATGTACAAGTACAGCCAGTTCAAGACGTTTCTTTTCTTTTAAATTTCATCAATTGTAGTTGTTAAGTTTAGGCTGTTAATTGCTAAATTATAAGAAAAACTACACCTCTTTCTAAACCTTTGATAGTGTAAGACAAATGAGAAAAAGTAATGACTTAATAATGATGATTCGTAGAGAGAATATTGAACTCTTTCTAAACATTTTATTATCAATATAAGAAAATAGAAAAATAGATGAAGGTCACTTCAATTTAAGGCAAGACAGAAGCCTCAAACAAGGACTAGGACTTACATTACAATTTACTTATTCAAATCTACCTATATTTATTAGCTGTAATTGAATACAAAGGTATGTTTGGATTGATATTTATTTTGTGTGAATCAGATATGTTTTGCGTGCAACTGCAGACACTAATATCTCGAGTTGGATAAAACTACAAATATTAACGGTGAAACTCTTCCTCAAGAGATTTAACACTATTGATTCATATGACGGAATTTGAATGCTTAAACTTTGGTTAAGCTAGAAAAATCTTTATCGTCTCATTCAATGTTTTTGGATTATTTTAGTTTGGTATTATTTTTTTTTTTATATATATTGTTAATATTTTATACTTTGATCTTATTTCTCACTCAACTTTTTAACTCTTTACAAACCATCCTTATATTCTTGCAAAAACTTATTCCACTTTACATTTTCCTTAAAATGTAATTAACTTATTGTATTCTTCACCACCAATCCAATCTTACTGAATATTAGCCTAATTATAACAATCAATAAAATAAAAAGAAAAGAATGATGGTGACCCTTTTGTTGGTGAATGTCTGCAGTATAACAACAAATGGGAAAAGTATGACAACCATATAATTTAAATATTTTTTGGTCAAAATTTAAATTTTGATTATTAAAAATACTGTAGGGCCTGCCTGCCAAACTGTTTGAAATTGATTGTGAAAATATTGGACATGCATAAGAAAGTAAATGGATTGAAGATAGTGTTATGGTGGGACCAGAGTGAAGAAAATCACAGTATTTTAATGTAACATAACATGTTCTTCTGTTATGTTCTGCGGAAGACACGGTTTGATTTAGTTTTGTTTTCTTCTTTATGTTCTGTTATTCTTTCCTTTTTTACTTTTCCTCTTCCTTAACCGTGTTACCTTTCAATTTAAACCAGCATTGCCATTGTCACTGCCTCTCTCATCTTTCAATTTCAATCACCATCATCACTTTCTTCTTCCTTTTTCAATCCTCTCTCTCATATTATTATTGGCTTCCACTCTCTTTCAGTTTCATTCTACCTAATTCTCCTTGATCTCATTCTAAGTTATCTTCCTTAATTGCTGGTTAGTTTTTATTTATTTATATTATATTATTCAACTCTTGTTTTTGTTTCATCACTTTGCTAATTCATAGTTATTAACTTACTTGAGCTTTATCAGGTTTTCACTCTTTGCTTATGCATTTAATTAATTGTTTCCTCTAGAGCCTAGAATCTTATTTTTCTTCTTTCTTACCTCATTCCACTCGGTTCCTTTTGTCTCTTCTCATTCATGTATTAATTATTCAAAAGTATGAAGAATTAGTCTCACTTGAATTTTTTTTTTATTTGATGTGTCAATGAAAATACATTATGTTATGCATTACTTCAAAATTTTATATTGATATAATAAGGTGATGAATGAGACTAACTCACCTTCTCATATTTTTCTTTTAATCACAGCTGCCTTGTTCTCCACACAAATCATATTATTTATTTGCTGTTTTCATAATTACTTCCTTTTCTTACTATGTTAATTAATGTTAATGAAGTTAAGTATGTTTTTAATGTTTTAGACCATCCTCATTTTTTTTCTCTAACTTTTGTTTCTGTGTTTTTGTTTCATCATTCAGCAGCAAAGAATAATTGCACTGGTTAATTTTTTTTGAAGATGGTTTTGGGAATAAGAACAAAAAGTAGAAAAACTGTTTCAAATTCAATTCAAGTTAACTACATCATCCATGTTCATGAGATCAAACCATGGCCACCTTCACAATCACTAAGGTCTGTTCAATCTGTGCTGCTACAATGGGAAAATGGAGAAAAAAATTCTGGGTCCCTAGCATCAAATGTCGGTAACGGGAAGATCGAGTTCAATGAACCTTTCAAGCTTTCAGTATTTATGTTAAGAGAAGCATCTAAGAAAGAAAAAAACCGTGAAAATTTCAAGAAAAACTACTTAGAGTTTCATTTGTATGATAGGACAGTGAAGAACCAACTACTAGGATCAGCCACTATAAACTTTGCAGATTTTGGAATTATTAAGGAAGTTAAAGCCATAAGTTTTCAGTTGAACTGCAAGAAGACTTTTAGGAGTTCAACGCAACCGTTGATGTATGTCAGTATTCAGCCATTTGATATAGAATGTTCAAGCTCATCACCAAGCAGCAACTTGTCGAAAGAATTGTCGTTAGAAAAGGAAGAAAGGGAATCTGTATCACTACCACAGTCAGTTAAAGATGATGATGAGGAAGATGATATTGAAATTGCCTCTTTTACCGATGATGAAACTGATGACATTCCTTCAAATAGTTCTGCTTCAGAGACTACAAGAGGTTTGTGCCCTCTAAGTGAAAAGTACTAAAGTGATTTATCTTGTGTGTAAAGGGAATCCAATCTACAATTTTTGGACATTCCTTTGTTATGATTTGCTAGCAATTGACCGTTTCACAACGATTCTATGTCACTCTAACTGGATTTTGCTCTACGAAAAAACTGCAATGATGCTTTACATTTGGTTATAGACTTATAGTTTCAATTGTTTTTTTCTTTCTCGTTGTGCGTATGAACATATGCATTGATCATATGCTTATGTTTGGTTGTATGCTTCTGCAATTCATGTTCTGTTGGTCTTACCATATTCAGGAGATGAGATGACTTTTTCATAAATTTGTGATTGCTCATTTTACATTTGTATATCAATTACCCTATAAAGTTGGTTTTTGATTTCATTTTTAGCTCCACATAATATTATCTAATATTTGAACTCTAAATGTGTTGTTAGGTTCTTTTAAAATTGTATGTAGATATGTAGATAGATACTAGATACATAGTAATGAAACTATGTAGACGTATTACAGACGCTACAGTTTTTCTTTTGATTACCTGATCTCTGGAGTCTGGACGGATAATATGTGCGCAAAATGCAATTTTCTAATTTGTCATTTTTAATAGCCTGTTGCAATTTGGTTTCAGACATCTTCGAAATCAGTGAAGGAGGAAAAAAGGGATCTAATGGAGAATGTATTCAACCCTCAGAAAGTACTGCTTCTTGGTTACCTGCAAACACAAAGGCTGAAGCAACCGCACAGGTCAGTGGCATCGAACCTCCCTCTTCGTCTATGGTTCTACGCTCAGGTATGGCAAATGCTGACAATGGAAGGACTTCGGTCCCTAGAATTTCTGAGGGGAGTGTCAAGGTTGCTGATGCAAGTTCTGAAATTCAAATAAACATTCAACGATCCCGTTGGCAAGATATGACTGGTAATAGGTTCAAAGGCATAGCTCCATCTCCATACACTTCATCAAGTATGAAACCACACTTTGAAATATCTTCCCAATCTCAAGTGACATCAGAGGATAGGATAAACCAAGATAGCACAGAAAACAATAGATATAAAGAAAGTTTTCCTGAAAAAGTTAGCAGTGTTTCCAACATTGGTGTGATGGAAGACAGAGAAAAAATGGATGAGAGAAGAAAAGTACGAAAACAGTTTACTGTGAATAATGAAATTTTAGACAATGTGCTTGATAATAATTTTTCAGATGATGAATCTACATGGGCAGGAAAATTAAATAATGATACTCTTCTGCAAAGTAAAAAATCACATGAACATCCAACAATTATTTTGACAAATGATAAAGCCGAGGATGTGAGAAATGAAAAGTTTCCTTTACAAACTACTGAGAGCAACAGGCAGTTTATCAGGAGTCAAAACCTTGATCAGGAAGAAAAAATTAAAACTTTAAATGGTGTTCATGTTGATGCTGCTTGTCATAAAGACGTTAATGTCAATGGCAGCCTTCTTAATGATAATACTGAATTGAAGGCCGAAGTTGAAAGGCTTCGTGAAGAGCTCAGGGAAGCTGCTGCTCTTGAGGCTTCAATGTATTCAGTTATTGCTGAACATGGCTCATCAAACAAGGTTCATGCACCTGCTCGGCGATTGTCTAGATTCTATTTCCATGCTCTTAAAGCTGGCTCCCCTGATAAAATTGCTAGTGCAGCCCAGACTGTCGTCTCAGGATTTGTTTTGGTTTCTAAAGCATGTGGAAACGATGTTCCAAGGTATGTAAAAGTTGATTTCATAACTTTTTAAACTATGCCGAAATGATATAATAGTTCAGGAGAATACAACTGATCATCTTGTTCTCATAATTCTAAACTGCAATAAAACTAATGAGATAGAGATTGGTTGTTGTTGTGTCTATTGAAATTTTTTGATTCATTATCATTTTCAAAAATGCCTCAATATAGTTTTCATCATCTTGATGCATTTCATACCAGTTATTAGTTTACTGTTTTGTAACCATGAATAGGTTGACATTCTGGTTCTCAAACATAATATTGCTGAGAGCAATTGTGAGCAAAGGAGTTGAACATAAAGACCTTGGCGATGGTCCAGGCATCAATGGAGAATGTTACGTAAATGGTCTCACTCTTCATGAACAAGAAAAAGAAAATACAGAAGAATACTTTCATAACTGGCTGGATCCAGAGACATTTTTAGTCGCATTGGAAAAGGTTGAAGCATGGATATTTTCTAGAATTGTTGAGTCAGTGTGGTGGCAGGTTCAATCTTCTTCTTTGTTGTCATCTAACAAGAAACTTTCATTTGAAACTGAATGCTCTCTTGCACTTTTTACTGATACTTTTTGGTGTTTGCTGTTGCCAGACGCTGACTCCATACATGCAGTCTGCCGCAGCTAAGAGCTCCAGCTCTAGGAAAACCAATGGCAAGAGATATATTATCGGTGATCAAGATCAAGGAAACTTTTCTATTGATTTATGGAAAAGAGCTTTTAAGGATTCGTGTGAAAGGCTTTGTCCTCTTCGAGCTGGAGGGCTTGAATGTGGCTGCTTGCCTGTGATATCTAGAATGGTATAATTTAACATCCGTATTTGTGATGCAATATGTTTTCAATGCTGGATTCATTCTTATATTCTGCTTTTTACATGTATATGGATATAGATTTATATGTTTAATTTTTCTGACAAAATATCTAACTTAGTAGTTATATTATTCGTTTATTGTTGAAATGTTTCAATTTGGATAGCTAGTGTAGATTTTCATGTTTTCTCTTAATGATGATATGGGCTATTTGTTCCTATTGTTCTTATATTTATAAAATAATTGAAATGGAACCTGATTGAAATAGGATTTCTCTTGTTTTGGTAGGTGATGGAACAGTTGGTTAATAGACTTGATGTGGCGATGTTCAATGCTATTCTTCGGGAATCAGCTGATGAGATGCCCACGGATCCTATATCTGACCCTATCAGTGATTCTAAGGTTCTTCCTATTCCATCTGGAAAATCAGGCTTTGGAGCTGGCGCACAACTGAAGAATGCTGTGAGTGACTAAACATGTGTTTCTAAGCCTTCTTTCTTTTAAAAAACCACAAGATTGATCATAATCTTCTGACTTGGATTCTCAATCAGAAATGTTTCTTGCAGTACTTTAGATATGCTTCACGGCAAGGCATGCTTTCTTACAGCAATATGCATTAGGGATGACTTTAAGAAAGTTTGTTAGCACTTACAAGATGTGAAGTGTCTTATGATATTTTTGGTGGAATAATTTAAGGAAAAAAACATAATCTTAGTCTTAATAATAAAAAATGCTAGTGTGTTAGAGGGTATTGTGATACCTCTAATTATTAACTTTTTACTCAAGATATATTTTATAGAAATTTACAGAATTTACCACAACAAATTTGGTTTCTTGAGAATTCATCAACATCATTCAAAATTTGGCTTCAATCGAAACTTTCTTAGTTTATTTGATCTGTATAGCTAATTATACCTAGTTAGATAAGCTCTGTTGTAATTCCACTAAGGATTTGCTATGTATCTCACTGTCTACTCAGATTGGTGACTGGTCAAGATGGCTTTCAGATTTGTTTGGCATTGATGATTGTGACTCTCATGAAGATAATAATGAAAATGATGACTCAAAATATGAATCTCCCTTCAAACCTTTCCCTCTCTTGAACGCATTGAGTGATCTAATGATGCTTCCTTTCGATATGCTTGCAGATTGCTCTATGAGAAAAGAGGTTTGATTACTTTTTATTTTTCAACTTGTGGTTTTCATTTCTATTTTTTGGTAAACAAATTTTGATTTTCATCATGCAAAAAACTTCTATAGTTATGTCCGAGATTTGGCATATCATTGATAAAACAAGTCGTCGACAACTTTGTTCCCGATGAGTTCTCCCCTGGACCTGTCCCAAATGCTGTTCTCGAGGCCTTGTACAATGAGGTTGGTTAACTTGTTGCATTGTTTTTTATTTCTCTTTGACTTCAAGCAATTACTGTAATGCCTGCATTCTGTATCTGTCTAAGCATTGTTTTAGCCCCTTAACTTTTAACATAGAGAACATGGTTATAAGTAACTTACTATACATGTGAGTTGCATCTCGATTCGAAACAAAACTAAACTCAAATCATACGAGTCTTTAGTGTGTGTGTATTTTGGATATGAATCTCATTTCAAATCCTAATTCATTATAATGATTCTTGATTCGTTCTAATGAATCACTACCTAAACTTTGTGTAGTCAGCCACTTCTTTTTGTCTACTTTGTATAGCCATTAGCCAATAGCCAGCAACTTTTCTTCTTTTGTGATTTGATTTATGACTAGAATCTTAAACCATTTTGAAATTCATATATGAAATACCAGCTTATAATTTTGTTATGTCCCTTGTTTTTATTTCAAAACGTAATATTTTATTCGTAATGTATCTTACGCTTCACAATTCACTACTTGAATATCGATTCAATAACCCTGGTAGAGAAAAAAGATATAATCAGATAATTATTTAACTATCTTTTTTCTTGATTTTAGGATGTTGAGGATGATGAAGGGTCCATCAATAGCTTTCCATGCAATGCTGGTTCCACATTCTATGCACCACCTCCAGCTTCTTCAGTTAAAGAAGTAGGAACCCCTTCACTAAGAAGTGGATCATTTGTGCTTAAAAAGTTATATACAAGTGATGATGAACTTGATGAATTAGATTCACCTCTTTCTGCTCTTGGCATGGATGATCCTAAGAAAATGTTTGCAGTAGTAAAGGGTGGTCGTAAGGTTGTTAGATATGAACTTTTGAGAGAAGTGTGGAAGAGTAGTGAGTGACATGTATTCAATCATTTTTTTTAATTTTTGTATATTTTGTATACAATTTACACTATAGTATAGCAGTTTTTTTTTTCTTCTTAAAAATAAGAGTAATAATGATGATGGCCTTTTATAATCTTGTACATTTTATTGCAAATGAGAAGTTATTGTGTCTTGGTGAGTGAAATTTTATCCCTAGCTAAAAAACAATATCCACATATTTTGATTTCATAATTTGACTTGCATTCTAAGGAAGATCTTTTGGAAAAAGAGCACAATAAAGTTTTCAATTTCAACTGGTATAACTTACATTAAACTAGTATAACATAATTTAACAAGATACACTCTTTAACATTTCTCTTTAACTAAATATTCAAACGTTAAGGAATAAATTTGTTTTTATAGATATTATTATATACTCTATCGGTGTAAATTTTTTTAATCTCACGTGTGTAAGCTGTAATCATATTTACTATGAAGATTTTCTATAGATGTTTTAAAAATTAATATTATTAGTGTGATGATATTATGATCCCAAATGGTTAAATATAAACGTAAATTTATTTGTCCTCCTAAGTTTAACTCAGTTGATAGGGGCATTGCATTCTATATGTAATGGTTGGGATTCGAAATTTGGATTTCCAACTTATTCACCTTAAGATGTTAATTTTAACCACTAAACTATTTGGAAAAAAAATATTATATATCCTTATTTAAGAGTGTAAATGAGAACCTAGTTGAATGCTTAAAATTTGAGTTTAACTTGTGAAAAAAATGAATGACTTAGACTTGGCTCATTTAACAGTTTGGTGGGACTCTCTTCCCATGCCTCTTGGGCTTTGTTTGAGAGTTTGGGGGAGAAAGCAATGGAAGGCTCTGGAGGGTTGGAAATATAGGAGAAAATGGTAAAATCTTTCACATTTTTTGAAAAAGTAATTTTTTATAGAATGATAAATTAATGTTGTGACTAATATATATACCCCCCACCCCCAATACAATTTTTGAGTTCCTCAAATGAGGAGGGTTTTGTATTATGAAAAAAAGTGACACCCCAAAATCTTCCCCTTTCAATGTCATATATTTCTTCCACCTGCTCCTTCCTTTTTTTCCATACCCCTCTTCTCACTTCCCTTCCAAACTCACAAACAATACCTAAAGGTATGTTGTTTGAGAAACCGACTATTTTGGAGATGTAACTTGCCTATAGTGGGATTGATCAAAGGAGCATCAACCAAGAGGAGATTTTAAACTCACAATACAATCAAACCCGAGTTTAAGGATATTGAAGATGAACAAACTAAATATGAGACTTATATTTCAATTTATGGATTTGGTTTAATTGGAAGAAAGTCTATGTAGGTACTCACATATTGATAGAGACTTATATTTCAATTTATTTATTTGGTTTAATAGGAAGAAAGTCTATTTGGGATATTATTTTAAAAAAAAATGTTGTCTCAATATTGTAAAGTGATAAATAACTTTTTTTTAAGCCAAGAGCAAGGACAAACATTAAGGGGAAGCGACGGCATCCCAACTAGGTTGGCATCTCAAAGAACTCACATTCTATGTTGCCAAACTCAATGAAAATTTTATTAAAAAAGGAGGGAAAAGATATACAAGAGGGGGGACTAGGCCACGACCCTCAAAACAAAAAGCAAGAGAAAAAAAAACGATAACAGAAGAAAAAAGCCACCTAAGGAAACCTGTAATTAGGCATTCCACAACGGTCCCTAAAGAACTCGGCCTGCAAAGCCTGAGGCAACACTGAGAACCAAACCATGCCCTGAAGTGATTGTAGATGAGTAAGATCCGCCCACAACTGTGTACGAGTCAAATAAGAATTACTAGCATAAACCGTCACAATATAGACAGATAACTGCTGGCAAGTAAACTCCAAAGCAATACATTGTGCCGACACAAAAATAACAATGGGGTAACCTCATAACCCCAAAGAGCCCAAAGATTTGGCAATAAATTACCTCTATTATTTGTGCAAAATTCAGTAACACCAATACGATGCCCATACCAGGAAGGACCAAAACCGTGGGCATTCCTATATAAAACATTCATTGATCAGTTGGAGAAGGATCTCCCCTGGATTGGGTTCTATACGGAGGCTTCCCTATCTGAAGTTGTTTCTTTACCTATTGTTTCTGCCTCTTAGATAAAACCGGAGTGAAAGGCATCTCAGCATTTGCTTTATCATGCTCACGGATGCGACGCCGTAATTCCAAGTCTTGCTGAATGATTAGGGTGTTGTGAGTATACTCATGAACAACTAAAACCTTATGTTCATCAGAATATGTGCCATGTGTTACTAGTGACGGGGTTTCATTCTGATCTAGCCTCTCCATTTTAGATACCAATTCTGTCTCAACATGGATGGACCGGGTAATAGGAGGACCGAGAGGAGATTCAGGTTGCACGTCATTGTGCACTACAAAGTGCTGAACCAGTGACTCCTCCCTAACAGAAGCAGAGGAAACCAATTCAACAGACAAACTATGCACATTTTCATGTGCAACTGAGGATGAGAGCGTAGCAGTCGTATCCGGAGACCGAGGAACCACCTCCACCTCCCAGGAGTCCAGACATAACTGCTCCACTACATTCGAATGCACGTCAAAGTGCGCTACTTGAGAAGCCAATTCCAACACCAGATTAGAGGACAAGGCAGCTTGAGTGATAAATAACTTGAAATAGATAAATATTCTAAACATAATATTTATACTAAGGAAGATAAAATATAATTTATTATTAACACAACTTTATTTTAAGGCGAAATGTTGTGTACAATGTTCATTTTTCCAACCAATGATATCATATCTTATGACACTAAATAAAAGGGAAAAAACCTTCAAACTTTAGGGTTCTAACTACAGATTCAATGAGTCATCATTGATATCGGCAGAATTGACAAACACATTGTTATCGATTGGTTTATCCAGTTGGTCGATATATATCTTAGTTTTATCGGTTGGTGACACCTTTATGGCAACATTTTCTCTAGAAATTGGTGGAGCTACAAATGAAGCCGTGCTATTAACATTAACATTGTTCCCCAAAGATGACATGAGAGGTTGTGAAACAACAACTTGCATGTTAGTATGCAAGAATTGATTTGTTATTGGTTGAGACATCTGGTTGCTTAAAAACTATGTTTCTAGCAAAACTTTCATAAGTTCCCTCCATCAACATAACTATTGGAAAATTTGGTTGCAAAAGTACTCTCTGAGAGTTAATCTCGTAAAGACTTCTCATGATATGGTTTTCTTGAGTGAAATGAGACTGAAAATGGGTTGTCATTAATTGGTAGTTGGTGAAAACTTGGTTGCAAAATGTGCAGGCAAAATAAGGTTGGTTGAGGATGAAAAACATGGCGGCCATGATATCTGATAATGGTTTAAGGCAAAGAAATGAGAGAAGACTTTACCTTCCCTGCCTCCTCTATTAAGAGCTTTATATATAAGAAAATGTTCATAAGATTGAACATATAAATTGACATTTGGATGTTTATGGTAACGCCAATTGAAATTCAATTTGTGGATTATCAAAATATTAATTAGATTTACATATATAAATTATAATAATAATTTATTTTGACTTTGATAATAAATTTATATATATATATATATATATATATATATATAAAATTAAAAACTATAATATTAGAGAAATTGTTTATTTTTTTATAATATTATCTACATATTTAATTAAAAATCAATTAAATTTCATTGTAACAGTAACAATTCTACTACAATATGAACAATATCATGCATTTTATATAATAAAAAAAGGAATAATATCATGCACTAGAGGCGCTTATTTTGATCTTATTTGCCAAGATTATTTGATTGTGGTGTATACCGAAAGAATTCTAACCAATGCAATAAAATAGATATACAATTGTCCCTGTGAGCTTAGCTCAGTTGATAAGAGCATTGCATAATTTATGCAGCGGCTAGGGTTCGAACTTCAGACACTCCATTTATTCACTATATAAGGTGGATTTCTAACCACTAGGCAAATTGACCGGAAAAAAATAGATATGAAATTAAACATAATCATCACAATTGTGCTAAATCTTCTTTTAGGTCAAGCAAACATTTTCAAATAAAATGAACAATCAAACAAACTCATCATAAATAACTTATCACATTTAATATTTTTGCCATTCAAACAAATTTATACCCTTAAAAAAATCTATAATAATGTTATATTGTTGATGTCGTTGATAAATATATATTTTTTGGTACAAAAGAGAGGATAAAGATAAAATTTTGTATTATATTTGTTATATTTTTGTTGTAAATTAAAAAGATAAGCATGTTGTTACAATTTGAAATCAAAAACATCTATATCTATAATCTTAATCAAAATCTAACTAATTTTATAAAAATATTGTTCATAATTTACACATGTTAGCGCAATAAAAAAACGGATAGACGGGCACTTTGTGCCCGTCTAAATGCTAGTTTATGATAATGAGAATATATATCAATAGATAATATAGATAAATTAATAAAACAACATATTTTTTCTTTCATTTATCATATTTTTCGTAATTTGTGTTGAATGATGATTTTTTTTAAAGAGTGGAATGCTGAATTTTAACAACTATTGTGGTATCAAAGTTTATTATTTTAAATGCACATTTAGACTGCATATCAACTATTTATTATCTTAAATGGAAATGTAATAAACGTTATGAGAAATATTAAATTATAATTAGCGTAAAAATGGTTATTTTTGCATTCAATGTATATGTCGTACTCCCTTTGTATAGTATTATTTGTCTCATTAACGGTATTTATTTGTTTACTATTATTTGTCCTTTCACATTATTAATAAATTATTAATTTTTCTCTCCCTCTCAAAAAATAATCTCTCACTAATATACATTTACCGCATCTATATCTATAATCTTAATCAAAATCCAATTAATTTTACAAAACATATTGTTCATAATTTACACATGTTAGCGCAATAATAAATGAATAGACGGACACTCTGTGCCCATCTAAATGCTAGTTTATGATAATGAAAATATATCAATGGATAATATAGATAAATTAATAAAACAACATATTCTTTCTTTTATTTATCATATTTTCGTAATTTGTGTAAGATGTTTTTTTTTAATGAGTGGAATGATGAATTTTAACAACTACTATGGTATCAAAGTTTATTATTTTAAATACGCATTTAGACTATATGCGGGTCAACTATTTATTATTTTAAATGGAAATGTAATAAATGTTATGAGAAATATTGAATTATAATTAACGTCAAAATGGTTATTTTTGCATTCATTGTATATGTCGTACTCCCTTTGTATAGTATTATTTGTCTCATTTACGGTATTTATTTTTTAATATTGTTTGTCCTTTCACATTATTAATTTTTCTCTCCCTCTCAAAAAAAATCTCCTTTCACATTATTTATATCTCTATAAAAGCCTTCATTCTTCTATATCTTAATTCACTCTAATAGTTTATTCCAAAACCATCATCAATCAACATGGGTGGCGATTTCACTCAAAACCGTAGCAATATCAATAATTTTGTATGTGGGTTGTGCAATCATGATTGTACAAACTTCGAATCACTCATAAGCCATCTTGAGTCTCATATGGCTCGAGAAAATCTTGCTATTGCAAGATTAAACCACACCAATCCTCAGGCCGAATCAATGCCCAACCCTTTGTCATCCAATTTTCCCGTGCCAAAATCATTACTAGAAAACAAAACCTTCGTTAAAAGCATGTTATTTCAGCAACCACAACAACAATCTAATGTGGTTGATGTGGCTTCATTTTCAGCTCCACCATCAATACACCAACAAGGGGCTGGTGGTATGGAAGTCTCTCCGATCGATGGAACTAAGCCATATATCAACATGTTGGATAAAGCCATCGACGAAAATGTCTTCATTAACATCATTTATGACACATCATTGAATTTGGAGCTAAAGCTCTAGCAATTTTCTTTAATGGAATTTGTTCTTCTAGATTATTTTTGTATCAAGATATAATATTGGTTGTTGTCAATTATGTCATGCATGAATTGTATTAAATCCTATATTGTGTTTTGATTGTAATTTGTTAGAATTTTTTTTATGTTTAAGTGATTAATTGAAAGTTGAAAACTTCATGCTTATTCGTAAGTGTTAATTGGAAGAGGAAATTATTATTGTTTTTGAAAGGGGAAGAAGAAAATTATAATGATGTAGTTTTTTTTTTAAAGAAAAATAAATAGGAAAGACATTTTTTTTTATTAATTCAAGTGGCACTGTTGACCAGTTTACAACTGTCTTCGATGAGATTTGAACTCGATACTTGGATGTTAGTATGTTACAAGTCTAAGCTCTTACCACCGAGCTATTACACTATAGTTTATTGTATTATTTTAAATTTTAGTGAAAATGGTTGTTGGACTACATTATTTGATTATGTAAAGAAACTATATTATTTGATTAGATATTGTCGCGGTGATTTTCAGAAATCAAGCTATTGGTTAGCCTTGACTCACAATTTTTTAATTCACGACCGAGCTTTAATTTTTCCAAGCGAAAGGGGGAAAAAGTTCGAAATAACCCACAATTTTTAGAGATTTAAGGTTCGGGGGTTAGTTACGTGAAGGGAAGGTATTAGCACCCTAAACGTCTATAGTACTCTATAGGAACCTTTTGCTTTTATTTATTTCTGGCTAAATTTATTTATTTGCATAAAATAGATTAATGTGGTGAGCAAAAAGAGAATGTTTTTTATTATTTTTTTGATTTGGAAAGAGTGTCTTTTGTCTACGTACCAGCGAGGGATTAAAACCACGTAGTTCGGGGTAAAAAGCCGAGTGATTTGTTTGATGTTTTTTAATTGTTTTTGAAAAGGTTTTAAAAATAAAAGCCAAGTGGCAAAGAAAGAATTTGTTTGGTATTTTTTAGTTTTTAAAAAAAGGTTTAAATATGCTTAAATGAATTAAAGTTTTTATTAAAGAAAATTAAATAGGAAAATCTCTTGATAAGAATCAAGGTTTTTTAGGAAAAAGAGTTCTTTTCTTAAAATTTTTTTTTTGACTATTTGAATTTTTTTTTTGTTTTTTTTATCTATTACCTAAAAATTACCATAACGATAAAATAAACGCGAGAGAATTTCGTAGTAACACTAGGTCAAAACGAATACCCTTTCCCTCGGATAATAAAGAAACTAAACCTAGTTTTTTTTTTTTCATTTTTAATACACAAGAACTAAACAAATAATAAAGTAAAGACAATGCATATTTTTTTGATTTTTTATATTACAACTTCCTAAAATACAATCTAAACATGGATAATAAACCGAATAAGGACTATGCTCTTAAGATCATTCTTAATTATGAAGGGACATTATAAACCGAAGGGATTATGGCCCTAAGAACACTCTTTAAATCCGAAGGGACAGAAAAAGAGGGAGACGAAAAGAATAGCTCGTCAACACAAGCTAAATGAGGGAGAAGGGAGAAAAGTTCTTTGACAACTCAAGAGAACTTTTTGTGTGTCTATAACTATAAGTGAGGAATGAGAGCTCTATTTATAAGTTCAAAGGTTGGTGAAAATGGAATTTAAAGACCACTTTTGATTAATGGACTTGATGGTGATTTGAATGGTGTTAATACTGACCGCTTTTGATTAATTGAAAATTAGAGACCGCTTGATGATTTTGGAAATTAGACACGGCTTTTGGCCATGAATGGTGGTGTTGGCCGGAATCGGCCTTGGACCCTTTCGGCATTTTTTTAAATTTTTTTTAATAATAATAAAATCAGAAAATGAAATAAAAAAATATCGAATAAAAAAATAAAAAGGGAAATAATAAAAAATAAAAAGACTAAAATAAAATTAAAAAAAAAAAAGTGGGCCCAAAACAAACCAAAATGAGTTATTTTAAAATAGTTCTCTGCCGATTTTTTTTTCCGAAAAGATAAAACATTTCGGATCGAGAGACAAAGTGAAATGGGATCTTAAGTAAAAAATTGAGGTATGACAGATATTGATTTTTTTAAAATTATTAATTAAACATACACTAATGATCATTTACAACCGTTTTTGAAGAGAATTAAAAAAAAATTATGTACACATATACAAATATATGTTCTAATTTAAATGAATATTGTAGATATATATTATTTATTCAAAATTTTCACTATGAGATGAGTTTTTTTTTAAGGGATGATTATTTTTTCTAATAAGTTCATATTTTCTACGATTACTAATCGAAATATTAAAAAAAATTAGGTAAATACAAGTATATAATTTAATATTATTGAGAGCATTTAACTTTTTATTTGCTAGGCAAAGAAGCAGGTATGATATCAAGAGGAAACCTAGGTTGGCACCCAGCTGTCACCTCCATCCTCTACCACCTACTTTATATATTATTAAAAAAGGAGAAAATAATATGATATCAAGTAAATTTTAATAAATAGTATGATTCTTCTCCTTTTTATATTATAAAAACCACTTTTTTTAGTAAAATTGATAAGCATCTTTCGTAAAGTTCGAAATTAATTGTGTTGTCTTTGTCTGAACTCGACTCGATAATAATTTATTCAACTTGAAACTCGACTGAAGTTTGATATGAGTCTCTGTTTTAGTTCGAGTTCGGCTCGTTTAAATTTCACAAACAACTTGATTCACCTTATTAGATTCAACTCCTTATCTTGAACCACATAATTCAAAAGGCATTTTTTATTTAAAAAAAAGTCAACAACTTTAGATATTTGACCTTGTATTTTAATTTCAAAAAGACAAATATCGAATTAAAATAAAAGCTATAACAAACATACTGTGTTTAATTGATAGACATAAATACAAAGTTCAAACCTCCATAAATATAAAAATCTTAAAGCATAGTCAACTATACCTACAAACATCCCAAAACAAAAATACCTCAAATAAAGTATATATAACAGAGACAAAATTCTACAAGTGGGATTGAGAGTATTATCAAAATAATCTTTCATTTGATTCATGAACCGAGTTCAATGAGTTAATTATCGGGTCGAATTCCAGACTATATTTGAGTTGAATTGATTTATTATTTTCTGTAATCTTTAGATTTTTGTATGTCCATATTACAATTTCCCCTTCTTTATTTTTTTTTTATCAAAAAGGGTGGTAGCTAAGGTGCTAACCAACCCAAAATATATTGATAAAATGGAAAGGGAAAATACAAGATAGAGGGGACCACACCAAAAACTCCATCAAAAAGAGATATACCTAAAAGAAGGCATCCCTAGTAAATCTCTAACATAACAGTCATTAATGAAATCAGGAGTAGCATTCCAAACACACAAATCTTGCAAAGTAAGGCCATAGTTAGCTAGACAGTCAGCAACTTGATTCCCTTCTCGATAGATATGAGTCACAATACAATGCATATCCCTCAACATGACTTGCATATTGTTCCATATGTTTCTCAGTTGCCAAGACACTAGTGTAGGTTTTTGAAAGGCTAGCACAAGCAAGGAAGAATCTGTTTCCAGCCAAAGATCAGTCCAGTTATTTTGGCAAGCAAGCTCAATTGCTCTCAAGGCACCACAACTTTCAACATGAAAAGAAGTAGTGTGACCCAAAGGTTCAGCAAATCAAGATAAAAAAGAAGCATCATGTTTCCTGAAAATACCTCCATAAGTGATGTAAGATTTTTACATGTCATAAAACTATTTACACGTAAGTATAATAGGATCGTATCCGCAGGGAGTTGCGTATTTCATAAGTGTTTTCGCAATATTTATCAAGTT
>Ga0315915_1000527_pt1 | contig 40074 bp, 35 predicted proteins | sample MpolbnodulesMG_FD_207738 | JGI IMG/M metagenome (GOLD analysis project Ga0315915, IMG submission 207738) | Medicago polymorpha root nodule microbial communities from Los Angeles, California, United States - branched nodules | ecosystem: Host-associated > Plants > Roots > Nodule | place: USA...
GATAATTAAATTTAAATATTTTGCTGTTGATTTTATAATTTAGAGTATAAAATTAACTTTTAAATAACCATGTTTATTATCTTTAGTAATTTTTCACATATTTTAATTTTATTTTGGGTTGTTTCATATTTTATAATAGGGTTTAAAACTAATTATATGCTAATGAATTTGTGAATAAAAAATAGCGAAAAATATGTATTCAATGTTTTATTATATTAAAATAGACCCACAATACTATTTTTTCGAAGTGTGTTAGTTTATTTTTTTTTTGCTAGATTATTAGAATTGAAAAAAAATATCGATGAAGTAAAGTGTAGATTTTAACATAAGAGGGGAGAAGAATGTAATTCAAGCTTCTCTTAGGGGAGGGCAGTGAAATTTTTTCTAATATGTTTTGAATAAGAGGGGAGGGGAGGGGAGTGTAATTCAAGCATCTTGGAGGGGAAGAGAGTGTAATTTCCTCTTATATTTAGAGTTTTTCTATTCACACCCCATGTATTTCTGGTTACACCCAAATTTACTTAAAAGTTTACAATAATAACAAAATTGGCCTTTTATAGTTTTTTTTTAAAACCTTAATTTCATTCATTGTCGCTCTAAAATTTCACCATCTTTCACTCACAAACAATCATGGATGTTCAATCAATCTCTATAGAAGATTGAAGAGTGAATCAAAACGTCTTTCATCCATACTCGATTGCATATAAGTGAATTTCTTCTTCTTTTCAATGATGCTAAAGTTTCATTTTTTCTTGTTGTTCAACGTTGATATGTTATGCACAATACAACGACGGTTATTTGAAGGTGGCGTCAACGTTAATTTATATTGTTGAGTAGGTTAACTTAAATTTAGTTTAAGTAGGTTCATATAAACTTAGTTTACATAACCTACTTAAACTGTGTTTACATGTACATACTTAAAATAAAGATTAGAATCATTAAAAAAGATTGAAGAGGTTAAAGCAAAATTTAACTTTTAACATGTACACTTAAACTCAGTTTACATGACCTACTTAAACCAAGTTTGCGTGACCTACTTAAACTAAGTTTAAATATGTACACTCAAACTCAGTTTACATGACCTACTTAAACTAAGTTTACATGGCCTACTTAAAGTGAATTTAAATATGTACACTTAAACTCAGTTTACATAACCTACTTAAACTAAGTTTACATGACCTACTTAAAGTGAGTTTAAGTATGTATACTTAAACTCAGTTTACATGACCTACATGGTGTTGTCTCCGGTGTGAGACCTGTATAGGTGAAGCACCGTGGGAGACCTCCAATATTTTATTTTTTTGTACAAACTCAATAGGGACCATTGGATTCGACGAATGGTTGATATTTAAAAAAAATGGTGACCAATTAAAATTTTATTATTTAAACATTAATTTGATTTTTTCAAAAGCAATAGAATTTGGAATTACTTTTACTTTTTAATACTGATTTAATATAACTAATATTTAATCTAACGTGCAGACGAGCACTCTTTTTGTCTATCCGTTTTTTTATGGCGTTAATGTGTGTCAATTATAAACAATTTTTTTTTATGAAATTTTAATTTTGATTAAAACTTTATGTATAAATATTAGTGATTTTTAAATAGTAGCAAACTATGTTTATCGCCTTAAAAAATTATGTTTATCATTTACCAACAATATAAAAAATATAATAAAAAAATGTATCTTTTTTAATAACACCAACAATAACCCACTTGGATTGGTCTGTTGGTATTAACTTCGGATCTAGGAGTGCTCCTTCTGAAGGTCTCATGTTTGATTCTCCCAATGCCAATTTGGATGGACTAATTTAGCTTCTTAAAAAAAAAACACCAACAATATGCTAGCATTCTTAAAAGCAAATTAATATAAGGGTATAACTACAATAATGAAAAAATCAGCCCAACAAAATCATGTCTTTTCATTATATTTATAGTATATCTACTAGCAAAAAAGACGGTCAATCACGTGTTTGTCTTTCCACTCTTTTTATTACTCTAACGTTTAAAAATTATTTCCGGTGTTTTTTTATGAAATTTTAATTTTAATTAAAAGTAAAAATTTTAATATAATTTAATAGCAAAGATGTTTAATGAAATGAAATTTAATTAAGAGATGTTTAATAAAAATTATCAAATTAGCAATTGTAACAAAAAAAATTCCATTCTATTAATGTTTATAAACGGTTCCTGGAATTTTCAAATTTTTTTAAACAGTTCTCAAAATACCATTTAATAAAGGTAATTTCAAATTTCATTGCTTTTTAAAAATTCAATATTAATGTTTAACCTCTTTAAAAAAATATTAATGTTTAGATATTAACATTTTAGTGGGTCACAATTCCTTTAGATTTCAACCATTCATTAACTTTCATTTAAATCTAATGCCCCTATTGATTTTGAAAAAAAAAAAGAAGATATTAGAGGTCTCCCACGGTGCTTGACCTATACAAGTCTTGCACCAGAGACAACACCGACCTCAGGGACGGATCCAAAAATTTTAAGTAATGTAGGCCATATATACATACATACACACCATTGTATAAAAGCAACTCTAGTAATTAACGCTTAACTATTTTTTATTCGGATCTTTTTCTTGATAAATTTACCTTTAACAACTCTTTTTTTTTCAAACTTAAAATTTAATTCAAACTCCAAACTAAGAAGAGAAAATTTGAAAACTATTTTTTTATTTTAGTTAAACTTCTCTTGTTAAAATTCTTTTCAAATCTAGATAATATAGATACAATAAAACACAAAAATCTAATTAAAGTTGACACCAAATGTCAAATTAAAGTTTAACACCAAATATTTTACCTTTCGTTTTTTAAAATTCAAAGGCTAATAATAATATTCTAAATTAAGTCTCATGAATTTCTATTTCACGAGTGCCACTCCTCAATATTCTTTCTTATGCCTAATTGACATTGTTTTATGTTGACCAAAAAAGATACAATTGTGTTACATTGTAGCCTTTCTAGTGTATTAGGAAGTATTTTAATATCACTATCACTCAAACACTACCACCACACATGAACTAGTATTTAAAAATAAAAAATTGCTTAACTAAGTGAGGGCCAAGGCCCACATATAGGTAAAAGTGGGTCCGTCCCTGACCGACCTAGGTACTTAAACAGAGTTTTGAAAAAGAAAAGAAGGAAGATGCGTTAGTTTTCTGAATGAATGAGTGAATTTGAAAATTAAATTTTATTTAAAGGCAATTTTGTCATTTTGAGGTGTAACTAAGAATACATGAGAAATTTTGTCATTTTGAGGTGTAACTAAGAATACATGAGATGTAATTAAAAAAATTCTTATATTCAATACCATGTCTCTAAACTATATGTATTTATTTCTACACTTTTTCAAACTTTCGTAGGACTAACTACCTATTTAGTAATTAGGCCAAACACTTAATTTGTGCATGTTTGGTATCAAAGTTAGTTTGTCGCAATCATATTAGTTTACTATGATATCGACAAACTCACTGTTGTGATATCAAACATAAGTAATGAATAGTGAATATATTTATTCCTCTCATCTCTCATTATAACCATTTTGCTTACTTGACACATCCTCTCTCTCATCATCTCCATATTAATAATAAATAATTTACTTTTTAAGATACATTAAATAATTTATGTATTTGGTTTGAGTTCTTGACTAAATACATACATTATTTAATGTATCTAAAAAGTCAACTTTCTCTTGTAAATAGGATCGGAGGAAGTATGTATTATATACACGAGAAGGAAAAGAAAATGACTCAGTTCCACAAGATGAAAGGATTGTTCTCGTGACCAAATCATTATTCGTTTGAGATGTGTGACTACATTATCTTTGTCATATGTGGCTACAATATAATTCTATCCTGTCCACCGTTTCTAGTTTCAATTAGCAAGGATTTTTTTTTATTTCTTTTTTTATACAAAACTAGGGTTAGAACTTACAAGTTGATATATGCAAAATGAAGTGCGGTGCTGTCAGTGTGGTAAATATATCTCTCTACAAATAGGGTAATTTTTGTCATACGTTTGAGGCCTGAGTAGTAGCATTCCACACTCTCCTGAATCATTTTGTCCTGTTTATTTGTCTTCTTTAGGTGTCTCGAAGGAAATCACGTGGATGTCTTATATGTGTTATTAGGCTGTAATCTCTCTTTTTCTCTTTGAAATGAGTATTTTATATTTTTTTGTAAATTTTACGGTGGACCACCAGTTCAATATAGTTGAGTATATAAAATGTTTAAACTTCTAGAGGCAATCGACGTCGATTCTCAAAAACAAAAAGTTTGATTCTGTTCGTCTTTACAGTTGAGATAGTAACACGATTTGATATAAGTTAAGCAAAAATGGCAGTCAAATCATACTTAATTCATATACAAATGATTGATTATAACAAATTTATGTTTATAACAAATGATAGATTAATAATCCATTTTTTGATCAATGTTAGTTTAACAAAAAAGACGAAAAAATAGCAGTCAAATGATAGTAACACGATATTATTAAAATGGATCATATTAATCTATCATTTATGTCTATCTCTCGAGTAAATTTATGGTGTTGTTGACCACCTACAAGTTTGGTTCCATTTTTTTTTTTTTGAGGTAATGTTTTTTAAAGATGTATACCTAATTTTAAATGTTTCTCGACCTCTAAAAAAAAGTTTAGATATAATCGAATAAAATTAAATTTTTCTTCAAAATAAATTTTTGCTTAAAACAACAATTTCAAACTTTTGCCTCTGTAAATGATTTTAAACCTAAAATTTATTTTAATCCATTTTTATATAAATGTATTTAAATATAAATTATTTTACCTTCAATTCATTTTACCTCAATAAATTTACAAATTAATTTATTTAAAATCAATATTTTTGGGAACATAATTTGGAAATTAGTTTTTTTTCTTTTTCTTTTTGACAAAATAGTTTAGAAATTAGTTGAAAGACTAAACATAAGTCTTTGGAATTAAAACTAATGTTGTGTGACCTCCATCGGTGTGCCCTTGGGGTACTCCCTTTTTTGAACGGAATAAGCACTCACGAAAAAATATATATCACACGTGACGTTGCCGCCATTCGGATCGATGGACTTGGTCTTAAGCTAAATGATATATATTATCTGAAAATGATTTTCTTAATGTACACATTTTTTTTGTGTTTATCTGCTCCAACAGTTTCTGCTAATTTTCTGATTCCTTCCGGTCTTATTTGTGCGCATCCTGCTTGCTCCCCAAGTTTCTTTGAACCATTTTGCTTACTTAACCTGATTCTGGTCATGCTTGTTCCCCAAGTTTCTCAACGACAATTGTGAAGTCTCTATAAATAGAGGACTCACGCCTAGTGTGTTTGGTACAACGAAAAAGATTTTGAGTTATCAATCTTTTTCTTCTCTCCTCCCTTCGACTTGAGCTATCAAGTTATTCTTTTCGTCTCTCTTTCTTCTGTCATAGTTATCATATTTATGGGTGTAATTCTCAAACGATCTTCATTTTCAAGAGGTAAACATTTTAAAGAGCGATATGATCGTGATTCAACATACTAATCTCTTCAATGATAATTTTTCAAAAAAAAAAAATCGAATTCCAAAAAACTACAATATTTACCCTCGCATAATCAAACATTCATTTAAAATTTTATTTTTGTTTTCCCTATGTTTCTTTCTAATCTTTTTGCCTTATGATTCTCCTTTCCTCACCAAAAATCTTCTTCCAACCTTAGTTTTATTAATTCAAAAATGATTTATGCTTATCCACTTTTACATACTCCTACAAAATTTGTTAATAAAATGCAAATATATAAATAATTCACACACATGAAATAATCACAATTCTGACATTGAATCGAATTAACTATATCCTCAACTGAATAATCACATTTTTAGACGTGATTAACTAAATGTCGGGTGGATGTAAAAAAGTGGATGTTCGTTTATCTTATATTTATTTTATTTTATTTTTTTGCTAGGAAAGAAGCACGCAGTTTGCAGTTATAAACAGAATCCTTCCACAGTCTACAGTCACACCTTTGTCTCTTTTTTTCTTCTCTCTCGATTTATGTGCAATATATCCATGATACCAACTTATCGTTATTCTGCATCTTCTCCTCCCATGCCTTTTTTTGATCTAAATAATGAAGATCACAGTCACCATCTCTTCACTACTAATCAGCAAGACACTTCTTCATCTTCTTCTCTATCATATTCTATACTCTTCAACCAAAATCAAGATCAAACAAGATCTTATTCTTGGGAATCAAACCACATACAAAGTGATAGTCTAGAGGTAACATATACATATAGACAAATTATATTATTTAGTATTAAGTAGCACCCCTTTAAATTTTTTTATATATATCTTTGCTTTAATCAATTTGATCATGCATAAGCTTATTTATTTATTTATTTCTGTTAAAGAAAAGCTTATTGTTTTATTATGTAGAAATTTATCTTGCTGTTTCAAAAAAATTGATCAAGCATGATTGTCATCCTTTTAGGTTAAGAAGTTTGTACCTTCTAGTGAATCATGGGATCATCATGAAGTGGAAAAGGATGAAAAAGATTGGAAGAAAGAAGATGAGAATGAAATTTTTAGGGATGAGGGTAGAATTTCAATGAAGTGGATGCCATCAAAGAAGAGAATGATTAAGAGGATGATGGAAGATCAAAGGGCTTCTGAGCAAGAATTTGAGAAACAAATTAAGCAATTATCTGTATCACCTGATCTAGTAGGAACTGAGATTAGTAGCAACAACAATTTTTCAAACAACAACACTGTTAGGGTTTGTACTGATTGCCACACAACTAAGACCCCTCTCTGGAGAAGTGGACCAACTGGTCCCAAGGTACATATTGCTCACGGATTCTTTCTAAAATAATATCTTTTTTCATGATAAATAATTTACTTGTTACATTGTGCTTGCTTCTAATATGAACATTTTGGAGAAATGTTTTAAAGATGGAGTTTGAGGTTAATTAATTTGGTATAACAGATTAATCTAATTTTTTTTATTACTATCATCGAGAAAAGTTTATAGTGTTATATCAGATAACAATTCAAATGAAACCTGTTGTATATTAGATGTCAGTCTATGAGGTCTACCATTGTTTCAGAACCATAATAGAGGCTTTAGTTTTCATATGTAGTCCTCGTGACTATTTTAAATATATTATCAACAATAACAAATAATTAAGTATTTCAGTGCAATTTGAAGCACATTAATGATTGTAAACAAAGGTTTTTAATTTTGGTTGAAATTCCATTATGTTGCAAATAATTACATCAAATACTACTGATATATACAACTTTTACGACAAACTCTTATATCGCGACATCGATATATATAGATTAGAAAAACCTTGTTTATATAAGATTTGTTCATGATTAAGCTCTTTTACGGCTTATGAACTCATCTTCAATACAACTTCGCATTAACAATGCGAGTAGTACTATTTTGAAAAATGAATTATGTGATTTAATATTTTAAATTAATTGTTGAAAAAATATAAATATATTTTTGTAACAGTCACTTTGCAATGCCTGTGGGATTCGACAAAGAAAAGCGAGACGCGCCCTTGCAGCAGCTGCAAATGGTGAGACTCTTGTGGTGGCAGAGAAACCATATGTGAAGGGAAAGAAGTTGCAAGTCAAAAGGAAAAGGTCAAAAACTGATCAATGTGCATCACAATTGAAAAGGAAGGGTAAAAGTGAAAACAAGTGTAATAATTTTGAAGATTTGATAACAAGTTGGAGCAACAACTTGGCTTCCCATCAAGTTTTCCCTCAAGATGTGAAGGAGGCTGCTATTCTACTCATGGCTTTATCTTCTGGCTTACTTAATGGATTTCCTTCTGATGAATGCTAAAATTTATGAGATGATTAAATTATATTAGAAGAATTTCTTTTGTCAAAACATATAATTTGTATGAGATCAATGTTTGGAGAAAGAGGGTATTTAAAATAAAGTTCGTTAGGGAAAATTGATAATAGTGACAATGAAGTATTAGATGGGTACATGTGTGGTTTTATTAATTATGTTGGATTTGAGCATGTAGACAAAACACAAAACGTGAGTCTATCTTGTTCATATATGATCGTACAATCCTAGAATAGACATTCCATAAAATTATTACAAGGGGTTTTATTATGTAAAAGTAAACTTTCTCAGTAATATAATTTTGTGTCCTTATTACATATAGATTGATGGTTGGTTGTTATATTTGGCTGTTCTGGATTATATTTTTTTGGATTGGTGCAATTATAACCACTTCAATCTTCAAAAAATTGTTTCTCTTAAGATTCTAATATCTATTTTGATGTTGGGACAAAAGAAGAGCTATATTGTTTAACAACATTGAACTTTACTTTTTTGGTTGTGGGTGACTTCTTTTGAAGGCTGCCTCTATTACTCGGTTGATTTTCGTCGTCACTAGCTCTTGTTTGTATTTTTGGGTTGTTAAGGTGTTTTGAGGGTGCGTGTCCTATAACTGTGCCGTTTCCTTTTTGATTTGTTTGTTGTTTTCTCCACCGCATATCATGTCGTTTGTCTTACATATTGTGTGCTGGTTTTCGATGGGCCGGTTACTTTTGCTTCGAGATCGAGAGTTGGTGTCTAGCAGCAATCTTCTTGGGCTTGATATGGTGTTTCTCTGGTGGACCAAGGTGAGGGGTGCCCTTTTGATTTGGTCCTAAAATCTGTTGAGCCGATCACTTTTGATTGGAGATCGGGAGCCTGTTCTTTGGCTCAAGTTTGGTTTTGGGTTTTTTTTTGGTGTTCTTTCGGTGGATCGGAGGTTGAGAGGTGGTGGAAGCTAAACGATCTTTCGAATATGAGCTTTTCAGATGTGGATCAACTTTGGTGTTAAGGACTGGGAGTTTCATGTAGAGGGGTGTTCTTTGGGGGTGAGTAGTGATGATGAGTGGTGATGGATATCGTTTTTACAGTGATTTGTTTTCGTGAAGGCGTCTGTTTTAAGTGGTGATGTTTATTTTGTGGGTGTTGAAGGTAGGGTATGACTAGGTGTTGTGTGTAGGAGTGTCTTTTATGATGTTTACTTTTGGGTGTTGTGCCTATATACGACATCTATAGTTTGTATTCTCTAAATCATCTGTCTTTGTTCGTCTTGAGCAGAGATCTGATTGTTAAATAAAATTTACTGTTAAAAAAATTGTTACCTATTGGCTATTTCATCCAATGTGTTACAAAACTTACAGAGGTTTCAATGAAGATGGTAATATATACAATTATAAAATATTGTATTTAAATGAGGAGATTGTCTAATAAATAATAATGAACTCTCAAAAAGTTTAAAGATGGGCATTTAACATTTTGAATGTAATAGTAAATTTTATAATATTTTAAAAATATGGGAAGAAATATAATATTTAAAAATATGGTAAGAAATATTAAAACTTAATGGTACCTTTTTTAGAGGTCCACATTTTTTTTAAAGTTAGTATATCCATCTTTTATATATGCTAGCAAACTAATTACCAATTGCTAAAAAGAGAAAAACAGATGGGTAAATAAATTAACTATTTAACAATACATTTTATGGCAAATGTTGGAAAACATGGCATCCATGGAAAAATAGACTAAAAACCATGATTTTTTTTTTAAGAAGTTAAACTAGCCCATCTAAATTGTATTGGAGAGAATCGAACTTGAGATCTCGAGGAAGAACACACTTCTAGGTCCCAAGTCAATACCATCAGACCAACCCAATGAGTTTAAAAGAGTACATCAAAGTCTATTTATAGACTAAATAGACATCCACTAATTAACTAACACTCCTAATTAATAGTCAGCTATATCTTTAATAGTCTCCTACAAAATGGAATGTGTACAACACTTCCAACTTAGGACGGCCAATACAAAAGTACATAAAAAATGAAAGAAAATATAACGAGAGAGGAGGAAATCAGAATGCTTAACCATTAAGAAGAAACCACAAAGCATGCTTAACCACTTAACAAAAGCTATCATCAACAAAGCCATAGGGCCAAAACCACTATAGGGGCAGAATCGCAAAGAGGCTGAAGAAATGCTTAACCAGGATTGGGCAGAAGGCTTCATCATCCTTTAGTAAAGCTTCACCAAGATTCATCAAGATATTTTGTTGACATTGCAAGCTACAAAAGGCTAGTCAGAAAATTACTATACCTCAAAACAACTAGACCACATATTGCTTTTGTAACACATCACCTAAGTCAATTTCTCACTTCACCCGCTATCACTCGTTTTGAAACATCTTGCAGATGAGTAAAGTTTCTCAAAGGATCACCTAGAAAGGATTTGTTGTTTCTTAGGGACTCTACACTGCAAATTCTTTGGTTTGAACTTATTGATTGGGCTGGTTGTATTGATTCTAGGATGTCAGCATCGCCATATTGCTTCTTTCCTAGATAATCTTTGATCTCTTGGAGAGCAAAGAGTTGAGTATAGGGCTTTATCCTTTGCCATTTGTGAGCTTCAATGGCTACTTTTTCTACTAGATGATTTGGGAGTCAAATGTAGTAAATGTCCAATACTCTATAGTGGTATTCATAGTGCAATTTTCACATTGCAGTCAATCCAATGTTCCATGAAAGGACAAAACACACGGAAATAAACTCTCATTTTGTTTGAGAAAAGGTGCAACAAGGAATTTTCAAATTGCTTCCTCTAAGCTCAAATTCTCAGCTTGCAAACTTCTTTACCAAGAAATAGTCTACTAAAATATTTCACTCCTTTATTTCAAAGCTCAGCATGTTAATTAAACATCTACCAAGTTTCAGTAAGGTAGTTAGAAGTTAGTTACATGACTTTGTTAGAGTTTCTTAGATCCAAGAGCTGTAGATAGCTCTTTGTACTCATTTTCTCACAAGTTCAATAGATGGGATTTTTCCCATTTGAGTTTCTCACAGAAACTTCAGGAGCTATGCTATTACACTAGATTTAAAGACTAGACAGTCCATTCACCTTTATTTATGAATAGACAAAAAGACTCGTGAAAACATTGTGGAGCTGACTTCAATGGTACGTGGCTGTGATAGGGACTTGAGAGAAGTAACAAAAGGTTTATAATTTGTAGAGGTAGATAGATTTTAATATTAAAATTAAATAAAATTAAAAGATTCAACTAATAATAATAATAAGAGTTTAATAGATATGCACTTTTTTAGTCGTTAAGGCCTAGCTCAACTGACAATATCGTTGTTGTTAAGTTAGACATCTTTACTTAAATTCGAACCTGTGTCCTCGAAATTTATGTGCAAGTTTTAGTGGTATTTGCCACGGAAAAAATGCACCTTTGTGAGATATTTAAGCGTTGCAGCAATAATTGTAGTAGTTGTACTTCAGCAATTTACCACCACCAATCACAGACTCACATCTAGTTATATGCTATATGACAAGTCATTAAATTTTTCAAATGAGACAAATGGAGAATTTTCCAATCAATCTTTTATGGTTAATAAATGTTTTGCTAGTTAGAAGGACCACACAATAGCTGGTTTCATTGGATTCTAACCATATCCATTCTTCCCTATCCCATCCAAAATTTCCATTTTTCCACCACTTAAACAAAAGTGTAAAAAATATTCTATGCAAGTATGCTAGAGTTGAATATATGCATATATATAGTAAATTCTTAGTTACTCCCTCTCTTGTTTGACCAAATTAAGTTTCAATCTTTATTGAATTCTGCACCCTGCAATGCCAGGAACAATTCTGGTTTCAGGTACTAAATTGTATTTAGCATATACAATTCAAGCATCTCAGCCACATGTTGATTTTATTTTTTACTTCTCTATGTTGATTTTTATTACAGTACTGGAATTCATGGATCTTCCATTTTCTTCATCAACATCCATAAGGGGTATGCTTTTGTTCTTGCTTTTAATTTTTCCTTATTCAACCTATTGTCAACTTTTTAAGTGGCTATTGTAACATTGTGGTAAATGAATGCAGCTTCCATGGGTAAAATGGAGTATGAAATCAATGACAAAGGAAACTTTTCCTTGTAAGTCTATAATTTTTTTTTTTGTTGTGATATTTGTATCATATAACATATGTAGCATTGACACTGGACCTGACACTGACACGTAAATATTGGTAACAAGTGGAGAAAATTGTAATTTTTAAATGTAAGAAACGGGCAAAAGTCAGATAGATGTAAGACATGTCTTTTATCAGAAGTGTCGGGGCCAGATAAAATTGTAGTCATACCAAATTCTATGTTGTAATCTGTTTGTTCTGTTTGCTGTCTTGTTTCAGCCCCATTACTAGCCTTCGTGACGATTTGATTTTTAAAATTCAGGATTCTGAAGGGAATGAAATATCGCGTGCAGGTTATCTTTGATGACACCCTATATGATAAAATGGTTTAATTAACTTTTCGAAGTTGATCAAAGATTGAATGTGTCTAACATGATGCAATAAATAACTGGCAGGAGTACATTTAAGGTTGATATTACAGAAAGGTGTATGGGAAGATATGTTTCCACTTGGGGAAGGACAGTTGCATTTGAAGCTGCAAGTCGTACTTAGCGATGAAGAGCGTGACAGAATTCGTATGATGGTACTCATTTTTTTCTTTATACAATTTATTGTAATGTATTTCTGCTTCTGAAATCTCGACATTCTTAAACATTGCATAATCAAGGCCTTGGTAAATATTTGTGTTTATACTGATAAATTTTTAAGATTGTAGGATATTTTGTATCGGATAATACAAACTTTTAAGATTGTAGGATTAGTCAAACTTTTATTGGTTAGCTCTATAGGATAATACAATAGGAAGAATGAACATGTTCCGACCTCAAGTAGGTTGCACCGCTTTTCTGGGGTATTGTTGTCTTATGTGAGCCTCGGTAAAAAATGAGTGGCTTAAGGGCTGGTTAACTCTCGTGTGTGGCTTAGGCTTTCATTCTAGCGCCAATACGAAATTATCAACAACTATTATCATTTTAATACAGATACTTATGCATTTATCAACAACTATCTAATAGTAGATGATTGAAATGCATACAACCAGAAGAACCATAAGTTAATGCAAACAAATGTAATTGTTGGGGTATGATTCATATATTACCGATATGCGGGCAACTTGCTTGAGCGGGCCTGTTGGGGGAAAAGTCCCTGTGGTATGATTTAGAAGTAATCTTGTAAACTGAAGCGTAATATTTAAACACAAGTTATAGTATGTAAACCCCAAGCGTGATCAATAGAAAGGTACTAAAACCACTCCATAACAAATATTTTATGTTATCTATTTGCATTTTTTCGTATTTATGTTACTTTTGAACCGGTTTTCTGTTCCAACAGTAATTAACTTATGGAGAAAGCATTAAAAGTTGTGGATGATTAAAATTAATTTTTGATTTGGCAGAGACAATCTGCATTAAAGAAAAAACAAGATGAGCTTCTTAACAGCCAAAGAGGTGCAGAAAATGACAGGCGTATGATTATCAGTAATGCAGCTTTACCCTTAAACACGAGTGATGAGGTCTCAGGTTTGATCTTACTTAGCTGATTATAGAAACAATAAACACTTAAATCAGAAATAAATAATGAATGTATAAAATGTTTAATAGTTATGAATTTGGTCCCACATACATTTCCTCAAAGGCTTTCTCCTGATGTTTTAAGTGCTCCATCTTCTCAAGAATCATCACCAAAGCAACATCTTCAACATGAAGCAGTTTCCCAATTACAAAGTCCTGTTGGTTTCTCCGATGACCAAGAAAGTTCCACGACAAATGTTGTTGAGGCTCAGTTTGAACAGAAACAGCTAAACTCAGTTAAGAATTAATTAACTTGCAGCCGTCTCTTTCTATGTAGCACTGACACTTCGGATTAAAGGCACTGTGTCTTGTTTCAAACACATGTCAGTGTCAAACACAACACCGACATCATTCACTTTCATTTTCTTAAATTATTACTGATGCATACATGTCAGTGTTGTGCTCGTGTTTGTGCTTCATAGGTCTCTTTTCATCCTAACAAGAAGACATTAGAAAATGTACTATTGTTTGTTTAATGGTCATTTTACATGTTTTAGAACGTTGCAGATCAATATAGGGAGACCTCATCAACAAAACCTGTGTCACAAGCAGTTAATATCATTCAATTACAGTGTAGCGATAAACAGCCAGCCAATGAGTCACCATTTGTGAAACAACCTCAGAGAGTTACTGGTACAGTAGAAATGGTGAAATCTTTAAGCTTGGAAAAAATTAATGTTCTGACAAATAGTCCGACACAAAATAATCTAGAAGATGATGGTCTTCAATATTCTGAGAAGAAGGCTCCACCAAGGAGAACTCCTAGCAATGTTAGGAAAATGATAAGTGCTTTTGAAAGTGTCCCGCCTAAGGTACAGTTAAGCCTGTTTAGATTGTCTTATTTTCGTTTATCTAATGACATAAGCACTAATGAGGCTGTTTGGTACAGCTTATGGAAACAACTTATGACATGTCCATAAATTATTTTCAACTAATTTCCATAAGCTCTACAGGATTGCTAGCTTATGTGAAAACAATTTGACTTTAGTTTATCTTTTCTTACACAAATAGCTTATACATAAGAATTTATATGACAATAGCTTATGTTATAAGCGTTCAGTTAAGTTGTTTATCCAAACAGTGCCGACAAAATGATCAATAAATTATTGCAAGTTATTCAACAAGTGAATTTTTAAACAGGAAATGAGGCCTCATATAAAACCACCTCCAACAAAATATCAAGCGAGTCCAGTTGAAAAGAAAGATACTTCTGAGACTCAGCATTTGGAGCAAGATAAGTCATTGAACATAGAGCCAAGAGCCTTCTTACAAGAAAGGGTGAAAAATGCTTCCTTGGTAAGAAACTCGCAACAGGTTCCGGTACATATTGAAGAAAGTAAAGAGAAAGTTAAGGACACCGTGCAATTGGAGTTGAGCACTATAAATATACTGAACAAACAAACAGATTCAAATGCAAGAAATAAAGATCAAGAAGAAGAGTCCGATAGCAAAGTAGCATATAGTAAAGATCAAGAGGAAGAGAAAAATAAAAGAAATTTGATGAGAACATCTACATTTGAAACAGTTATAGTTTCAGGAAAGATGCCTTTGAAGCTCTCTAATAGAAACACTCTTAACAACCTAATTCAGGATGCAAAGTGTCTAAGCCATGAAAGAAGTTTGGATTTCCCGAAAATAGAAAATGTGGATAAGGTATAATTATGTGTTGTATATGGTTGAGAACTTAAGAAGCCATTAATATCTTTGATAATAAATCACAATATGTATCTTTTGTGTTACAGAATGTACCATATACTGAAACTGGAACTGAGGTGAGCAAGTATGAAAAGTTACAGGACATTGAAGAATCAAAAACCAATACTTCTACTGATGATAATGGAGGTGAAAATTCCGGAGGACCATTTGATCAGGTTATCATCAACTTTTAATTAAGAAAATTTGCTTGTTTAACTTTATAATGTAAGGTTAGATATCGGTAGCGAAGTTTTGGAAAAACAATCACTGTTTTCATATTGTTAATGTAAGGTTAGATATCGGTAGTGGAAATTTTGGAAAAACAATCACTGTTTTCATATTGTAACACTGGTGCAAATTTGATCAATGATTTTGTTTAAACAATGTTGCATTTAAGTACCCGGTTTATTGTTCAAGCTTTACTATATTAACCTACGAAGCACTGCCATAGACACGAGTCGGACACTCACACATCTTCAATATAAAGTTTTGGTGCTAAATAGTTAGTAACACCCTATCCTACTATCAGCTATTGTAGAAGAATACTTGTATAACATTTCTCACACCATCACCTTTCAGGTTATAAAAGTTGCAATCATTATAGGGTTTGGATTACTTGTTCTCTTTACAAGACAGAGAAAAAAGAGGTATGAAAATTATATTATTTCCTTGTTATATTTATTTAATTTTATCCTTTTAACTATATTGTGTCATGCATTAACACTCCTGTGAAGGAATTCAGAGAACAAATTTTTTTTTAGTGAAGGAATTCAATGAATTTCAAAGTTTAAAAATGATGCAAATCTTGTATAATGTTCCTTTATCATCTATTAACTACTTTAAAAAAACATTGTAAATCTTGTGTGACTGTCTATAATATGTTTTCAGATTTTTTCCACAAGCCCTCTAGAATAGTTTACGAAAACAGATTTTGGCTTATATGAAAACAATTTGACTTCATTTTATATTTTGTTACAAAATACCTTATCTATAAGCACTTATGCTATAAGTATTTAATTAAGTATGTATTCTGTAAAGACTAACAATATCTATTTAACTTTATGAATATACCAGAAGGAAGGAGAGTAGGGCCTGAGAATCAGTTCAACAAACCTCAAATTCTTCATCTTCTGAAGCACATACATCTGCATGATCAAATTCTTTTCAAGTTTCAGATGCTGGATCAAATCTTGCTTGATGAACATCTTGCATGAGTTGAAACCATGTCATTGCTGAGATAATTGCATCCTTCAAAAAGAAGAAACACAAACATTAATATTCAGCTTTGTTGAATGGACTTTGGGAGACATAACAACATTTTAGTTGATATTCCATGTAAAATGGAGTTGAACTTTGGAACACTGTTCTTTGTTGCATCAAGAATATCACTTGGCCCTTTAGTCAAAAAAGGGCATTTTTTTCATCATACATTTTGAGTTTTGATAACAAGAATGTCATTTTGTAGCTGTTTTGTTTCTTACTTTGAAGTTTTGCAGAAGAAACTATGAAAACAATGTAATATTTTTGTTAGTAAATTCTTTCAATTAAGGTTATTGAATCTAAGATTCAAATTGTGAATTGGAAAATTTATTTTTGAAATAATAAATTGAATCTTACAAACCGTAAGATGCATGATCAATAAAAATAGAGAAATATTAACGCGTGCCCTGAAACACTCAACACTTGAAATGGTAAGTTTTTATAAAAGTTTGTGTATTAAATGCATTGATTGCTTGTATCACAAGTAACTGACATAGAAATGGATGAAAGAAATTGATGTTGGAAAGACTACAAGAGTGAAAATGGCTAATCATAGAACACTAACAACATAAGGAATGAGAAAAATTGCAATTGAAGGCAAGAATTGTAAGATAGAAGTGATAGAAGATGTACTTTGCTTAGTGTCGGTCCGTTTGTGGAAAAGGGTTACTCTGTGACAATGAAGGATAACTCTTTGAAACTGTTTCATAAAAATCAAAGGTCAGTGCTTAAAACTTCTCTTGCAAAGAATATAACTTTTCAAGCAGATATGAAAGCTGCAAAATTGCTTGTCAGCAACTGTAAGGAATGATGATAGTTGGCTCTAGCACTATAGGTTTGGTCATTTAAATTTGAGAGTCTTATCCAATTAGTTGAAAAAGAATTGATATTAGGAGTACAAAAGTTGATTATGCGAAAGAAAGTATGTGAAGTTTGCTTGATAGGAACGAAACCAAGGAATTCATTCAATTCACACACAACTCATAGATCAACTAGTGTGTTGAATGTAATTCACTCAGATGTATGTAGTCCTCTAGAAGTTCCTTCAGGAAGGAAAGAAACATTTCATCACATATGTAGATGAATTTATCATAAATATTTTGTTGTTTCTAAACAAAACTAAAATTGAAATTTTGTGTATTCAAGTAATTCAAAGTCTTGACAGAAAAGCAGAGAGGAAAATCAATAAAAATACTGAGAACTAATGGAGGTGGAGAGTATACTTCCAAATAATTTGAGAAGTTTTGTTATGAAGATGGTAATGCATGAAGTAACAACACCTTACACTCCACAATACAATGGTTTAGATGAGAGGAAGAATAAAAGTCTCTTGGTAATGACAAGAAGCATGTTAAAAATGAAGAATATGCCAAATACATTTTGAGGAGAAGCTGTGAAAACAGCAGCATATGTTCTAAACAAATGTCCAACAAGAAAACTTGAGAAAATTCCAGAAAAAATATGGAAGGATAGAAAGCAGTCTGCAAAAGACTTGAGAGTGTTTGGTTCCTTGTGCTACAAGCATATTCCTGAAACAAAAAGAAAGAAGTTGGGGGATAGAAGTGATCTGATGATTCTGGCAGGTTACCTTAATACAAATGCTTATAGACTTTAATCCTATGAATCACTCTATAACAATCAGCAGAGGTGTTATAGTTTATGAATCCGAAGTTTAGGGTTAAAACCAGAAAAAAAAAAGTGCTTTAAACCAGAAAAATATTTGAAGAAGAACAAGCTGGGAAAACTGATGAGATGAAGTAAGAATCTCCCACAACAGCTAATCAAGGTGTGAGAATCTCTCAAAGAAAAAGGTTTGTGTCATCAAAGGGATTAGTGAATCATCAAAGGGATTCAGTGATTTAGTGGTAACTGATTTGGGAAAATTAACATACTACCTTGAAATGGAATTCACTGAATCCTCAAAGGGATCAGAAGAAATGCAACATATATTTTGGAGAGATTCAATATGATGAGCTGCAACCCCGCTTCTACTCCAGCTGAAGTAAATCTGAAATGCAATATAGTTGACCCTACTTGTTTGCGGCTAACAGAGTAATGAGATACCTCAAAGGAACTTTAGACTATGGCATATTGTTCCATGTAAATGCAAAAGCGTCCAATATGAAGCTAGTAGCTTATTCTGATGCAGATTTGTGTGGAGATAAACGAGACAAAAAAAGCACTTTTGGATACTAGTTTAAGTCCCTTGATGTTCCAGTTTACTGGTGTACTAAGAAACAACCAGTTCTTTCTCTTTCAACCTGTGAATCTATAGCAGGTTTCTTAGCAGCATGTCAAGCAATATGGTTAAAGTTTGTGTTAAGGGGACTGAAAATTGAAGTCTGTAAGCCTATAAAAATGATAATTGAAAAACAAATTAGCTATTGACTTGGCTAAGAATCCATTGTTGCATGGTAGAAGTAAACACATAGAGACAATATTTCACTTATTAGAAAGCAAATGAGGAAGGATATGCTGAAGGTTATCCATTGTCTAACAGAAGAACAACTAGCTGATTGTTTTTTTACAAAAGTTGTAAAAGTTGATAGTTTTGTCAAGTTGAGAACTCTGAAAGGAATAATGGTGAAGTTAGAGAACTTGAATTAAGGGATGATGTTAGTTTTTAATTCAAATTCGTTGATATGATAAAGTAGTTAAGACTGTTTGTTAAGTTTGTTAGCTATTTTAGTGGAAGTTAGCTAGTTTTCGTTGATTACTTGTATATCAAGTAACTCACATATGTTGTATATAAAATCCCTGTAACCTCACATTTTCATTGCTAATGAGAATAACAAACTACAATCACATTGAACTCTCTTTCTTCTCTCTCAATTCACTCTCAAAATTTGATTGCTTGCTATGCAATCTTTCTTTGTTGCGCTAGCAATGGGGACCAAAATAGCAACCATCGCAAAAGAATTATGATCGGTTAAAACCCATATCTCTTTTATTTAGAGCTCATCCCATGAATAACTAACTAAACTCAATCAACACAAAAATAACCACAACCCAGTAACAAAGAAGCCAAATACGTACAGATGCATTTTAATCTCAAACCAATGTATATATGAACGAAATAATATACAATTTCACCACTTATTGCTATCATTATCATACATGCCTTTTTTTTTCTTACACACATACAATGTAATAATGCACAAAACACAAACGATCAATCCTATAGTTTCAATTATAAATTTACGTACGAAAAATTACTTATATTTCACGCGTCCAATATAGGGCTTTTATGTGTAGGGGTCCTCTATGGCCACTACATGATGCGGCCTCTAAAACCATTATATCTAACGAGAGAAAGTTTCACTCTCGAGATCTAACGATTCTAAAGGCCATTGCATTGTGCAACCGCCATAGAGGATATAAATCCGAGCTTTTACGCTTTTATGTTACAATTTGTGTGGTTTACTGGTAATACATTCAGCTGGGAAGCCTTGTGGGAACCGTTTAGTATCAGTGCAATAATTATATATCATGTAATGCTTTTGCACCCAACGAATTTTATTCATCCCAGTTGAGTCAAGTGATTCTCTAAACCATGATTGGGATGTGGATGATGATGATGGAGATTTGTTGGAAGAACAAGAAGAACCTGAAGAAGTCCAAATACAAACTTTTGCATTGAAGTTTCTATATGAGGCAAGGAATGGAGCGTTGGTCCAATCTGTTTTCACAATCCCACCTCTAGTGGCCCAATTATCTGCATTCCAAAGACTTGAATATATCCTCATGGCTTGGTTCTTTGGAAAAGGAACCCCTTTTGATTCTAAATTCTTGAACTCCCTTATTGGTCTTCCATCCACAGAGAATCTATATGAAAGTAAAGTTTAATTAAAAAATTATTATAAGAATAAATAAATTAACATCATAATTATAATCAGGGAAAGCTAACAAGTGCCCTAAGAGCACTCTTTAACAACCTTAAATAGTAAGTTCTTATAAAAATTGATGAATTTAATATATCAGAAATTGAACTATTTGGTTTTTGCAATAAACATTTTCTTAATTAAAAATCGTTTAAGAGTTTCATTAGGGCACTCGTTAGCAAGACCGTTATAGTTATTCTTGAAAAATGAATAGGAATATGAGTATGTAATATTACATGATGCTTTTAGGATTCCAAAGAAGGGAATATGTGTGGAAGTCCTTAGTAGGGTCAAACCACAAATAGAATTGTTGCTCTCTATTCCCTTTCCCTTGTGTGAATACGTTTGTATGAAGAATATAAGGATCACCACTCAAGTTCCCAAGAAATTCAAAGTCTATTTCGTCATGAGTAGACCCTAGAGAAGATAGCTGCATCAATCACAAGTAAACATGCATATTTAGTATTTGATTTCATGTGATGTCAAAAATATTAATCATCAACCTTATTATATCATGAAACCATTAAGTATAAATAAAAAATGCATGTTCATTTCAATACTTTAAAAAAAGTATTGGCAAAAGGAAAAATTATTATTGAAGTGACATTAATGATCATTTTACGACATTGTCTTGTTTGAACTTTTGTCGTTTTAGATCATAAACTCAAACTTTTACAATAGGGCTCTATACATCTCATGAGATTAAAAATAACATCTCATTAAAATAAAATTCTATTTTGCTTACATAATAGGCTGTGACAATGCCAGCAGAGTTACCAGCCACAAGTTTGAGTTGCATATCAATTTTCCCAAACAAGTACTCATATTTGGAACGAAAGCCAGAGCCAGAAGATTTGTCTAAGGTGAGGCTGAGACTCTGCCCATTTTCAAGGACTTTGGCACGACTGTCACCCCATGTTATTTCAAAATCTTTCATAAAATTACCAGCGGATGCATACACCAAAAAAGTGGCAACAAGAAGGAGGAATAAACCAATATCACCCTTAAATTTCATTTCAAAACAAATTTTCCAAGCAATGAGTTAGGGTTGGTTGATTGGAATACTATTGCAACCAATGTTATATATAGAGAGAGAAATTTAGAAAACACATGCCAAGTGAAATATTTGATGAATGCATGCAAAGTTTTGGAGGTATTTATAGAGTGTAGTGTATCAAGATTGATAATTATTATGAATGTGACAGATAAATTTGGTATTATCGTAAGGATTTGACTCATACCCTGCAAAGGTCAAAAGTGTTATGTTTTTATCTTCCGTCGTCGTCGTTTGGATTTTGTTTATAAATAATATGTAAGTAATTTTCTTTGCACTTTCAGAACCTTAAAACTTGTTCCGACTTAGAGCTTCGGAGACCCAATTCAACTAAATTTATTATTGTTGTAAGTGTAAAATGATTGGATTTAAATGTGTATGTGTGGTTGGGAATTTTTTTGGCAAGCGTGTAAAGTGGAAGAGAAGAAAAGGGATCATATTAGTTGACCTGGCTAGTTTAGTGTGGGGACCACGACAGCTAGCTAATTAGAGATAATATCAAAGTTTTATTGATTCATTTGAGTTCTCATTTTTAACAAAATTGTACTGTGCTTGTAGATATATACATGGCTTTCAATTTTCTAACATCAAATCAAATTGGCTTCTGTCTAAATCTTGTAGTTATAATAGTATTCTTAGTTAATTGTTTCATGAATCAACACATTATTAGTTCCTTTACTAGATAAACATCTCTTATTTGTTTATAATGTGGGACTAATAAATAAATGGCTTAATTAATGATATGGTCCATTAAGTTATTTATTGGTTACATTTTAGTCTCATAAGTTATTAACGTCACAATTTGGTCCCTTTAAGTCATCTTCCGCCAACCAAATAAATCCCCACCGTCAAAACCGTTAAGCAAATGTCTAAGGTGGATATACATTGCAAGTTGTCACGTCGCCATTCACACGTACCTATTTAACGTTTTGGCAAAAGACTGATGGTGAAGATTTATTTGGCTAATAAATACTAACTTAAGGGACAAAATTGTAACGTTAATAACTTATGGAACCAAAATGTAACCAACAAATAACCAAATCATTAATTAAGGCTAAATAAATATATCCGACTAACTACAAACATCCAATAACAATCTAGGGCACTAGTTTTTAATAGGCCGTGACTTCTGAAGATTCAGTGGCATGCATGCATTATATGTTTCTTAAGAACAAATTAAAAGATATTATATAGGGAAAAAATTAATGAATATTTCAATCTAAAACAACTAAATATTTTGAAAAATTGTTAATTTGGCAAATGTCTAATTATTCTATTATATATAGTCATATTACAAAGGTTGCGCAACACGTATCATATTAACCTACTCCTTCCAAACACTCCCCTAATCTGAATTTCACTAAGAACTGCATATTAAAGGTAAACAAGTAGAAAAACAAACTATTACACACTAGAAACTGCAAATTGCACACAAAGTTACAGTCTTCCATACCAAACTTAGGCAGAATTTCCCTTGGATACTTCTATTGATGAATGAATATTCCTTTCACATTTTGAGTTACTTCTACTCCAAGGAAGTATCTCATCTTCCCTAAAACTGTCATAGAAAAATTCTTCTTCATAGAGCATTTAAAATCTTCAAATAACTCTTCACAATTTCTAGTGTAGATCAAATCATCCACATATAAACCGACAATTAAAATCTTCCCTTCAACATGTTTCACAAATAGTGTATGCTCATGAGGACATTTTTAAAAATTTTCTTGACAAAAATAGGCTTCAATGTCTTACTATACCATGCTCTTGGAGCTTGTTTCAAGCCATATAAAGCTTTCCTTAGCTTGTATACCTTGTCATTTCCTTCCTTTTGATAGCCTACAGGCTGCTCTATATACACATTCTAGACTAACTCTCCATGCAGAAAAACACTTTTCACATCTAGCTGATATACATTCCAACTTTTGCATGCAGCAACTGATAAGATTGTTCTTATGGTGTCCCATCTAGCAAATGGTGTAAAGACTTCATTATAGTTTATTCCATATTGCTGAGAGTAGCCTTTAGCCACCAACCTTGCCTTATACTTTTTTACTTTCCCTTTTTCATTTAGTTTGGTCTTATAAATCCATTTGACACCTATTTTCTTAGCTCCTAAAGGTAAACTGGTGAGTTCCCATGTATTGTTCTTCTCAATGGATTCATTTTCTTGATCCATTGCTTTTCTCCATTCTCCTTGCTTAATAGCTTCTTCATAAGTGACATGATCATTGTTGGTACTGAAAACAGCTAGATTATGTTGTTCAACTTGCTCTTCCATTTCTTGACCAGTTGCATAATCATGCAAATAGCCATGCTTCTTCCTTATTCATCTATTAGTTGGTTCATCATTATTTTTAGGATCATTGCTTTGCTCACCATTTTCATTGTTATCATCCATCTCTATCATTCCTGTTTTGGTTTTATCATCCCAGTTCCAACCTTTTGATTCTTCAAATACAACATCTCTACTAACAATAATTTTCTTTGCAATTGGACCATAGAGCTTATAGGCTTTGGATTCTTCACTGACACCAAGACTAACACACCTTATGCTCCTGTTATCTAGCTTTTTTCTATGCACATCAGGAACAAGAACAAAGGCTAATCAACCAAAAACTCTAAAGTGCTTCACTGTGGGCTTCATATCACTCCACGCTTCTTCTGGAGTGATGTTTTTGACTGATAGAGTTGGACTTCTGTTCAATACATAGGTTGCCCATTTGACTGCTTCAAGCCAAAAAACTTTAGGTAAACTTCTTCCATTGAGCAAGCATATCACTATATTCATTAGTGTTCTATTCTTTCTCTCTAACACACCATTTTGTTGAGGTGTGTAAGCAGCTGTTAACTGTCTTAAACACATCAAAACTCTTCGCCTATATCAGTTCTTAAACACTGAATCTTACATTTAGACTCCCCTTCAACTACTGCTTTAAATTTCTTAAACACATCAAAACACTGGCTTTATCATGCAGAAAATAAACCTAAGTTTTCCTACTAAAATCATTTGTGAATGCGATAAAGTACCTATTTCCGCCATTGGATTGTGGATTGATAGGTCCACATACATCACTGTGAATCAGTTCAAGCTTCATTGTAGTTCTCCACTTAGCTTTCTTAGGGATTGATTCTCTATGTTGCTTTCCCATCTTGCAATCAGAACAAACACCAGTTTCTTCTTTCAATGTAGGTGGATCTCTTACCATTTCCTTCTTCACCAAGGTATTCAAACCTTTGTATCTCAAGTGTCCATATATATGCCATGCCATAACTTAGTTTCATTCATACTTGATGCCTTCAAACACATAGGAACAATCACTAGAGCATAAATGATATACATTCTATTTGAAGACATTTGTGTAGACATTACCAACCCATTTTCTTCATGAAACACTTGACAAGAATCTTTCCGAAACACTATAGTGAGATTCTTTTAGAAAGATTGTTACTCAATCCTGGCAAATAATGAACATCTTATATCACCTGAACAATCCCTCCAATGAACAATTTCAAGTTTCCTTTTCCCATAACATGCATCTTTGAATCATTTCCTAATTTTACAGAAGATCTAAAGCTATCATCAAAGTCAAATAACCAATCTTTAGATCCTACCATATGATTACTACATCCTGAATCCAAGAACCATACCTCATCCTTAGCTTGATTCAGGTTTGCATGTTGTGCCATGAGAAGCATTTCTTCACTATCATCAAATGCAGCATAATTTGCATCATTCTCTCCCCAACTAGGACATTCATTCTGATAATGACCGAGCGTATAACATTTGAAGCGTTCAACAAACTCCTTGCCTTGTCTTCCTCTACCACGAACTCTGAATCCAATTCTTCCTCCTCTTCCACGCCCATTACCTCTTCCAAAAACCTTCAGTGCTTGTTCTTCGTCTTTAACAAGTTGAGATTGCATTCTTTGTTCATGAACAAGAAGACTGCTCTGTGGTTCACCAATGGTGAGCGTTGTAACGTCATTGGATTCTTCAATTGAAAAGACAACATAGTTGAACTTAGAGGTCATGGAACACAACACTTTCTCCACAATCACAGTTTGTTATAGCCTTTCAACATGGGAAGACATGTGATTAGCAATAGCAAGAGTTCTTGAGATGTATTCGTTCACCGTTTAACTTTCTTTCATGGGAAGAACTTCAAATTCTCTTCGTAGAGTTTGTAATTGAGCACGTTTTACCTTTGTGGAGCCTTGATACTTTCTGCGCATGGAATCCCATATATCTTTCGCAAAATCACGAACAAGAATTGTTTCCATGATTGATTTGTCTATGGATTGGAAGAGGTAGTTCTTTACTTTCAAATCACGAAGCTTGCTTTCATCTGCAAGATTTCTTTGCTCCGGTGTTACGTTTGCAGGTGCAACTGCGACTCCATGTTCAATAAGATTCCAGTATTCTTTGGAACGAAGAAGGTTTTCCATCAACATGGACCAATGATCGTAGAAACCATCAAATTTCGGTATGGCAGGTTGAAGAAAGGATGAAGATTTTATCATAGTTGCAAGGTAGAAGACGAAGGAGGGTTGAAACCACTGTAACCGTTTCTAGCACCATTGTAACTAACTCTCTCTCTCTCTCTCTCTCTCTCCCTCCCTCCCTCCCTCCCTCCCCAAACAAAACTGCGTTTTTCTTTTGGGAGATAGAGACAAATTAGGGCCCTTCTAAGCTCCTAATACCACTTGTAAATTTGGCAAATGTCTCATTATTCTATTACTCAATGTACTTGGCTATATATAGTCATATTACAAAGCTTGCGCAACAAGTAACATATTAACCTTTTTTTTTATCAAGCAAAGAAATACTATAAAAGACCTGGAGAGGGCCAGAACCCTTAACAACAAAAGTGCTTACATCAAAACAAAAAGAGGGTGAAAATCCTCCATGAATTAAACTACCAAAGCAACTGCTAAAAGAACAACAACTGGGAAATGGCAGAAGCTACTAGTTAAACACCCAGGTTCACAAAAATTCTTTGAACTCCTAATGGGATAGAATCAACCGTATCTTAGAACAGATCTGGTTGCCAAATCAAGATGTTGCAAATGTATTCTTTTGCAATGGAACCAACTATTCGTTATATGCCAAGTCGGCTTTGGAGGTACCCTTTTGGGCACGGGTCCTCATTCCAGCTGAGTTGAAGCTAGTAGGCTTCACTCTGTTCATCTGCTTCTTCTGCTTTCTCTCTGCCTTAGTGCTCTCTGACAAACTTGGATAGTGCTGCTCAAAGATTGATGGGATGGCTTCATCATTGTCCTCTTCCTCAACTTCATCCCCCAGAATTTGGAGAGAATCTGCACACTCTTAAGGGCTGCAGCAGAATGTAGAGAGGGTTTAGAGGCCAGAACCAAGTTTTAAATAATGAAAAATAGAGAATTGAAATCTAGAAAAGAAAGAAGATGGAGAGAATATTTATATAAGGTTATAAATGTAATAAGGTTGTAAAAAAATCACAGTTACTTTCTGCTAGGTTATAAGAAAATGTGTTTTTTTATTTAATAATAAGAAACTTTTAAGAAAATGAAAAGAATTATCAAAACATCTCTACTATGTCTACGAGAGAACTAATTGACCAATTAAGAACGTCCCATAAGAATTTACTTTTTAGTTCTATGACTTTTTTTTTTTTTTATTTCAACTCCATTAACATCTCAATAGCACTAGTTCTCCGTCGGAGTTGGAATTTGAGTCCTCATTTTTTTTTTATGGTGATTTTTTTTATGGAGATTGAATTTTACCACCACGCACTCACCTCAATTATATATACGTACTGATAAGTAAATACAATATATTTATGTTTGTAAAATCTAGTTCAATTGAAAATTTTGATATTGTTAAGTCGGACGTACATATTCAAACTCAGAGTCTTACAGTATATGTGAGTTTTAGTGGTGTTTACTGCTTCGTTAGTGGTGTTTACCTCTTCGTCTGCAGACAAAGGATATAATATATTTATTATACGATGAGGAGGAGGAGCAAGAATTTAATAATGAATTCATGAGAGTTAACACAGTATATGTTATACGTATTTATATTAAATTTATTGTATGTTTTAAAAATTATATTGTATCCTCTAAACAAATTAACAACTAAAACCAAAGACTTTCAAAACAAATTGTTTTATATTACGTTTGAACAAAATAAATATAAACATATAGTGTATATCGGGCCTTTGCGAGGCACCACATGGAACATGTGTATCAACTATCAAATGAATTCTGCTCTTTGTTCAACACATTGTGCTTGCGTTCAACTAAAATACTGAAAATATTTCTGCGTTAGTTAAGTAACACAAGTGTTAAAATCTGCGCAACTTAAGTCACGCAGCGTGACTTAAGTCACGCTGCGTGACTTAACTCACGTTGCATGCTGTTTTAAAGACAGACAGAATCCTATTTCCTCATTTCTCATCTAAAATCTCAAAAATTTCTATCAAATTAATCACCCAAATCCAAAATTCCTTCAAGTTCAAATCAAACAACACTCTAATAACAAGTAAGTTTTCATAATCAAACACCATTAAACTTTTATGTTTATATGTTAGATTTTTTTCTCTTAAATTAGAAATTTTTTAGATTTAGGGTTTGTTTAAATTTTGATTTTTTTGGCAAGAAATCATACAATGTTTATATGAAAATGACTTGTGTTGCTTAAATATTTAGATGTTTGCATGTTTATGTTGTAGTTTTGAGTTTTAGAGAATTTTTTTAGTGTTAGCGTTTGTTTAAATTTTGTTCTTTTTTGCAAGAAATGATACAATGTTACATGTAAATGACTTATATTGTTTAATTGTTTAGATGTTTGCATGTTTATGTTGTAATTATGAGTTTTAGTGTATAATTTGCACTCCAAGTGTTTGATGAAATGTTTGAATGAGTTTTTCATCGATTATTTAATTTTTTTTTTTTATGGTGTAGGTTTGAAGGAATTACCGATTGTATCGAGGTTGAAGCACAATTCAATGGTGGAGAACCTCAGAGGTTGAAGGTTCGACACCTTGGTGTCACGTTAATAGGTATCAAGGATCAACTGAATGAATTCAACCAAGGAGTCAACCCCAAAGACACAAGGAGGGTGGAATACGTTCAATATAAACGTTATGGGTCTTGTTAGCTTGATGGAAACATCTCTTTGCAGTTTTGATGTCTCCGTTCAGTGAGGCAATGATGCCATCCTTTGCATGGTATTTCAACTTCAGGTGAGCGGTTGAACTTGCGGCATCCAGCTGGGCGAGTCCAGTTCTTCCTATAATGCAATTATAGAGAGAAGGACAATCGATCACCAAGAAAGGGATCTTGATTGTTTTCTTGGTATCATTTTCGCCAAAGGCCCCTGTGTCAATTAGGACTCGGCGGACGTCAGCGTTGGCCATCGATGCTCGCACGAGCAAAGGAATGGCTGAGTTTGAGGCTCCACCAGGCAATTCAGAGTCGTAGAATGCCAAAGGTGGTATTCCTTCGATGTTGGAATCGGAAGGGACCAGCAAATTGATGCTCATGAGCTCTTCAAATTTTCTTTTCATGCTTCCCATGGAGATGTTGAGCGTTCCCCCCGTGATGACGTTAGTGGAGGGGAATTGTTCCCAGGTGCATGAGTATGGTACGACTTCCACGTTGTTAGGGAAATCGCCCAAATGTTCCACGGACATAGCTACTACCTTGCCCGCTTCAGGACCATTGGTGATGAGCTCGATGGCTTTTCTTTCCGACTTGGGGTTCTTGACGAACCGTTTGAGTCGTCCTCATTGAATGAGGAGTTCGATAGCGTCCTTCAGGTGGATGCAATCGTCAATTACGTGCCCATGGCACTTATGGAACCGACAATATTTTTTTTTGTCGACCCACTTCCTCTCCTGCGAAGGAGCCTTTGGTGGCTTGACGCCAGCTTCCATCAGATCGGCTACTGTGATCTCGGCGAGGATTTTCTCCCTGGACATGGCCAAGGGTGTGTACTCGGTGAAGCGGCCGCTTGGGGATTTTCCTTCACGAGCTATTTTGCCTTCCTTCTTTTTCTCATGGAAGGGCTTTTTGGAGGATTCAACTGCAGGATCCTCCTTCCTGGATTTGTTGAGGCTATATGCATATAGTTATTCTTCATATTTGATGTAGATCTTAACAATCGCTAGGAACTCGTTGAGAGTCCTTGGGCGATCTAGGTGGACAGCCTTCTTGACATTTGTGCCTTCGTGCAGACCTTTGGCGATGAGGTACTGTTTCATTCTCTCGTCGGCACCTCTTACCTGCACAACTTCCTTGTTGAACCTTTCGATGTATTCTCGAAAAGGTTCGCTCTTTCCTTGGACAATGGCTTCGAGGGATGCCACCATTTTTGGTTGCGTCCTCGAAGCAGTGAAGTGGGTCGTGTACTCGTCACAGAGGTTATCCCACGAGTCGATAGAGTTTCTCCGTAAGTTCTTGAACCAGGTTACGACTCCCCGTCGTAAGGTAGTGACGAAGAGCTTTTACTTCACGGCGCCTTGCACCGATCTGTAGGTGAGAACTGCCTCGATGTGCTCGTCTGGATTTGTCGTTCCGTCGTACGAGTCCATCTGAGGAGGCTTCTCCAGTCCGCGAGGGATAAGAGCTTCCCAGATGCGCCGTGTGAACGGACCATAAGCGTTACGGTCGTTTCGGGCATCGTGGCTATCCTCGGAACTGGAAGGGGACCAAGAACGCCTGTTGCGTCTTGGCGGGGATCTCCTTGGAGGGGACTGCCTTGGAGGAGACCGTCTGGGTGATCTCCTTCTGGTTGATCTTCTGGTGTAGCTAGGAGATCTGATGTTGGCTGAGTGTCGAGGAGATCTGGAACGTGAATGGCGAGGGCTCCTTCCTCTTCTGTTAGGTATTAGCGAAGGAGTTCGTTTAGGTTGGACCATGGGGCGCGCTTGTTTCAGATCCATCAGGCGTCGATTCTGCTCCTCGATTAGCGACGTTTGTCGCTGAACCGTGCAGAGCAAGTTGTTGACGAGGGCACTAGTTAGTGTGGCATCTTCTGGCATCTCTGTAGGTCGTGGAGGACCCTGCAGAGGTCTTTCTTGGAGAGGAACTATTTGTACGGGTTCCTCTTTAGGTGTACTCACAGGAGAAGGTGAAGACGTCATGCCGTCGTGTTGAGGTATACGAACTTAACTTCGTAGCTGTGAGCTGGCACCGTTGGCAGCCATAGTAACTTTTTTGGAAAGCTTTGGTTTTTAGCAAGGGTAAAAACGGGGAGAGCTTGTATTTCCCACAGACTGCGCCACTCATCGTACCTGATCAGATGGTGACTGTCGGTGCTTTAAATGCGGTGGTTTGAATGGTGGTGGAATGCGTTAAGAATACTCTTGGAACAGCGAGGGGGTGTGTACCTGCAGACACTTTGACGCTCAAGTCAGTATAGATCAGAGAGTGAGGGTTCAGAGGAGAAGAAGATTCTACCTTGGGGACTGCTACGAGTCCCCTATATATAGAGGTGGAGGGCTACAGAGCCGTTGTAATGGCACACCGGGCTATGGTGGTTGCAAAATCGTGGGAAGTGTAACTGCCAAAGAGATTATTACGGGAACGTGAAAAGAGACGTTGGGGTTCGCTTGAACCAGTCTCGCTTGCTCCGTGCACCCCCTTCGCGGGGATTTATTTATCTTTAAGAATAATAAATTTTCCGGTGTTGAATTTATAAATTTATTTTTCTTTAAGAATAATTAGAGTGTTACATTATGGCCGTTTATTAACCTCTTAAGCTAACTGAGATTCATAGAGCTATATCCCTATATAGCATCTATGACTCACATGGCTACAACCGTTTATTAGCTTCTCGCAACTATGTGATTCATAGAGGTATATATCTAAATAACCGACTTGATGGCGAGTCTTAGGGAATGTTACCTCATCCATCGTGTGAAGGGCGTAACAAAACTCATTTCTGGGCTCGATCACGATACTTAACACGCAACAGTTGCTAGGTTCAAGTGCCCGGTCTTTCCGTACTATGCTACTAAGCTATCGGGTCCTCTGTGCCATATGATAAAAGTCTTATCAAGAACTTAGCACTTAGCTATAATGAGCTATAACTTCCAGGCTCTTCTAAGTTTAATATGACATTCAAGCAGTCTCTCTTAATCCTTTCACTGGTGCTATGCTTAAGGACAAATTCATATTTAACAAACATTTTCCAGTCTCATACCTGTTAAGGGTCAGGGAGCTATAACATTACAAATAAAATGTACTATCATTCTTACATAAATTAGTAGATGTGATTTTGAATAAAAATAGTAAGACTACAATATAAAATTGATAAAGAAAGATCCGTAATATCATCAGATAGCTTCTAGATTTGTAATATACTTAATAGCAATTATAATTTATGGACATAACAAGGCAATAAAAAAACAAGGTAAAATACTTCTAAATAAAGTCATAAACCTCCGATTGGGAGAGGAGTATCCTTATAAATTATTATATGGCAACCATAATACTTATTTCCTTTAACACCAAGCTCTTCCATCATTTGGGTACTCAAATCATACAAGACTAGTTCATCGTCATCTTTTCTGAAGAATATATGACCATTCTTCCCTGCTCCGATTGGACGTTCAATGCCAGGTAAGGGCTCAATAACAAAGACTTCAACCCATGATTCCTTAACACCAAGTTCACCCAAAATTCTTATGTGAAAAGTAGTTATTTCATCATATATTATGAAAGCGATGGACCCATTTAACAATGTCAAATGCAAAAGATCATAACGTTCAATTATATCTGAGGGCAACGGTGTTGTAATGCACACCTCATTACACAAGTCAAATGACACCAAGCGTGGCTCAACCTCATAACAGTTAATGTCATCTAGTATACTCCACCAATGACACACTCCATCCATGTACAATTTCTCATTTGCATGTCTACAAGGCATTTCAATATCAAGTTTCCTCCAAGAATTAGTTCTTAGACTATATATCTCCCACATATGGTCAACATCTAAATATTCTTCCTTTGGCTCATCTACACCGGTATTGTGGAGAGATAAATCTTCATCCGATGGCTCATCTACACCGGTATTGTCGAGAGATAAATCTTCATCCCATGGCTCATCTACATCCGTTATTGGATAGTAAGATAACCACCGAATCACTTTATAATCATCTCTAACATGATCATAACCAAAACCATTAAAATAAACCATAGGGTCCACATAACGTGATTGAGACAATTGAGACAGGAAAGGGCTGGATGGAATGACTTTGAATTCATCTGTAGTGGGGTTCCAAAATACACATTTTGGATCACAATCTTTTGCAAGACAAAGAGTCCCATTAACACTAGTTTGACTCAAAATATCAATAAAACGATCATCCTCATGAAATGGAGGAGGCCAATCTAATTTGACCATAATCTCAACCCTCTCACCAGAAAGTATATACAAAGTATCATAAAATGCATCACCAGGCAAATGATTATTTGTATGGTTTAGGAGGATAGAAGTTCCATCATAATAAGAATGATTATTAGAAAGGAAATAGTTGCAATACATGATCATGAAATGAAAGTTTTCGAATAAAAAGGCCCATGATTTGTGTACGCATCCAAATCGCTTCAAAGATTTTAGAGGCAATTTTGACAAGATAGAGAAGACAAGATCTCCAGGTATATGGTTTCTATCCTTAACATTTGTGGCCGACACAGATTTCTTCATCTTCAAAATCTGAAATCACAATTCAAGCAAAAAAACAAGAATATTAAGCAAAATTCATTCATATCATGACTATAAAATGGAATAAACTACACATACTTGAGGAATTCTAAAAAAAAATCTTAAAATTTAAAACATAACCATTTGCATCACAGTGGGATATGGTTGAAAGAGATCAATTAAGGAAAATAAATGGTTGAAAACGCAGAGGTAGTAGACGTACGTACCAACACAGTGGGATATGGTTGAAAGAGATAAGTTCGTTGAAGAAAATGGGTCTCGTATTTATAACTATTTTTTCAATAATAAAATAAATGCTTTCACACTCATGAACAAAAAAATAAATTAATGATTTCACACTTAATAGTCAAATAAGTGTTTTTGTAAAAACAAAAAAAGTATGTCTTTAAATCCTCCTAAATATATAAATATTTCTTGTATGTGAAATGGGTCTAGATAAATTTTTAATAAATAGTGTTAAATGTTTTAATCAACTTTTAGATTTACCAAAAAAAAAAACTTCTTAAAAATCAAGAAGAATGACGAATTTATTTTGAATATTATCCTCAATATGCTTTTGTAAAAAAAATAAAAATGTTTTGCATCAGAAATAAATAAAATAAAAAGAACTCTAGAAAGTGTAGAGTTGTTAGTGATTGACATGTTCAGTAGCACTTAAATAAAGCTTTTATTCTACGAGTAATTTTTTAATTGACGATGAAGATCATAATTATAAGCAAGCAGAAACAAATTATTTAGCGTCTATGTAGATCATAGTCGCTATAATTGATCGTGGTTGTTTAATTTAGCGTCTATGTCACTATGTCTATGTTATGTATTACATATGTAGTAGTGTAATGAACCTTGTTGTACTTGTTTCGTTCGACGCACTATGTATAATTATTATGACATACGAATTGAGACAGCTTTGTAATTTAAATCCCAATTCATATTGTATTTCCATATGTTTAATGTATCCGGTATCAATTATAACGCACGTGTTGAATATTCTAGTCACTTTTAATACGGGCGTTACACATTTTATAGGTTAATTGTAAGCAATAAAAAGAAATTAAAATTATGATGCAATACAACAAAATGATGCAATCCGATTGGCCAACGAAATAAAAATGACACTTGTCAAATAATCATTGGATTAACAATCAAATAATAAGTAAGAAAGCAAAGTTTTAAAAAAATCATGCATATATATGGTATTACTACTTGCTATACTAAAGTGTGTGTTACTATAGCCATAAACGGAAAATCAATTGGATTCCATTCTCTAACTATATTAATTATTTTCGATTCACAATCCTTTACTTGCTATATATTGTTCAAAAAAAAAAATGTTACTAACGCCATAAATTGGATTATCAATCCTGATTATATTATTTCGTCAAAAAATCCTGATTATATTTTAATTACTATCTGATTTTGGCAATCCTCTTGACTAAAAAAATCAAATAAAAATATGACCTACTAAGTTTGATTGGAAAATTTGCATACTCTATTCACTTTTCCCAAAAATAAAACAAATTATTTATGGTACAATTTAAATCAGGAATTATATTCACCAATTTTGATTTATTTTTTCAAAAATCAAAACATTAAAGTTAATTATAGTTGTAAATAGACTTTTTAATTTATTAGTCACAATAAGTACATAATGTTTATTAAAAAAAAATAATAATTCATCACCATTTCGTTGCCAAAATTTTCGGTTGAATACTACTTAGAATTCATGTTATTTTGATATTAAATAAAAAAAACATTAAATACTCCTTAAAATTTTAGCATATTACATTTTGGTGTGTATATGAAATAAAACATTAAATATAGGCTTAAATATGTAAAAGGTCTCTGTAAGTTCGCGCATTTTTGGTTTTCGTCCCTGTAAGATTCTTTTCTTCTAAAACAAACCTTGTATCTTCATAACCATTTGAAAATGGTCCTTACCGTCAGCTTCTGTCAACAAAAACACCATTGTCGCTAACAGAGCATAGGTGGCAGGTCATGAGTTGGCATATTTGATGAGATGGCATGAGAGATGATTAGTTGGGTAAAGACAGGGACTAAAATCAAAAACGAAAATTACCACAGGGATGAAATTAAAAAACAAAAAACATCAAAATTTGGAATTAAAACCAACATTTAGTCTTCTTCTTCCTCTCAAATATCAATCTTCTTCTTCCTCTCATACTTTCCCCAATCCCTCCCATACCTTGCACCCTAGAACCAAAACAATCTCTTTCAACAATGTCTTCTAATTCCATTACTCAATCATCATCAAATGGGTTACCTATGTGTGGTTGCAACAAAATCATTAGAATGTTCATATCCAATTCACGTGACAACCCTAAAAGGAGATATTGGAAATGCCCAACCTATATGGTGAGTTTGCTGTTGTAATACTTTGTTGTTTTTCCTATTTTCACACATGTTAATTAGCTGTGTATGTTTGTTTTCATCTCAGGCTGCTAGTAGTTGTAAGTTGTAATATGGGATGATGAAATTGAAGGACATCCTCCATATGTTCGTCCAATAATCGCAGCTGAATCATCAACCTCATCCATGAACAAGCTTCCATGTGATTGCAATTGTGAAGTGGTGATGAAAGATTTGGGAATCAACAAAAATGAGATGTTGAAGAAGAAGCTACAACATTCAAGGAAGAAGACGAACTTGTTTATGGTTTTGTTGATTGTTTCTTGGGTTCGTAATGAATTTAAATTGGCTGGTGTAGTTGATACATGGTTTTTAACAACCCTGTTGAATTTGGTTATTTCGGTTGTAATGGTTTAGTTCAACATTTGTGTGTTTTGGTTGTAATGTTAAGTTGAAACATTGTATGCTACTTAAGTTTGATTAAATTAGTGAAGTTTGTTGCAATTGATTGCATAGCCATTCATAAAGTATGTAGATAATAACCTGCCAAATTGCATAAAGTTTCTAGATTGCAAAATAACTTTGTCTGCAAAATAACATTGTCATATGGCCAATTATAAAAGCCAGATTACATGAAAACATTTACTAACCAAAATGCATAACGGTTTAAAATCAAAATAACTTTGTCGTATGGCCAATTATAAAGGCCAGAATACATCAAAATGGATAAAAGGTTCATAGGAAAACAACATTCATAAGTCTGTTGGAAAAAAAGTAGAACATAACATTCATCTACTCTGCAGGTCTTGCTTCATCTCCCTTCTTGAACTTGTCAACATTGTCTTTCCCCTTCACTAGTGCTGCAAGTAGCTCTCTGGTGACCTTCTCTAGCTCCTCTGGTGGCAAGCTTCTCAGTCCAGCCATCATTTGCTCTGTCTGATTTACTGATGGATTTCCAACTGTCTTCACCCTTTTGCCTTGAACCTTTGTAATATTCTTGTCCCAATTCAACAGTTCATCATCCATTTGCGTCACTGCTTCATTATTTTGAGCTGGTGGCAATGCCTTCAGTTCATTATTTATCATGTCCACTTCATTGTTTTGCTGAGTTGCCTGAGATGACTAACTGGTGTTGGATTGAGCTGGAAGAGTGTTGCTTGATTGAGTAGCATCTTCAACTTGAGCATTTGGTACTTTAGCATTTGGTACTTCAGTAGGGATTGGCTCAGGGTTTTGTGATTGATCAACTTCAGTAGTACCAACATGAGTGTTGGGAGATTGAACCTGATCACATTGCAAATTGTGTTATTGCCAAAAACCAATTTTATATAAACCAACAGTTAACAGTTAAGGCAGTTTAACTTACATTTGTAACAGTCCTAGGCCTTTTGAATGGTACATGAGCTGGTTGAACCTGAGCTGGAGGAACCTGATCATCAAGTACCAATGGTGTCTCAGAATTAGATCCAGGACCATCAACATTGACACACCTCAATTTCATGCACCTATTACTCCTCCTTACATTTATCAGATTATGAGTTATCTGCTTGCTTGACTATGGTTGCTTGCTTGACTGTGGTTGCTTGCTTGGTTGTGGCTGATTGCTTAACTGTGGCTGCTTTCTTGAATGTGGTTGCTTCCTTGACAGTTGCTTAGTATTCTTTACCTAAGACATTACAATTTTATTAGTTAATAAATCCTAGTTGCATGATATAAAGATTGAGGCAATACTTAACTGGTTTGGAGTGGGGAATCGATGCAGAAGTCATGACTGATAACACATTTGGTTGAGATTGAGTAGCTTCAAAAGCTACTGCAAGATTTGCAGGAGGGGCTTCAAATTCTAGGTCTTCACCTATTTGGTGTCCTGCATTAATTGTTGTTGAATGGTCTGGAGCTTGAGATGATTGAGTAGTTGGGACATTAGCTGCTGCAGGGTTAGGAATTTCAGCAGGTTGAGGAGCTTCAAGTTGTTTTCTTTTAGGATGAAAAAAAATGTTAAGATCAATTATAAATCATTAGGTAAACAATGCATATATGATAAATATATACTAAGAGTATTATAACCTTTCTCTTAGCAGCTTCAGGGTTAGTGACTTGACTGAGGCAGCTTCTTGTGTTGTGTCCATTTTTTCCACATTTGGTGCACCTATAGCAAGTAGTTGTCCTTCCTTTGTTAGGATCCTCATCTGGTTCCCTTCTCCTTAATTTTTTAGGCCTACCAGGACCTCTTTTGTATGAAGGAGGTAATATTTCATCAACCTCAACTTCAGGCCACACATCCTCTCCATTGATTGGACTGACATTATTATCATAACAGTCTATATATCTCTATTTGGAATAGCATTCATCAACAAATTCATCAGGTCTTTGCATCCTATACCTTAAAGCTGCCACTACATTCCTACAAGGGATACCCACAAGCTCCCAGAAATTACATGTACACATTCTTTTGGCAATGTCAACTATGAAAGCTTGTTTTGTGTGAACATGCACAACCTGAAAAATCTCATCCTTGCTCCATATTGGAGTCCAACTCCCACTCTTTGCAACCTCTATATCTAACCTATACCTAGGCTTAGGACATATATCTTGGGGGGCCAAAACTGCCACAGTTACAAAACTTAGGGGGCTGTTTTGTAGTTTTTTTTCTTAGGGGGCCAAAATCGCAACTTTGGGAAAGTTAGGGGGCTAAAACTGCAATTAAGCCTAAAAAGAAAAGGCATGCTTACACCATGATTTGGTTGGGAATTTCATGAGCCATTCCCAGGCACCATGATTGATAGCTTTCAGTTCTTTCATCTTAGCCTCCCACTCTTGAATGTATGTAGCCTTAGCAGCTCCCATCATAAGGTCTCTAATAAGTGTACCTCCTCCAAATTTCTTTTTGAAATTGGCATATAAATGCCTCAAACATAGTGTATGCTCCACACTCTCAAACAACTCATCAAAAACAGCCATCAGACCCTGTTAAACAATGACAACAAACCTTAACATAAAAGGGTAAAAAATGATAAATGATATAAATAAAATTAAACAGCCATTATACCTTCTGTTGGTCAGAAATGAAAACCCATCTCTTGTCTTGACCAATGTCTTCCAATAAAAGGGTCAATAACCACTTCCATGATTCTTTTGTTTCAGTTTCACAAACCCCAAAAGCTAAGGGATAGTACTCATCATTTGGGTCCCTGCCAACTGCAATTAAAAGGGTTCCTCCATATTTGGTTTTGAGATGGCATCCATCAACACCTATAAAAGGTTTGCAAGTACTTGTGAACCCCTTTTTTGTTCCATCAAAGCAGAAATAAAAGGAAGAAAACCTGAGTTGTAATTGTGGACCAAGCCTTTCCACATTGATCTTGCAATTGTTTCCATTATTCACCCTTTTCCACTCAGCTGAGTACCTCCACAACAAATTGTACTGTTTAGTAGCATCACCCTCAAGCTTCTCTTTTGCAATTTTTTTGGCCCTCCATGCTCTGTTCATGGTTATGCCCACATCGTGGTTGGTTATCATGTCTGTCACAATGCTAGAACAACTAACAGAACCATCATCACTTGTTGCCATCTTCTTTAACACAGCTTTTGAAACCCACTTAGAAGTTGCAGATCTATTATTAGTTTTCCTTGCACACGTGTGGTCACCTATCTACCTTTTCATTCTAAAAGTGTGCTTATCTCCTACTTGACTTACAAAAGCTAAAAACCCACAAATGCCCTTCTTATCCTTGCATATTACCCTTACTCTAGTTTTATCATTTTTCTCAAATTTTATTTCATACCCATTTAAAACATTCCACTCAATGATAGCTTCCTTAAATTGTGCCAGTGACTTAAACTCCAACCCCACTTTGAACTTGTAGCTTGCTGTTAACTCCTCCATTTTAAAGGTATCATAAGTAGGTGCTTGTTCATCATCTGAAGCATCAGGGTCACTGCTACCCAGCTCTTCACTAATATATCCAACTTTTAGATCATCTGTAGCAGTTGAAGAACCAACATTCCCACCATAAACGTTCAAACTTGTACCAACAACAGTTGATGGACCATTTGTCCTTGTAGCAGGAGGAGCATCCTCAGCATCACCCCCAAACCCATCATCCAAACCCAGTGCTCTTTCCTCCTCACTGTCATCAAGTCTAATACCAGCATCTTCATCTTCACTACTTTCAAAACCACCATCAGAAACTTCATCATCACCAACTCCTCCATCATCAACTCCTACTGACACATTACTGGGACCACCTTCAACATAAGTGCTCCACCCATTACCTTCCTAAACTCCACTAGCATCAACACTCTCTACTGATCTAACTCCAACATTAGCACATGTGGTCCCTATAACTGAATGTTCAACATATATGTGAGCCTCACATTTGGTATTAGCTACATACTCAACAATGTTATCAGTGTCATTGTCATCTATAATCCTTACATACTTGTCATCCTCAATGATATACAACCATAACCTATACTTAAGGTGATCATCATATCCTAAATCTTTCAATATCCCAGTAGCTTCAAAGTAGCACCACTGGTCCTTATCAATCTCATTA
>Ga0315915_1000529_pt1 | contig 40058 bp, 24 predicted proteins | sample MpolbnodulesMG_FD_207738 | JGI IMG/M metagenome (GOLD analysis project Ga0315915, IMG submission 207738) | Medicago polymorpha root nodule microbial communities from Los Angeles, California, United States - branched nodules | ecosystem: Host-associated > Plants > Roots > Nodule | place: USA...
GGCTACAACGTTGTTGGCACAAAAAATGTAGTACAACAGAGTAGCAGCATGTTTTGGTCAAGAAAGGAGAATGGAATGGTGAATATGTGGAAACCCTAAATTACCCTTTCAGCTTGTACTAATATGAAGATTTTAAAACTAAAAACATAGGGTAATATGAATTATGTTAAGGGGCAATTTTGTGTTTTTGTTACTTGGTAATCCGGTCTTTTGTTTCTCTTTCATTTTGTGATGCCATTCCCTTTTCCGGTACCAGGTGACAGGCAGGTGTGATGACAAAAATTCTTATTGGTGTGATGGCAAAATCTTCAATAACATTTTTTCTTAAGGTCAATAATAAAATTTAGGACTTAGATATACAACAATTTATTGTTACATCCTTTAAAAAAAACCAATGTTACATGAACATCTCTAAATTTTATACACTCAATTAATATCCTACTTTATCTTTATTTTTCTCTTTTTATAAATAGAAGAAAATTCTTTTAGAAAAAATAAATAGAAGAAAATGCTCATATAGAACTGGTTAAGAAACAAATGTTGTAAAAATATCGTTTAAAATATATATTGAAACTTGTGTATTCAAACTTTTAAAATTATAAAAAATGTTCTTTTGAATACAAATTATTTTATTTTTCCTAGAGGTTACTAGTTAACAAGATTCTTCTCTTTCTTTAAAGTTGTAGACACTCAAATGAGGAAGTTTTAACAATGTAAACATATATAATTAATAGAAGTTTTAACAAAATTTAAAAATATGTTCCCTTCTACTATAACAATAGCAATAAAATGAAATGGTAGCATACATAAAAAAAAAGGTTTGAACTTTAATCATCAAGATACATTACGAAAGACTTCGTGATAAACAACATTTGAGGTCGTATCCGTATTCTCTCCATCAACGATTAGTATTTTCAATCCTTGTTTTGAAGTGACTCTTGAGATTGCAACATACAACTGACTATGCGAGAACACAAGGCTCGGCAAATAAATTCCAACACTTTTAAGTGATTGCCCTTGACTCTTGTTGATTGTCATGGCAAATGAAACAGATATTGAAAATTGTCTTCTTTGAAATTTGAAAGGAATTTTAACATCAGATGGTGAAAGAGATAACCTGGTTATGAAAACTTTTTCGCCAATGTTACTTCCAGAAATAACCTTTCCTTCAAGTACAAATTTCCCCATTCTGGTTATGATTAACCTTGTTCCATTGCAATTTTGGTGCGTTCGTTTGGTGGTTCCATTTTACAAACTCAACATCAACCCGATTTGCTCAATTGTTTTCACATCTACTAACTGAAAACTAAATTAATAATCAATTTGTGTGTTCATCAGATGCAAGATGTTGTATCGAGAAAATATCTACAGTTAATATCACTATTAGTGGTGTAAGAGATTTGAAAGCTAAACTAAAACTTAAGAGTATAGAGATGCATGATTTTTGGTTAAAAAAAACTATTTCAATTCCCTCTATATCATAAATGTTGGTGCGCCTAGCATGCTCAAAAATGGGCTGTTATGAAATTTGAAAGCTAAAGTAAAATTCAAGACTATAGAGATGCATGATTTCAGCCGTAAATCAAAACAGACTTTCAATTCCCTCCATGTCATAAATGTTGGTGTGCCTGACATGCCTAAAAATGGGCTGCCAATAATGATATAAACACATAAAAGGCAAGTCAACTTGTATACATTTAAGGAAAACTAACCAATAATATCATTTAATTATCATTTGTCTACTTTTAACAGCGTTTAATCATATCAAAACAGATATGATTAAAGATCTAAATGATATTATTGGCAATTTAATACGGTTGAGATGAAAGGAAAATGAGGTTATGAGATCTACGGCTAAGATGTAGGGAGTGGTTGACAGAGTTGATTAACATTAATTACGTGTTAGGGAGGGAAATGAGAATGGATTAGGGCTAACATGCCAGCTTGACGAGTGTAGCCAATAAAATCCAATATCCTCTCCAATATCACTAATTGTTTGATGCTTTTTGTACCCTTCAAGCAGTGCAAGGCTAAGAGAGTTTGTGCATCACTTTCCATTGTTAAGTCTAAACTGTTTTGACGTAAAAATGATGGCAAGAGAGGATAGTGGGAATGCATTCGTTAATATACATGGAAGGTTATGAGATCTACGACTGAGATGTAGGGGGTGATTGACTCAAATCATGGAACATTAATACATGAAAGGTTATGAGATCTACGGTTGAGATGAAGGGAGTGGTTGACTGAGTTGATTAGCATTAATTACGTATTAGGGAGGGAGAAAGAGGAATATTAGCACTGTTTTCAACTGTCATTATGACGTTTCTATATGAGAGAGAAAGTGAGGAGAATGAAAATAGAGTTTGAATCAACGGTTATGATTAAGTGTGTGGTTGGGAGACTAGATTAACAATAATTACACGCTTAGGAGGGAAAAATGCAAGTGATTAGGGTAAACATGCTAGCTCATCAAGTCTAGCTTTTATAATAAAGGATATTTTTCTTCCTTTCAAAAATTAAACATTTTCCTTAAATATATTCACATTAATTACTTTATTAGTCGATAGTTATTAATTTTTAGATTAAAAAAAAATATTCTTAAGACAGTAAATTATTACATTGTTTAGACTATTATTTCTCTTTAGGTAATGTTATTTGAAAATATAATTAAAGAGAAAAGTCATTGAGGGTTCATATCAATTACACCTTTATATTTATGAAGTTTACTTCAACTCGACCATTCAATTAACTTCCTTTGATCACTATTGTTATTTATGATGCTTACGAACAAATGACATATCTTATCTCAAAATAATGAAAAACACATTGATTACAAGGGATCATCATGGTGAACTCTATCTCCAACTATCAATCATGAAACTATGTTGCTTGGCAGATTACGATCATGACAATGCCGATAACTTCGCAGTCATGTTGGTTGTTCCATTCGACCCAGGCCCATCCACTCATTGTTCCTACCACAAAGAGTGCCGACTATCTTGATTTCTTGCAATCACTACCACCTTCAGTGGTTCTACCAAAATTTGCAGAGGATGTAATCGTTAAAACAAGACATAAGAAATCCTTACATTTTTGGGTTTGTCCAAATATTTCATTTGGCCTATCCATGCAACCATGATTTATTTGTAGGTCTTGGACTGAATCAAACTTTCTCAAATATCATGAAAAAATCAAACCATGAAAGCGTTGTCGTCATCCCCTTGAACTATATTGACCAAATATAGAGAACATAGTTATCACATCGTTGTTAGTTTGGAATTTCATCTAGACGAATCGAATGTGTTCATATGAGTCGATTGACGAACGAAGATACTCAACATCATCCACCTTTCTCGTGTATCTACAATTGTGACGACCTTTAATATGGTCCAGTTGACTTTTCAAACCAAACAATATAAGTAATGTAAGAGTGTGCCATTTGCAGAATATTAAAAACATTCTAAAATATGTACTTTTTAATGATAAATAAGTGCGTATCAATATGCCTATTGTTGTGAAAATAATATAATTTATTCATATATACACTAACATAAATTATCAATGCATAAATAGCCTCTTTATACATTCATAGATAGATCTTGCAATTGACGATATTTATTATACTTTTACATGATTTTTGATCTTGGTGTAATAAATTTGAGATTTTTTACCTATTGAACTAGGATAGTTGACGAGAATAACAAATAAACTCAAATTAAACCTAACAAAATAAAAATTTAACATGTTCGGTTCCTAAGAAATAAAAAAAAAAAAACAGTTTTGGTGATGCTTCTGCACCTTAATCTTGTAAATACGTTCAGGTGGGTTATCTTTTACACCCCTTGTGCGGGGTAAATCAGTTGTTAATATTATTTTAGTTTGTTAAAAAAGAGAAATACAAAAAAAAAAAAAAAAGTATAGTAATTGGAACTTTTTTGGATTTGACATGTCCGAACACTTGTTCAAGACAAACAAAAATTCGATTTTTTATTTTATTTTATTTGTACGAGCACTCCCGCACGTGGCTCTAAAACTCAGTTCAGTCCCTCATTCGAAACCTCACTCCCGCCGCCGCCGTCGTCCTCCTACTACCTCATCTCCGCCGCGTGAATCCCTAAACATCAGCCACCGCGTCGCGTAAGCCGTCACAGCACGCTATGTCAGATTCCATACTTTCATCCATAAACCCTCCCAAAACCTTCTACACAAAAATTCCAACCATCACCAACCCCATTTCCACCACCACAATCACTTTCAAACCAAACAAATTCAAAATCCCAACCATGATTCGCGCTTCAACGACGCCAAAACAAGGTGAAATTCAACCTTCTTTTGCAGATACTCTCATCAACAACACTCGCAAACAACAACTTCTTGACCCCATCACTTCTTCCCTCTCTAATTGTCTCTCTGAAACCAACCTTCATTTCACTCTTCCTCAACTCAAATCCAAAATTCGCGGCAAAGTAAGTACTTATTAAACTGTTTGTGAGAACTTATGAATGTTTATAAACTCCTCTCCAACATAGCTTATGAAAACAGCTTATAGCTTATACGAAAACTGTTTGATTTATTTCTTTTGTTTTAGAAATAGCTTATAACAAGCTCTTATGTACGATAAGCTATTATGCTATGAGCTGCAAATTAAGTTGTTTATCCAAACCGGATCATATTTGAGATTGATAAGTAGCTTAATCAATGTAATGTTGGCAGGTTCGAGATATTTATGACAGCGGGGATTATCTTGTTTTAGTGACTACTGACCGTCAGAGTGCTTTCGATAGGGTTCTTGCTTCCATTCCTTTTAAAGGCCAGGTTTGTGATTCTTTTCATCTTCTTTTGTTTATTTACAGAGTTAAAGGGGCATAGTGTAGTTTAGTTTTACACAGACATTTAATAAGAACTCGCTACTTTGCCACTTTGTGTAATCAATTTTAGATACACTTGTAAAAGTGAGATGGCCTGGTAAAACAGTGGACTCTCATCGGATGTTAGTGTAAAACTGGTTTACTTTGGCGGTGTATGTTGTTTAAACTCTTGTTAGGAAATGGTGATGATCCAAATCCTTTGTATAATTCATTGTGATGGAAAATAGCTAGATAGTATTTGAAACTGTAGCAGTACCTTAATGATACTCCCTCTATTCCTTTTATTTTTTTGTTTGTAGTTTACTGTTTTACCACAGACCGAAAAGCATTTGATTGATGTATATTTGTATCAAAATACCCTTGTATATTCCAATGCTTAAAATATGACTACTCTAAGAGCATAGTTGGAACACCACAACCAATTATATCTACAATTTCTAAAACACCCATTGTTTTTTTAAAACAAAGATAAAATAATAAAACGACCAAAAAATTGAAATAGAGGGAGTAGCATTAGCAGGTATAGTTAGTCAATAACTATTAGCAGGGGAAATACACGTGAGAGGGAGTATAAGAGGTGTGTAGGAGGGAAAGAGGGATTCATTCAGTATCAATCTATTAGGAACCTTATGGTTGAGGCAGAGAGAGAAATGTCTGTATCAATCTATTAGGATTTAGGAACCTTATGGTTGAGGCAGCGAGTGAAATGGCTGAGCGATTGAATAGTGTTGAGAAACGTTTGGGACGTGTAGAAGCAAATCTCAAGGGTTTGCGTTCTGTGATCACTGAGGAGATTCAGCTTGCTTTGGTGAATCCATTAGAAGAACTCACGGTGCTGAAACACACTGGCTAGGTGGAGGATTATGTTGTAGAATTCCAATTTTACTCTTCCCAGTGTGAACGTTTATCGGAGCAACAACTTTTGGGTTACTTCATCGGCAGATTGCGTCACGGTATCCGCTCTCGTGTTTGCATGTTCAAATCGCGTGACTATTATGTGGCGATGCAGTTGGCGCGTGAGTTTGCTGCGGAGTCGGGTCATGGCTCCAGATCACATTACAAAATGGGACAAAACTCTTGGGCGCGTGATGCTAACGGGTCAAATGAAATTATGTTAAACTGCAATAAGAAGATTGTCATGCTAACAAATCTGAATAGAAAAATGGAAGTTACAACACTGATGTATGCTTTTCAAATAGAGGTTATAGCAATGGGGGATATCGTAAATCGTGTTGTCATGCTGTTGAGAATTGTAGAAGAGTCGGCTTTTGTCTTTTGATATTTTGTTTAAATTTGATAGATTGGATATACTAATTGAGACTTTGGGAACTACCTTGGTTGAGATGTATATGAAACATGGGCTGGTTTCTCATGCACGAGTGGTTGTTGTATGGAAGGCATTGAGAGGAATTTATGGGAATAATGAAGACTATGAGTTTGCTTTTGAAATGATATTCTTGTACTCATTGGTTATGCCCAGACAATGGGGTCCAGGGAAGAACAATACTCTTATGGTGGTTACTGAATATGAACATGGCTGGAGAAATCCGCTTTCAATCTATGGATTGCTTAATTTGGTATATGACAGCGGGAAAATTTGGTTCAAAAGCATTTGGGTGCTGCTTATGTTGGTATATGATAGAGGGAAATTTTGGTCCTCAAGCATTTGGGTGCAATTGATGTCCGGCCTGAGTGTCTTCAATGGCTTGATTCTTATTCATTTCTCAAGCAAACTGAAGGGTCTCCTAGCAGCAAGAAGAGTAATAGAAACCATTTCCAACCTTGAGGACAAGTTTGTTTTTAAGGCGGTGGCATTGATAGGGCCCGTGATGATAAAAGCCCAAATTGGAGAGGAAGTGGTGAGCTGGCAGGTTAGTTAGATTGTGGACGGGAAATACTCGCGAGAGGGAGTATAAGAGGTGTATAGGAGGGAAAGAGGGATTCACTCAGTATCATTCTATTAGGAACCTTATGGTTTAGGCAGCGAGAGAAATGTCTCTTCTCTGAGGAGCTTATGCTCTGGGCTACAATTTGCACTTTTGCAGACTGTACTCCATTTCATCATCAATCAATAATAACATTCATCCATTTATCGTACTTTTTTTTTTTATCTCTGCTCTATCAGACGATTATCACATTGTTGTATATTTAGTAGTTTGGTTTGCTTCAATTCTATTGTCTTAAATTGCGTTCTGTTATTATTCAATCCCATTACTTTTTATTTACATCGGTCTTCTTTCAAAACCTGTGTGGAAAATCATTTCTACCTGGTTGGTTGATGGTTACTATATATGCAACATTCAATAACCTGATTGTTTTATCTTGAAATTGCAGGTTCTTAATGAGACAAGTCTGTGGTGGTTTGAGAGAACAAACCACATAGTTTCTAATGCAGTTGTGTCGGCTCCAGATAAAAATGTGACAATAGCGAAGAAGTGTTCAGTTTTCCCTGTTGAGTTTGTTGGTGAGTTCTTTGCCAATACAGAGAGTTGTTATTTGTCTCTTTATGATTAAAATTTGTTCTCAGCTTTTGTTTTTGAATGCCTATAGTTTTTAACATAATTTCACTTTTTAATAAAATATCATCTAAAATAAAATTGGAATTTGAAGAGGCAGTCAACAGTTTTTTATGGAGTGAGTTGGGATTAGAGCTTTCTTATGGCATCTCTCAACTGAAGTACATTATCATAGCGTAATTGAGTTTCTTATTGGGTATGCAAATGCTAATGTCGGGGGATTGGTGCAAATAAAAAATGTTAATATCTTTTAATATTGGTTTTAGATGACTAGCCTTTTTGTTCAAAATGATATCCTGGGAAAATAAGATAATATATGGCGTGGATATGCTTGGCATACTTTTTTTGTTTAATTATTTTGGAAGAGTATCCTTAAATATTGGTTTAGTGGTTAGATGCTTACATAATCTATGTAAAACAGTTGTGGTAACCATTAATAATCATCTGAATTTACCAAGATCTACATATTGTCTTGTACCTTTTCTTCTTTGAAATTAAAATTTGTGTTACTTTAAAGTGTTGTGACATATTTGAATTGTTTTAAAAGTAGAAGTTTAGGACTCCACAACAATCCCATTGACACATATTTTGCTTGTGTGTAGCTAGAGGGTTTGTCACTGGAAGTACGGATACTTCTTTATGGACAGTGTACAATAAAGGCAATCGTAACTACTGTGGAAATGTCCTACCAGATGGTGAGAATCGAGATTTCAAATTCTTTTGTAGTTATTAAAAAAAATTACTGCCCTGTGTAATAGGATATAATCATTTGACAGGAATGGTTAAAAATCAAAAGTTGCCGAAAAATATACTCACTCCCACTACCAAAGCTGCAGACCATGACGTTCCAGTCACTCCAGATGAGGTATGATGTCTAGTTTTACTTTTTTTACTTGTTATTGTGCTATGATTGAAGTTGAGCTTCATATGCAATTGAAATGAACAAAGAAAGAAAATGTTGGATTTAGACAGAAAAGTAGAGAATAGGAGAGTAGCGAACCATTTAGCTAGTTTATTTATCACATCTTAAAATTGATTGACAAAATTTATAGGGATAAGGGACCTTATCTATTTAGTTTCCTGCTCCCCTTTTAAAAACAGATCCTTGTGCTAAATCTTTGACGTCATTTTCTTTCAGATTGATTTATTTTACTGTTTTATCATTTATATATTTGAAAATGTTATCTATGATCAGTGATTCTGGACCTGGTCAGCAGAATTAATGAATAATATTATGATAATGGATTTACTTGTTATAGTCAGGCCTACCTCATAAGTTGCTAAAAGGTAGCATGACAAAAAAGTAAAAACCTATGATGTTCCCGTGATTATTATCATAAAATTCATGCAATATGCCTTCTTTTAGTTAGTGAGGCGTGACACTGGTCTTCCAAAAATGGATAACTTTTCGCAACATTTTCTCTTCCAAATTTTAACTTTCTCTATGTTGCATTTCCTTGCAGATCATAGAAAAAGGACTGATGAGTCGAGATGATTATGCAGAAGCGAGTGAAAAAGCTTTAAGGTTATTTGAATACGGACAGGTAATAAGCTTATTAGTATAGGTAATTTCAAAACCGCATTTTGCTTTGCTTTATTGTATGCTTGACTTTACAATTTGATTGGCTTTGCAGCAAGTGGCCTCGGAGCACGGTCTTATATTGGTAGACACTAAATATGAATTTGGGAAGGCAAATGATGGATCAATTTTGTTGATTGATGAGGTCTAATGCAATCTTTGATACACCTTGGATTCTCACATGCACTCACATATTAACTTATTAAGTATATAAATGTGATAATGGTTCTTGTTCCTAACTACAGGTCCATACTCCTGATTCAAGTAGATATTGGATTGCCAATTCTTACTTGGAGCGCTTTCAAAATGGTCTTGAGCCTGAAAATGTTGATAAGGTGTTTTATACGTATCTTTGTTTTCTTCTTGGATTGAGTATTGCTAGTTTAGAGATTTAGTGGATACATTGGCTTCCATCTATTAATGTTATGCTTTTTTAGGAGTTCTTGAGGTTGTGGTTTAAAAGTCATTGCAACCCTTATGAAGACGAGGTAATTTACATTTTCTACCGCTAATGGATTATTGTGTAGCTTTTAAATATGCATCAAATCATGAGTTGATTTTTCTTTAGGTCCTTCCTGATGCTCCTAAAGATCTTGTTTGTGAATTGGCTTGGCGGTATGTCTACTGGTCCTTGGCTCCTTTTACACTTCATATATATTTCGCTTTGAAATTTACATAGTGAAATATGCCGGAAAAGTGCATTTTTTTCTTTTGGACTTGCTTAGTTATGCAGTAGTTATGTTCTGATTTTTCTTTCATAAGAACCTTCTAAATATTCTAATGCTTATTCATCAAATTTGTAACTGTTGTGCGTTTAGTTTGTATGTAAGTTTTGGAATAGGAGAAGCAGTCCATGTATATCTTCACTTCTTTTTTCAAAAAAATAGTTAAAAGAAGATATTCATTTTGGTCGGTATGGGATCCTTGAATGTTAATAGAGATAAAATACAGTTACAAAGTAATAGAAACATTAATGTCCTCTTTGTTTAGCTTTCATTGTACAGACATGCTTTATGCTCATCATTTTCAATCTTCCTAAGCTTTTCCATGTCAAAATATATTTGTAATGACTACAGTTAATGCCCTGCATAAGTACTAACTTTAAAATACTGGTTTCAATCGATTTTTTAAATGTTTCTGTTTTGTAACTTTTTCAATTGATAGGTTATTTCCTTGTCAATGATTTAGAAGATATTAAAAGTCGTGTTTAAAATGTTATGACAGAATACAAGATGGAGGAATTATTCTCTATCTTATTCTGACACGTTATATTGTCACTTTAAAGCGATAATAAAGTAGTAATATTTTTCTCTACCGTGTGAAGAAAAATTCTGACCTTATATCTTGCTGGTTTGCATCAAAATGCATCATATATACTATCAAATGGTGCATGAATGTTTCCACTAATTAGCATCTTCTCATACACAGCAATCAGCGCAATTTTGGTATATCTTTTTATCATGGCATGTCTGTCCAGTTTATGCTTCTTTGCATAAATCTAAGTTCTGTGAAACAAGTTGTAGTTGATTTTTGAGTGCACAAGTTTTTGTCTTTATACATTTAAATGAACCTCGCACTATTCTGGTGGACAGATACATTTTCTTATACGAGACTATAACAAAATCAAAGTTTGAGGTGCAGTCGACTGAGGTAATCCACAAACGAGACTTTTTAATGTACATTATCTGATCCGATGCAGATAAGACTAATAGAACTGTATTTCTTCATGCAGGAGCCAATACACGACCGAATTTCACGGAATGTTGCAACTGCATTATCATCCTTAAAGTAGCCCTTGAATTTAGCTCTGTATTTTTAAGAACTCCATACAAAACTCTATTAAAAACATTAAATTAACAGGGAAAAGATCTGAAAATAAGTTTTTATTTTTCTAAAGCATATAACTTAAAAAGGAATCCCCCTTTGTGAAAAGAACAAAAGAATTGTTTTTGAAAGCAGGATTAAATGAACGAGTCTATTGATCTTGTATTATTCCTCATAAGTCATGGTGTAACAAAAGAACATTTCGGCAGCTATGGTTTGTCGAAACAGTAGTTCCATTGTTGGATAATAACTTAATAAGGGTACCCTCGTGTGATTTATCATGTTATGATATGAATGTATGTCATTTTGTTTTGAAAGCAACAGGTGGATTAATAGCAAGTTAATTAAAATTGGACTCAATATTGAACCGAAATAGCTACTGTACTAATTAAAGCTTCTGGGTTGAACTGGAATAAGACCGGGAATAATTGTTTTATTTTTTAATGTATCACCTTTTATATTTTTGAACCGTATAGATAAAATACTTTTTTTTTTTACCTAATTATATTACTTTTTTTTTATTATGAAAAGTAATGTAGTAGTATTAACAACAGATTATTTGATTTTGAAAAATGAAAACAAAGTTGTTCAAAGTTAACCAAATTTAGTTGATACGATGTCAATATGTAGTTCCCTACAAACCTACCTAATTGAATACTCCCTAGCTGCTAAACACCATATTCGTGTTTTAATCTTCCTTTGATTATGTCATATAGTTAGGGGGCAATGTGTGCATATGAGTATACAATCTTGATTGTACATTGGTTAATAGGGTAGCCTTTTCAGTTATTCATTGAGTAACGAGGCTTCACCATAAATTCGTAATTAGCCCTAAAAGCAATTTAAAACTAGAATGATAAAGATTAGAAATTTAGGCATAAAAGATTTGTGAAAGAGTTTAGTGCAAAACTCAGTAATTAAAGGATTGAAGTGCAAAGATAATGGATGCAAACTTTGAAATAAGAATAGTTTGTTGTTACAAATATTAAAGACAATTATACAAATTTTCATCATTTTATGACATGACCAGGGGTTTCCATCCTATCATTACTCACACAACAGTCACACGTCACACAACTATTTAATTATGTAATTTTAATTCATAGAAATAATTGTTTGAACCAATATTTAAGAACCAAAAATGATAAGTGTAAGAGAATATTAAAGTTTATGGGAAGTCAAAAAGTTGGGATAAGTAGCGGGGGGACGGTTTTAGATGTTTGCTAATAAGGTGTAATTAATTAAAAATTAGTGTCGTGAATATATATTTTAAAATTAAAAGTAAAATTAATTCAACCAAAATTTGTGTGGCATAATGGCAAAAACAGTGGAGAATGACCATCTACAACCCGGTTTAACTAAAATAACAGGTATGATAGATATGAAACAGTAAGATAATAAAATATAGTTCATTAGTTTCACTAAATAATCTCTAATATTCAGAGAAAATCAATTAAGCTTTTAAAACCAAAAAAATAAAAATTAATATCTCAAAAAAATGTAGAAATTTATATATTGATATAGTTTAGGATCAAAATTGATGAGTGATAATTAGAAACTAAATTGATAGCTTATAAAATTTTCCTTGACAAAACTGTTCTACCTGGTTTACCTATTTTCTCAAATGAATATTTTTCACATACAAATGTTTAGAAAACCCGTCAACTTTACCGATAAACTATAGTATATACAATGAAATATGGAATCAATAGCAAGTAGGACCAGCTTCTAATGCTTTCGGTTAATAATAGTACTTTTGATATAAAAAAAAAGTGTTTAGAAATAACTTCAAGAGAAAGATTGCAAGTCCATTTCTCTTATCCAGTTATACACTTACTTGTATTTATATAGCATACGCTGTTAAAATAATACAATGAAAAAGACGATTCAAACCAAACCACCATTTACTTTTATTTTTCTCTCTCAGTTTTTTGCCATAATAAATTTCATAAAGAAACAAAAGAATGAAAAAAAACTTTGATGATTTGATATTGAAGAGAGAGATCTAATCAAAAGCAATCAACAAAAAACGAAAAAGAAGAGAATGTTAATGCAATGAAGGCAACAATTGAGAGAAAGAGAGAAGACAATAAGGAGCGGAGCCACCCCCAGCTAGCCTGGGCACTAGCCCAGACTCAGCTTCTACTTTCTTTGTAGTAAGTCTAGCCATTACTAGAACCTCTCGCTTTTTCTGCGGATTTACCTGCGGGTTTTGGTGTAAATTCGGCAGGAAACACGTTCCTGCGGATTTTGCCAAGGATTTAGGTTCGCAGGTAAATGTAATACTTTCGTGGGTAATTATTTCCTTAGGATTTTAGGATCCGCAGGAAAGGTATATCCGCAGGAACCGTGCAATTATCCGCATGAAAGAAGTAACATTATATGGAAAGTTTATAAAATTATCCGCAGGAAATGTGCAATTTTTGTCTAGGCTCTATAAAATTCCTGACTCCACCACCGAAGACAATAGAGTTGTTACATAATGGACGTTGCTGTAGAAGGAGTAGTAGTATAATAATGCGACAGTGCAATATGTTAATAGAGTATAAAGTGAGGTTATGTGTGGGGAAGGGTCTATTATATATGACATCACATGAGAGACATGAATTCAAAGTGAGAGTCTCTAATGTGAATATCCTCTAATGAGATTTTGTTGACACTTTATATTATGCATATGACACTTATTAAGTAGACTACTGGGAATTCAGCAAGCAACTCATTAGAAGTAATAGCAGTATTGGAATATGAATTAATCTCACATAAGACAAAAAATCAACATGTTTGAATCAGCTTTTAAGATGTTATATAGTAAATGATTATCAGGCTTTGTTTGATTACATCTTGAAAAAGAATACAACATATATTCGCTCTACAAATATAGCAAATTTCTTCCTGCAGCACTCAACTTGCAATAGAGATAAACATCAGTATAATAATGTAATATATAAATAGAGTATAAACTGAAGTTCCTTCAAACACGATTGTGGATCATAGAGTTCCTTCACATTTGACAATTCATTGAAACATTCAATACAAGGTATTCTTCTTTTCTTAGTCCCTTCTTTGATTATACAATGTTGTAAGTTTGGTTGTGTCGTTGTTGCTGTTGTTGTCGTCTGGGGTCAACATTACGTTTTTGGTGGGAGGGTCATTAAACTTTCTCTTTGACAGGCAATAGTCCAGTTCTTTTTCTTTCAAATTTAACTTTTCTTCCCACAATTTTGAATTGAATGACCTTAAATGCTAGTGTTATTAATCTTTATTATTTTAGTATTTAATCCAAGTTTGATTCACTTTCAGAAAAAGAAACACTTTTCTGGATTACAAATCTAAACATGTGAGTGTTAAACAATGAAAAACACTTGATCTTCAAAATCATAAGCATGTTTTGGAAGCTTTGAAAGACTTTAAAAGAAATGAATTTCGACGTGGGTTTTTGGGGTTTGATTAAATGGTGGCTTTTGTCAAGAAAGAGGGATTTAAGTAGAGGAGAAATGTGAGTTGGGAGGGAGTGAAAGAAGAGGAGTCGAAATATAAGGTCGGAGAAGACTGTAGGAAACATAACAAGTAGAGGAAACTTGAAGTTTGGTCTTTCTTGTTGGTTTGTATTTCAATAGGTTTTTGTTGGTTTATGGTTTTAGTTGGTTTTTGTTATTAGAGGGTTTTAGTGTTGCTGAGTTTTTTGTTGACTGGTTTTACAAGATACTCATGTCTTGTCTAATTCTAGGTTCTTGGATTAATAATGTCAATGTATGAGTATGACTTTTTAATTTTTTGACTAGATCTTTTCAATTCTGTTCTATTGTTATTATTATTTTTAATAATCATTCTTTCTTCCCTTTGACATTCATTCATTTTTTATTTGTGTGTTTGAAGGCAACATGAAGTTTATCATGATCGTCTTGACCATCATCACACGACTTGCACCGGCGCCTGGGCCGGGGAAGGAGGTTCCATCCTCTCCATTTCCAATTGTTATCCCGGGTAGTCCTCCACCGCCTCCAGCTAAAAAGTTGAGCCTTAAAGCAATCTTGATTGGGATTGCTGACCATTATCAGTGTCGGCTGCTTGATCTGCGTTCTTGTTAAACGTTGTTTCTAAATTATGTAACTTCCTAATAGACCATGAAATTAGACTCAAATAAATAAATTTGAATATTTAATTTTTATATCAGTTTGCCTTTTGTTTTGATTGTTGTGTAGTTGAGCCTTTTAGTTGAATCTTTAGGCCCATTATCACCACTATATATAGTGTTTTTAAGACACTCTGCAATACAATAAAAAATGAATGAAGAAATGTCTTTTATTTTATTTATTAACCAGTTTTATCTTCCTTTTAAAATCTCTAAGTTTCGTAGTTGTAAGCTTTGAGATCCTATCACTTCCTGCTGACCCTGCTCCCTCTATTTAAATTTAATTTATGAAGTTAAATAAATTAGATTCATTTACGTTTGGAGTCCAAACCAAACATCTTCTAACTACGGATTAAGGTGAAGAGAAAAGCAACATGATGGGGATGAAGGTGAAGAGAAAAACAACATGATGGGTTTCGATGACGTCTCAGTCTGTATGAACAGTGTTACAAGCCTCACCTTGATGGATCGTCCTCCACCCCCTATATCATGCTCGTGTTGATAACAACTCAATTGCTGAATCGACTTTCAAGCATCCCCGGCGAAACCTCCATGGCAACTTTGTTTTTTGGCTACTCCATCGATAGCCGAATCGAGGTCTAATGTCTTTGTTAGTGTTTTTATGCTTTCTTTGGTATTGTTTTTGCTTGCGTTTGATTATTTTATTTTGTTTCAAGTTACCGGGCCTTGTGTGTTTTGATTTGCTTAATAAGGACTCACTTTATCAATATGGTATTATTTGTAAGGGACTCACCTCGGCTATCAATAAAATTAGACTCCAAATGACTTGCCAACATATGGTTCGATTCCTTCAACAATAAAAAAGATGGTTCGATTGGTCATCTTACCACTTGTAGTCGATATAAGCGAACACCTGCAACTATTTTTTTTCTCCCAAAAATTGACAATATTAAAGACTGATCTCACATTATTATTGGCCTTTGATCCTTTGTGAAAGAAATTAGGTTGGATGTTAGGAGTTAAATTTTATGTTGTTAAAGTCACTTTGATTTCTGAAATTTCTATTTGTATTGTTAGCGCTAGTACTGATCTGGGGTATGTTTCAATTATCTTAACTTTATTCAAATGAATGAAGGTTCTCTTCCTGTCAAGAAAAAAAAAGTTTTAATTTAGTTTTAACTATAATTTTATTTTATCAGGATATTAGGAAGATGCCATTTCAAAAATTGATTAAGTTTAAGGGAAAAATTGAGTTTAAAAAAATATTAGGAAGATGTTAATATTTTATTTTATCAAGATATTAGGAAGGTGTCATATATTTTTTTTTAAAGAAGTTAAAATGGAATTAAAATCCAGAACACTTAGTCTCGTAAGCACAAGGAGTGCCTAAAGAGAACTAAGGGAAAAAAGTATGAGTTACATCAATCATCCAAAAAACAAGCGCTAAAGCCACATAAGCCTCGCTTAGAAACATTAAAAAGGGACCGAAACAAAAATAAGCTAAGTAACAGCTCCCAAACACAAATGAGGGTTAAGCCACCATGTATGGTAATGAAAAGAAAAATTAGGATGATTTGCCTTCAACCACCAGAAGAATTATAGCTTAATTTTGTCCAAAAGTTGATTAATAGTATTTTCCTTTTGTTGGAAGACTCTAGAGTTTCTGTCACGCCAAATGATCCAAATCCAAGAGAGCCAAATCAAGTAGAAGGAAGCGTAAATGGTTTTTGAGAAGCCACCCAGCGATCGAAATTGAATAATGTGTTGATGAACAGTCGCTGGCTTGACTGAAGCCAATATGAGCCAAGTATAAATAGCATACCAAATTTGACCATAAAAATCGCAATGCAAAAACAGATCATCAATATTCTCTTCCAACCTACAGCCGCCTGAACATAGAGATGTGTTCGGCTGAAGAATCATTCTCCTGATTAAGTTGTTGCAAGTTGGAAGTCGGTTACGCAATAAGCGCCAAGCAAAAATGTTGATTTTTAGAGGAACTTCCTTGTGAAAAATGGTCGGAAAAAGGTTATTGTTGAAAGTTTGATCCCTTGATGTTAAGTAGTTGTAGGCACTAGCAACATTTTATCTTAACGAGGCATGAAGTTAACAAGTCCCCCTGTCATTCACATTAGCCTGCAAAACAATTGGAAATAAAAGTGCACAACATTCACTCCACAATTCTTCCTCCCAAGCCAACAACCTACGACGCCAATTCCACGCCTCACCACCCTCTCCCCCTCTTAGAAAAAACATGTCTGCCACGGTCGCCAATTTGTTAACTGAAAATCAAAAAGGCGACTAAATCTATTCTTCAAAACCCCTCCCTCTAACCAAGGATCCCACCAACCCGTCGTAAGTGATCGGTAACCCAGCCTCCAACCTCCTCTCCAGTGCCTCTCTAGATGCAAAGCAAATTATTCCACCACACCGACGCTAATCTCCCCCAGTACCTATAGTTCCTCCCTCCTCCCCATACCTCGCAGCTAAAACTCTATACCACAAGCAATCTTTTTCCTCCCTTAACCTCCAACACCATTTGCCAAGTAATGACAGATTAAATTCCCTAATCTTCCCGACCCCCAAACCCCCATCCTCCTTTTTGAGACATATAGTGTCCCAATTTATCCAAGATATTTTCCTACAGTCCTCACATCCAAAAAAAAAAAATGAAAATAGATTCGAGGGAATGTGTCATATATTAATTTTTCCGCGATGAATCCAATGCTTGTTATTTTTTTTAAAAAAAAATAAAAAATACTACTCAAGTACTTTGTATGTTTTTTTTTAAACAGATGCAAGGCATCATTTCATTAGATAAAAAGGGAAAAAGAATACAAGAAAGAAAAGGGGGACCAGAGGCAAAACCTTTTCAAAAGGTGGTGAATCTAAAGTTGGGCATACCCAACCTATTCCTAGTGTACTCTCCTCTAATGAAATCAGGAATATCATTAGACCAAAAAACGACATCAGTGTTTAAAGAGAGACCAAGGTTAACTAAACTATCTGCACAAGCATTTCCCTCCCTATAGATGTGAGATACAATAAATCTCATGTATCTTAACCTAAATAAACAGTTGTGCCATCTATTCTTAGGATCCAAGGCACCACTGAAGATGATTTGAAAGCCAAGATAACCAGTTGTGAATCAGTTTCCAGCCAGAGATTAACATAGCCATTGTTATATGCAATCTCAATTATACCATTCGTTTAAACTACAATTTCACCTTATACATACATACACAATATGTAAAGGGAATGCATGATTTGATAAGTTTTTATCTTTCAATTATACCATTCGTTTAAACTACAATTTCACCTTTTTCATAATATTATTAGTAAAAAAAATTATTAGTGTTTATATAGAGGGGTGTATATTTCAAAGGGGATACATAATTATGTGAACGAAGTAAGCGAAAAAATATATGTTTATATATTTTATTATTCCGAGATGTTAAATTAAATAGTTATTTTAATCATTATTAGAAAGTGTTTTCTTACTCCATAAGTTTTGTTAAAATATTTTGGAATGCAATCTAAAATATTTTCGTGCACAATCTGAAATATTTTGGTATGCAATCCAATATATTTTAGTACTTGATCTAATATATTTTGGTATTTAATTTGAAATATTTTTGTACTAAATCTATCTAATATGATGTGAATTTTCTCTATAAATACAGAGTTCGCATAGTTTATTCTACACACCGAAAAACACTTCCAAAATTTGAGATTAGAGAGGTGAATTTTGAAAATGATGATGAATGTATTTTTATTTGTCATTTGTTTGGCGAATAGCCATATGTTTTATGGCGTTCGAGCTCGTATGCTTCCACAAGATGTAAAGGATCTCAACAGCGGCAACACCACTGATGTATGTATACTCCCTTTATAGTTACAGTCATGTATTTACTTTCGATTTTGACTCAAGCCAAGTGCTTCTTTTACTTGAATTTGGTCTCTTAATTTAATATTTTTTATTTGTTGTATTGAAATTGATTTTAGTGTACAGAGTTTTTTATTTGTTGTATTGCATTGATATTAATTTTGAGATAACCTATATTGACATATTAATTGTTTGGTCAAAGTCTTGTTGTTTAACATGTATTTCTTTGGATTTTGTATAGTTATGGTATGGTTATGATCATTCAGATGGTTAGGAGTGATTTTTTTTTTAGTTTCTATTTTTCGTTGGCTTTACCATTTATTTTGGTACTTTTCTGTAATAATTACTGTTGTAACTTTTCGGTTCTATACTCTTTATGTTAATTAGTGTTTTCATGAGCTTAACTCAGTTGATATGGACAATGTGTAATATATGCAAGATTCGAGGTTCAAACCCCAACCACTACAAAAAAAAAAAAAAAATTAGCGTTGTAACTTTTCGACTTTAATGCTCCTTATGATATTGAGTTTTATAGTATGCGGGAGTAATTCTCCGTCCAACGGTTGGTACTAAGATGCGCGGAGTTAGTGGAACAGTTAGTGTTTATAATCCAAGTGTTGAGAAGGATCAAACGAGTTCTGCAGTTATATGGGTTCGAAGTGGACCTCCAGATAATTCTAATATAATCACAATTGGATGGCATGTGAGTATAAATTTATGTAATTATATAACTTTTCTTTTTTTGAGTTTTTTGTGAACAGTTTGTTAATTTTGTAATATTATATACAATGTCTAACATAGACTCAAAATTGTGTTAGGTGCTTCCTCAATTATACAATGACGACCTAACTCATTTTTTTGTCTTTTGGACGGTGAGTTTTTTAAAATGTTTTTAGTATTGCTTGCCACTAAGATCTTATAATTTGATGGCATATAAATGTTTTTATTTTAAATTTTTCGGGTACAACTTTAATAATAAAAAAGTTTCATTCTTGGAAATTTGACGTGATATTAAAAATTAACAGAAAGATTCTTTTAAGAAGACGGGATGCTACAATTTAGATTGTTCAGGTTTTGTTCAAGTCGACAATACAATTACTCTAGGTCAATCATTCAAAACAACATCCATCGTTAATGGACTTATTATCGAACTTCCACTTTCTATCTTCCAGGTAATTTTCATATTATACACTCAATTTAATTTAAATATAAACATTAAAGTTAAATAAAATTGCTATTTCTTTTATAATTTGCTTGACAAAAAATTGGGTATTCTCATTAAAGTTCATCAATGTATGCAGGATCCAACAACAAAAGATTGGTGGGTTAGTGTAGAAAAGAAGGAAATTGGATATTTTCCCGCATCTTTATTCACCAACATGGCATATGTTGATGAAGTGGCGTGGATGGGTATAACATCAACTCCTTTGGGTACCCCTAGTCCTTCAATGGGATGTGGAGAACTACCCATGGGCATTTCAAATCATGGGTCTTTCTTTAAGAATCCTGAATTTGTTAATGATTTTGGACAAAATCAACCACTTGAAAAAGACGAGGGACATATATACACTTCCCAATTTGTATGCTTTGGTGCTGAATACATTGAGGACAGAGATGTTGGATTATCAATTGAATTTGGAGGACCTGCAGGGTGTAACGCTTAAGACTTTAAGTCATAGTATGGTCTTTATTCCAAGGAAAAATGCATAAAATTCCAAGGAAAAATGCTTCAAATAATGCTTTTATTGTTCTTTTCAGCACAACTAGTCCTTTTCTTTTAAGACCAAACTAGTCTAAACAATCAATTGTTTGATGATAAGTTTGTTAAGGTTTAAGGTTAGCGTTAGAGATTATGACAACACTCATGAACCATGGTTTTGCCTTAGGTTGGGTCCACCCTATTTTTATTTTTTCACTCGATCCATTTTAACTGGAGAATTCAAATTCAAATCGTGACTAAAATAATCATTGATTTGACGTTATTTATTTTCCTACAGATTGAACACGAAATCACAAGGACTCGTCCTTAGTGAACATCAAAGATTCTTTGGTAAATTAGCCTTCAACTGAAATGATTTGAATGTTTCCACACACACGTTTGAATGTTTCGACACTATAATGATTTGATTTGAAAAAGGTGTGAATGACTTATTCATTCGTGGCTAATTGCTTGAAAGTTTCTAAAATTAAATTCAAATATAGTTTTATACCTCTCATTAATGTGTATTTCCAAAATATAAAAAAGGTGTGAATGACATTGTTAATTCATTGAGAAATAGATACTATTAGCATTAATAACATTATATTTCATACCATTCAACATTCTACTCCCTCCGTCCCAAATTGTATGTCGTTTAGGGAAAAAAATTTGTCCCAAATTATATGTTGCTTTACAATACCAATGCAACATTAATGTTATTTTTCCTACTATAACTTTAACTATTTATTACTCTATTCTTTCAATTCTTTCATTTATCTTTCTCATATTATTTATTAAGGACAATTTTGTAAAACAACTCACAATATCTCTTTTCCACACAATATTAATTGCATTTCTTAATATGTGTGAAATGCCCAAAACGTCATACAATTTGGGACGGAGGGAGTAGTATTTAGTAACATTAAGAGGGAATCTTCTTAATTTGTTGCCTCTTGTCTCATACCACTCAACATTCTAGTTCAGTGGATAGTGGTATCTAAGATACGTTCTCCCGGTTTTACTCTTATGCACGAGAAGGTTCAATGGTTTCTCCTGGTTGTTCATTTTGCTCTTATAAAATAATCTCCTCGTGCATTGATGCCAATAGATATTGATTTTGAAAGATATTGCCTCCACCTTGATAATTATTCTGTCACTCCTGACTCCTCTAGCAAAGAGACGGTCTTGTGGAGACTTGGGACCATTATTTATTGCTTCTTAGTTAGCACTTGTGATCCATCTTGTTGAAAACTTCTATTAGACTTGTGATCCTTCTTTCTTATGTTACTAATTAGAAAATATTGGCTCACCTTACCAACAACACTAAGATTGATTCAAAGTGAAATCTATCGCTTTCTCGCCAGCTGTTTTTTCTTATGGTAATAATAGACGCTGACAGTTCACCTACTTAGATGAATGCATGCACTTACACAAAACTCTGATTTCTTCTATCATATACTACTAGTACATAAAATACAAGCACAATGAAAAATAGTGGTAGTAGTATGTCATTATTTTGTGGCATTATGCTAAATTGATTAAAATGAAGCATTAATGAAACAAAGAAAAACCCACTTGGGTTGGCCTAGTGGTATTGACTTGGAACCTGGGAGTGTGCTCCTCCTCAAGGTTTCATGTTCGATTCTCTCTGGTGCCAATTTGAAGGGTTAGTTTAGCTTCTTCAAAAAAAAAAATGAAACAAAGAAAGAAAGGATGAATATTATGGATGAATCAACCTTTCAGCATTTCATGCTACCAATTCTCTTTTTGGATGAATATCGTCGATATTTACATATTTAAACTTGTTTTCCACAATCTAAATAAATTAATTAAGCTGTTCTTGTTTCTTCTTTAACCTCTTTCTCCGTACAAAGCATTCCACTGCTCCAGCCTTTTCATATTTGATCGGTTTACAGCAAAACTTCCAGCCACCTGTATTTACACACGAATCTATTAATATCTATGCATATTTAGCAGGAAAAAGACAAGGCATTCATTCTTCAATATGGATGACATTGTTAAATAACTAGGCTTAAAATACTCAACAAAATGTATAATTTGACCTAAAAGAGAAGACTGAACTAGTTTATCATCGCATAAAAATACTTTTAGATTAATTAAATACAATATCTGAATAGAACACGTGCTTCTATCTTGAGACTACAAAGGCACAAGCAAATAAATAAACCATGGTGCAACATTCATTGATAAATGGAAAGCAAGGTTAAGTGAAGTAAAAACTCAGGGAATCAAAGGCGAATATTTGATTGCGCATAAGTGCTAACTATTGCTACCAAATGTCTTATAAGCTATAAGTTTTCACAAACTGTGTTGAAGAGCTTATAGAAGCAAGTTAAAAAGTATAGGGACATGGTGGGTCACGTACAAGTTCTTATGCTTGTAATAAACAAGCCATAACTCTAAAGCAATTGAAGTGAACAAAGTTTAAAGACCAACAAACCTTATTCTTTGCCGGTCTCATGGCTTCCATGTTTAAAGGCATGAGGGAAATCACTTGATCATCTATATGCTCTTCTATAGCATCGGAAGCATTTTCTTCAATTTCAAATTCTACCTCCTCTTTCTTCTTTTCCTGAAATAAGTGGTTATTACTTAGTTTTACATCACACAGACAATACACATTGGATAGAGATCATTTTAACAATCACATTACTAGAAGTGATTTAGTAACTACCATTTTTGCTTTTTTTGTTGCATTAGCTCCTCCGTGGAAGGTGATGCTGCAGTCATGCATTAATGTCAATATATCATTATCGCCACAAACCAGAATTAGGTAATAAGTAGAGAATGACCAACAAAATGAACCTTAAGATCACTTCCAAGTTCCATTATATTTTCCTTCAAAAAAAAAAGTTCCATTATATTCTTCTGTCATAGTTGAGATTTTGATTTATCATACAAGTGTTTGACAAATGCTAGCATCACACTCTATAACACAAATTTTCCGACACACTCTTTTTTATTGTTGAAAATTCATATAAGTTGCACCAAATCATGTTGGTCCCATACAAATTTGGTGGGACTCTTAAGTTTTGACCAATAATAGATAGTACCTTGAAAAGCCTCTCAAAAAGTTTGTTGCTAGCATTATTCACAAGTACTTGTATATAAGTTATTTTTATAACAAAAGATAAAGTCAAATTGTTTTCATATGATCTTGCAGTTTTAGATTACCTAGCAGGTTTTGTTTTTGAATGTTTTTCATCTTCAAAAGAGAATTTAAAAACTACTAAAAAAACAGGTCTTTTACTAACCTTCAAATAAACAGCTGATCACATGTTCTTCCTTGCTTTTCAGTTTCCAATTCCACCCCATCCCATAAGCATTACCCCAATTGAGGGACATGATTATTGGTTTTAGGTTTTATCTCACTTTCTGTGTATTTTGATATCAGGACTCTCAACTTTGAAAATGTAGCTAGATAGATGATCCTATATATAAAGTTGGCATTTATGTTTGGTCCGTAAGTCATTGAATTTTCCTATCAAACACCCTAGTAACATTTATGTTTGGTTGGTAAGTCATTGAATTTTCCCATCAAACACCATAATCAACATTTAAATACATCCCTTATTTCTATTATAAGGCTGAGAAATAAAATAAAGGCCATTTATGTTGTATTCGCTAACGTACATCACCTGATTAGACGACCCCCCCCCCCCCCCCACTTTTTCTATTAAGCTCGTCAATATCCTCCTTTAGTTTAGACAACCTACCTTCAACATGCCCATATTTCACCTTGTGTCAATCTTTAATCACATACTTCAAATTCTTCGACTTTGATTTCAACACAAATCTCATTCACCTCATTGTTCCTCCAAGTCTCCTCTACCACCTTCTTAGTAAATGTATACACCTGTTATGCGTTGATCTTATGAACTCTGATGTGAAGTTCATTAGGAGACAAGCAAACGGAGTTGCTCATGGCTTAGCTAAGACGGCTCTGTCGAAAGCTAGTTTTCGTATTCATTATAACATCTCATCATGTATTGAATTCTTGATTATTAATGAAATGTATTAAGTTTATTTATCTAAAAAAACATAAAAGCTGGAATTGATCGAATTATCATGCTCCATGATATAGTTTTTTTGTTTTTATTTATAGTGAAACATTCTCCTTTAATTTCTAGCAAATATAAATACGATGAAAAAATTGAAGAGTAAATGACATGAGAGAGAGATGAATGTGTGATATGTTGTATAGTGAAACATTCTATTTCTACATTAATGAATGAAAAAGATATTGTTTTGGTTTTTCAAAAGAGGAAATGGAGAGCACATGATAGTAGTAAGCAGTTCAAATACATTTCAAGATCAAAGCATTTAGCACCCGTGTTCTCGCAAACAAAACCTAGATGAATTGATCTATGAATCTATTCATGAACTTGGAACTTCACAAAAAGTTGTTTTTTTTTTTCGAACTCTAAAGTTTATACTAATCATGTCTAACGCTGACCTCGCTTAAAGCACAATCCAAGCATATTGAATCGCATAAAATAAAGCATTAAAGAACGCAAAAGTAATTAGAAGAAAATTTGGAGTGTTATATAACGCTTCCCTCCTGAAAAATTTGGATCCATCGGTAGTAAAACCAATCACACTTCTTGCTTAACTTTCGTCTGAGACCCGACGAGGCTCCCTCAATTTCTAACTTATCTATATGGTATGATCATGTTCTTGATATGATCAATTGATTATGAGATGTGCTTTACTGGGCCCCTCAATTTCTCTTTAGACTGAAAAGCGCATTTCGGAAGTTATATCCTGAAGGTATTAAAACTACAAAAAATGTCCTTCATGGGGGGCTTGGGAAACATTGGGGGAGCAAGAAAAGCAGTTCTCACTGCTTAATATCTTAAAACTGCAACAACTACTGGTGATCTCTTCATAATTAAAATAAGAGTATTACTTTTCCCAATATTATTTTCGCGCGCTCTATTTTTTTTTTAAAATTACCCCTGGTCCGAATTTAGTTTTCCGAATTACATTGTTAGGATTTTCCGGATTTTAAAATCCGGAATGCTCTTTTTACAATATTGGGGCAAACTGAAGGAAGTTGCACACCTTCTGTGGAGTGAGGGACATTCCGGATTTTATAATCCGGACAACGTTCATGTAGTCCGGAATATAAAATCTGTAACCCCTCAGTTTATTTTGGTCGTGGCGTTTCACCAAAGATTTGGCCGGTTAGTAGAGCCATTAATGCATTTTTTGAGGTTAGCATTTAAAAAAACGTTTTTATTGACTGAACTTATGACCTTGGACTTGTTTAAGGCTATAAAAAGGCGGATCTTCAACAATTTCCTTCATTCTTCACTTCACCTCCTTTCTTACATTTTCTTCAAAAAAAATTAGTTTTTTAGGTGTGTATGTGGTGTCATGGTCATTGTTGACCGTTCATATGACCCCTGCAATTGCATTGCAGCTTATGTGGGGATTATATAACGGTCAACAGAGACCCTTGATATCAAAGAAAGACACAAAAATTTCATATCGATTTTGTCCGGATTATTTTTAAAATAATCTGGTTCGGAAAACACTAACAATCTAGTTCAGAAAATATAATCCAAATCAGGAGTATTTTTAAAATTTTTACAGAGCGCGTGAGAAGACAGCATGGTGGAAAAAGTAATACTCTTAAAATAATCACATCTGAGTTCGAAATGCAGCCTTCATTGTTTACGTGTTGTAGTATTTTTACACAAATAATTTCTAACAACGCTATTGAGTATGAATTTTTATTCTTTGATAACCACTTTTCTAACGTTGAACTTTTATTTGATTTTAGAGGATTTGTTTTTAACAAGAGGACAATGGGGATTTTGATCCATATATTTTCAACTTAGATTTTTTAATTCAATTATAATGATTTTATTAAGCATTTCAAAAATACCAATGTGGATTAAAATTAGAGCTGAATAATTCAAAGATGGATAAGGGTTACATGTGGCATTCTATGTTCTAAAAATAAATCAGAAACTTTTTTTTTGGATAAAAAAAAGTGAATTGAGAAGAAATTAAAACAAAATACCACCATGTTTATTCTTAAACTGAAAACAATGAAACCAAACAATCATGGTAACAGATTCTGATGAGAAATTCTTAAAACTGAAAACAATGTAACCAAACAATCATGGACACATACCGATGAGAAAAATAGGTGTTGTAATTTAGAATTTTGTATGCTTGTAAATAATGGGCGAAAATTTGGTATTAAAAAGAAAAGAACGATATAAATAAGCAGAAATGGAAGCCAATACAAATTCTCAACGCATGGTTTTTTTATAAGATCAACGCATGGTTCAGTTTAGAACAAAAAAGAAGCAAGCAAAACTCCCAAATTCACACAAAGTGATTTTTTAAAACTTACTTCATCTATCTTTCATACCATTTTTGTGGGCTAATTACAAGATGACTTTGATTCTAAAACACTTAAAAAATGAAAAGAAATGCAGCAACTAATTGAATTAGTACAAGAGAGGTGACTGATTAGTAGAAAAGAGGCTAAACATTCATTGGCTCCTTGCTTTCTCCAACTTTTTGACCACATCAATCATAGCATGTACGATCATTTTCTTCACCTGTTACAAAAGAAGCAGCAATAAGGAACAAACTATACAGAAAATTCCAAAAATAATTTGTTGATATTACATGATGGTATGACACAGTAACATAGTTGAAATAGCTTTACACTCAAAAGTCAAAACTGCCAAACATTAGTTAAATATTAGAACCTTGTCTTTACATAAAAACTACAATACTACTAGATAGGAAAATGTAAAATCTATAATAAATACTCTTTACTGGATTCTAAACGGTAAAAAATGATCAATTCAAACAAATGTGAATAATATGCTTGAAACAGTTCCACCAACAAATGTTCAGATTTGGACAATTGCAACATGGCGGTGCCAAAAATAGGTGTAACTGAAAGCTCCTAATCAACCCTAATTGCTTTGGTAAGCATGTAAACAGACGAATCAAATCCATAATAGTCTGGCATACCTCCAATTTGTCCTCTATGGACCTGTGATTTACTGGAAGTTTGCGGAATTCCTCTGTCAAACGGAAGCACTCACCAACATTTTCAGGAGAGACAAAATCAAGTGCAACCTTAGTGCATGACTGCAAAATGATGATGCACGTCATTAGCAAGAACATAAAGTGAGCTAGTGAGTAATGGATTGGGTAATCTGTAAGAAATTGTAGGTTCAAATCTTCACATTGATATGTATAAAAAATAATTAAAAATGCAGTCTTCAAAAAGAACTTAGATGCACTCAACATTAACTTCAGTGACTCATTGGTATGAGTTAGAACCAAGCTAAATACTAAGATATTATATCCATTTGGCTACAATTGTCACCCTATTCGAGTAACAATCTAGACATCTAGATGATATGGCTTGAAGTATTTATGTGGGAAGCATCTCTCACTTATAAGCTAGTTTTGTGATTTGATTAGGCTCAATCTAAATTCTATGCCCACATCCATAGGAACCAAATCCCAAACCCCTCCCCCATTAGGAATGTTTAAATAGGAATATGATAGAAACTGGTACAAGTATAATTATTATGAAATACAATAGAATATTATTGATCTAACCTTAAGAGAAGGGATTCATATAAATACATATACATTATTAACACAGATTGTTACAAGAAAAGACAGAACAGGAACACACTTGACAGGGCTGGGTTACGCTGGTACTCCCTGATCTTGAGTCCCAATAAACACTTAATTAACTTCCATATAACCAATTCTTTCATGTCTTTCCCACTTTATTCAAAAACAGAAACACACATAACTACTATACATAACTGCACACACAGATAATAATAATAAAAACATAACTGCATATAACTAACTGGGAAATCTCCTATTATAGTGTTTTATAATAAGAAGTATAACAGAATATGGAAGTTATTTTTTACCTAGGACCTTGTTGTAATAGTGTTCTACCTAGGAATTAGCATTTAGTCTTTTGTATCAAGTTAAAATCACATTATTGTCAAATGACAATTATTTAGCACTAATGCAATAAGGACTTTGAATACAACCCAAGTATACAACTACTTGGTCATTCTCAAACTTTCAAGAACTTGGCAGCATAATAGTTAGTCATCAAGTCATAATAATCTTGAATCATATTTATATTTATTTTTTCTCTACTTCTAGGTAAAAACTCATAACATTCCTCAAAAAAAATGAAAAACTCATAACATCAACATCTACACTTCTTACCAAACAAGGAAAACGTATGCCATCATTATAAAACAAATCCACCATGTACGCAAGTTTTACCTTCAGATTTCGGACTTGGTGGGGGCAACCAGCTGGAATGAAAACAGCATCTCCAAGCTTCTGAACAAAAGTCCAAGGCTCAATGCCTACATACAAGTCAGTGTTGAATTGTTAACAAAATGGTACAAGCCTATTGATCTACACTTCACAAATCAAACAGCATAAGTAAAATATAAGCACTACTAACCATACTCCTCCTTAAGCTTTTTCTTATGCCCGATGGTTAGATAAAAGGTCTGATCATGGATGGGGTGAATAACCTATAATGCCAAAGGAGATGTCATTCAAAAAGATACATACATAATGAATGAACGGTCATCAGACTGCCAAGTCATCTACATAAAGAAGCCCTGTCTACTGCTAAGTGAACTTTGAAATTGAAACAGTAAAATGGAAGAACATCTACTGAATCGGTGACCTAAGGGACTGGAAATTGCATCCATAATGCATTTCCCTTCATATCATATGTTCAATACCGCCATTCGCATCAACAAAATTCCATACTCATGATGGTCCGTATTCAAAACTAACTACTCACAAATATTATTTATTACCAGCTTGATCCTTCGGGGCATGTAAATTTCATAATAAAAAAATCTGAACCTAACAGATGTTAGTAATCACTAGCTGAGAAAACAAGAGATAATGAAGGAAAATGTAAACAGATAATTGAGATAACTTTCTGTTGATGTAGCTTATTCGCAAAACTGAAAGTACGAAAATGATTTATAGGGAACTGCAATCTGTTACGGACAGTTGCCCCCAACAAGGTGTGCTGGATCCTTTTAAGCTAGACAGCACTTGCCAATGTGTTGCAGGACTGAACAACCAAGGACCAATACAAGATATTATAATGTAAAGTCGTATAACAAACATAACCCTATAAAAAGAGAGATTTGGGTAGACAGAGATAGAGAGAGGCACAAGGTCTCTACAAAAAGAGTGGGCAAGGTAGAAAGAATCAACGCCACAGGGAATAGGAAATGTGATGCCTAGAGAAACCCAGACCAGCACTGCAGGATACCTTCATTATGGGCATTTTTTATTTCTTTTTTTTGAAAACTAAACTACTTGGTGTAACTTAAATTACTGATAGGAATTTATAGGGAGTTAAATTTTGTTAGAGACAGTTGTAACTACGACAGAGTGTGCTACAACCTTCAAAGCTAGGTAAGACTTAACAATGGGCTAAGAGACTAAACTATGAAGGCCCCATAGAACATATTACAAGGTACATAAGCAAACCAACAATAACAACATAGAAAAATAAAATAAAGCATAAGCTAAGAATTAGGTCAAATAGGGAAAAGCAATGAGATAGTGTCAATTTTATCATGTCCGCGGCAGCAAAATGTGAAAAATAAAAGGGTAATTATAAGCATGTTCACAGCAGCAAAACTAATCGGTAGCAACTAAGTTTCATTAATGACTCCAGTTAACAGGGGGCATCCAAACAGATGATAGAAAATTATAACTAACTTTACCTCCTCTAAAGGAGAGCAATGGACATGCCTGAACTCTCTGAAATGCTTCTTCAGATATTCCTGCAATGCAGGTACGTCCTCTCTCCGAAAAATATCCCAAAGAGCACCATCTAAGGGACCCCCACCAACCAACAAACTATTTTCAACATTGGTCTCTCCATCCTGAATATCACCATGTAGCTCCCTCTTGTCTTGCTCAAGGTGCTTTTGTTTCAATTTCTTAATTGCGTCAATACTCACACGATCCAGTTTTGCTTTAGCAATATGAGTCAACACATTTACCTAAAAGCCAAATTGTAAAATAAAAAAATAAAAAAAAAATTTAATTTTCCTCATAATAGAGTAAAGATCTGAAGAATGAAGACGCAAAGTAAAACATATAAAGCACAAACAAAAGTAAGAACTCAAGACGCAAAGCAAAACATATAAAGAACAAACAAATAATTAATCCGGAAAGACAATGCATCTGATGGAAGTAGACATCGATTAAAACATTCTAATCCAAAACCATCTTTCATATTTCAAGTCCAAAAAATACCTTATCTAATGATGCAACTAATCGGAAAAATAATACTATCAAATTTTCAATTACCAAAATACCAAGGTAAATAGCATTTCAAATCAAATATATAATCAAATGAGTGTTTCAAAGACAGAGCAATGACCAAAAACTTAAGATATGATGTACTTGAAACTACACAACTATCAACTCTTAATGCAATGGCCTACAAAGGCATCGTATACATCCTACAAATTATGCCCCTTTTAATATGATACTCAAATAATAAATAACAACATAAACATAAAAAAATACACAAGACATTCTAGAAAAAAGAGTCCAGGAAAAACTCAGAATTTAAGCATACTGCATCAGACATATCACAATGGAGCCTAGTCACTGAATCACCCCGTCCAAGCTCCTGAGCAAATCCATAAGCAATATATGTTTTTGGTCCCATGTCTGGCTTTAGAACTTCATCAGGCAGCTTCACAGCAAGGTTGAGAGCACCTTTGAAAGGATTTGTATATTCTTTAAATGGCAAGGAAGATATGAACTCTGCACAATGACGCGGTAAACTTTCTTCAAATAGTTTAGAAGGAGGCCAATCTTTCAATTTCAATACTTGAGGCCAATTATCTTTATCCTTGGGACAATTTGTGTACCCAGTAAAGAATTGGTGCACATTAATATCTATCTGCATCGGATCAAAAACTCAAATAAATTTAGAAGTTACAAGCAACTTATAGGCATGTCAAGTATAGTAAAAAAATGCAGAAATGAAAAAAAAATGAACACAACTGGGGTGAGTATGCATAAGAAACAGAAAAATACCAACAGAAAGCAGGGGATGCAAGGGACACTAGGGTGCAAGAAACCGCATGAGAAGCTCAAAGATCAAGAAATTGAACAAAATTTATGTTCAAGATTGAGAAATTGAACAAACCTCGCACCAATCTAAGCAATCAAGTGCCTTAACATCCAAAAGTGACTTGCTCTTGTTCTTGTTTATCTGACGAAATGCACGCCACATGACAAACGGCTCCCAGCTTAAACCAGATGTACATTCAAGTACATTGCTGACAATTACAGGCTCCCCTTTGCTCCAGTGCCATTGAAAATGTCCTAAATCATCGCGATGAAGATCTACAGCCCTAGGACAGTACAAAAAGTTGCCCCTGGATTCTTTGCAAAGAGCTGCTTCCCTTGTGTTATTGTGTTTATCATCTTTGTTCCTAACAGGCTTCAAACAAGAGCAGCTACTATCAAAAGTCACCTCTGCATCTTGAAGCTTCATTGAATCTGCAAGTTCTTTTGCTTTACATACTAACTCAGAGATGCAATCTGGCGGAAATACGCTTTTCAGTTCAAGGTAACCGTGATCACATTTAATCTCAGGTTTTGGACAGGGAATATTGCCATCACTATCTGCATGCCACCCAGATTTTGACCATGTATGAATCTCAGGCTCGGCACCAGCATGAGGTGCTTTGTATCTGGTTGCTTCCTCCGCATTTCCGCCATGCAGATAATCTGGGCCTCGGAAGATAAACTCAAAATCAAACGGATCTGCCCCACCTAGAAGCTGCCCACAACGAAGCTCACGACAACAGAGGAGACAAAGGTCAAAAGAGCATTCTGTGCAGCTTCTGTGGTAGTCAAATATTGATGTTTTGCAGTTGTCACTACAAAAATAATAAGTCATTAACAATGTAGCATCGGAATAACTAACTAAAATTCCAATTTATATACCAAATAAGTCCCTACCAGTACATGCGCTCATCATTATGGGGATTTGATTTTTTAATTTTTAGCTCAGAGAGTGAGAGACCTGCAACGTTGATCCCAAAATCCAATTAAAAAAATGGAAAATAATATGAAACTAAAAACTAATCAATCACGGACAGACCGACACATGAGATGAAATACAAACGTAACACATAAACAAAAAGCACATGCAGGAAAAACAGTGTAAAGCAGGATATGAATTAGTATGTAAGTTATCGAAAAGAAAGAAAGGTATATATAAAATGTGAACCATGGAAAAAGCAAATGACATAAAAAAGAGGATAGACAAAAAAAAGTAAGAGAGGAAAAAATACCTTGTATCTTGGCTTCTATCTCCTTCTCGGCCATTTGTTCTTGATCCAATCGTATTAAATGTGGAATAAGAGCTTTGAGCATATACTTGGAGCGCTCAACCTGATGATGATTGTTGGTTTCCTCCTCCTTTTCTTTAATTGACTGTAGTGAATAAGATAAGATTTAAAATATTAATAAATGAATAGATAAAATGTATGTAGAAGAGATCGAAGTTAAGTTTAGATTAGTACATACATCGATAAGTTTCCGTGACTTCAAACAAGCTTTGCAATTGCAGTTACCACAGCAGACAGGACATGCCTCAGCAAATTGTTCCTCTTTCAAGCGAGGATACCTTAGCAACAAAAAGGATATACATTAGATTACATTACATTGGTGAATGAAGCAAGTTGTAGAAACATAGAAACATACCAATTTTTTATACAGCATACACAATATCTTTTCCGTTTGCATTTGGTGCATCTGACAACCCTGCCCTTGTCATTTCTTTGACATTGATGACACATTAAGGACTCCCCTTCAATCCACTGTTTATTGAATAGTTAGTTAGTCACTCATCAAATTAGGTGTGTCTGGTGTCAGACACGCATCAATGTCCGACACCAACACATACAATTACATGGAATTACTTCATTTTCTCGAAATAAAATAAAATTGAAAAATTACTTTCTCAAATTATGTATGCGCTTCATAGGTTATAATAATAATTAGAAGATGCTGTGACCTTAGTGTGAGGAGTCTGTTTTCTTTTTCCGGGTTTCTTTTGAGAAATTGTGTCGTTATTGTTCTTGTTTTTTATTTCAGCACCATCAAGATTCTTCTTCTTGTTCTTCTTCTTGTCTGCTACTCTTATACGTTGACTCTTTCGAATAGCAAGAACGGAAGAAGAAGAAGCTTCGTCGGTTTTTAGGTTACATTTAGCGGTGGTTTGTTGTTGTTGTTGTTGTTGTTCGTTCTTCGCAAACTCCTCCGCCGCCGCCGCGTTTGTTCTCTGTCTCTTTCTAGAATAGTAGTAAAGGATAGGAGGTTTGTTATTGTTAATCGCCGTCGTGAATGTGTCGTTGTCTTCTTGTTCCCTCGCAAAAGCCATTTCAAATGCAGCACGAGTGGGAGTTTTTGTTTTCTTTTGTTTCTATTCTAGTATCAATTTTTACTGCGTAAAGAAATGGGTGACTCAGTGAGTAAAAGTAAACCCTAACGTTTGGGTTTCTTCTCCTCTTCTCTCTTCTGCTTTTAATTAACACAGTGGGTGGGAAACTGATATATATAGCAATGCTCTATTTTAAATTGAGTCATGTACACATAACATAGTTGAAAAAAATAAATACGTACAAGTACGTGTATTTTCGATGTTTTAAATACAGCGTCAAAGAAAATTAAATATAGTAGAAAAAGTCATGACATAAAAATAAAATTGAATGTGTCTCGCACGTGAAATAGTGTATGAAAAATAAGTTATAAGATGTTGATAAGATGAAGTTTATAAAACAAAGTTTTTTTGTGAGACGAGCTTATCCACTCTAAGTTATAAGCTACTATAAACTAGCTTATATGTCTTACTAAAAAGACCCTACACTTGCATCTGATTGGTTTTTCATTTTTTTTAAATGTACCACTACTATATCTTTTTTTAAATGGCAAATATTATTCTCGTCGAGTTTATGCAAGGTGCACAAATACTCACGGATGGAAAAAAATACAAAGGTGTCGAAAAAAACAGTATACATCTATACATACATTTATACAATGGTATAAAGGAAATACATTGCTACGCATTGTGTGCATTGCCGCATTGGGGTCAACTGACCCCAATCTTTATTTTGTTTTTGTCAATAATACGATAGATTTTAACACTTTTTAAAAAAATTTAATTAGATATTTTAATATTCTTTCCAAAAAGAGATATTTTAATATGTTGCCCCCGCTTTATCGTTTATGTTGACCTCACATAAGTTAATATTATATTATAGGCCAAATACTTTTCCGGGTCCTTTAAGTTTCATGTTTGTTTCAGATAAATTCTTTAAGTTTCTAAGGTTTCAGATAGGTCCTTTAAGTTTCGAGTTTGTTTCGGATAGGTCCTTTAAGTTTATAAGATTTCAGATAGGTCTTTTAAGTTTCAAGTTTGTTTCAGATAGGTCCTTTCTATCAACCTCCGTTAAGCCAAAGTTAAAGGACCTATCTGAAACCTTATAAACTTAAAGGACTTATCCGAAACAAACTCAAAACTTAAAGGATCTATCTAAAACCTTAGAAACTTAAAGGACCTATGTGAAACAAATGTAAAATTTAAAGAACTCAGAGAGGTATTTGACCTATATTATAATTGTTATGGTTTTGCACAACACTTATATATGCCCAAGAGTCTAAAAAATTAGGTTCAAAAAATAAAAAACAAATAAGCGTTTCTACTTCTCTATTCTCTAAGCATATTTGTGTTTCAATGGGTTGAAGATTCTTAAAGGTGGAGCTATTTTTGTCATTTATTTATGTTGTGTATGCTTCTACGTTGAAACATGAAAAACACAAGTCTAGTATAAGCCATTATTTTTGTCTTCGATTTTTTCACGGTAAATTTACATTAGACCTTTCGGCTTAATGTCTGTCGATGCATAAATCTAAAGAAGGTATGGGTTTTAAAGGCCTTTCGCCTTTCAATTTGGCCATGTTAGGTAAGCAAGGGTGGAAGTTCCAAACTGAACCGGAGTCTCTTGTTTCTTGTATTTTTAAGGCACGCTACTTTCCCAACAAAACATACCTCACGAGCACCACTGGTCATAACTCGAGTTATGTGTGGCGCAACATTCTTCATGCCTGTTTTATTGTCTGTGGTGGCGCTCGATGGAGTATTGGCTCTGGTACTTGGATTCCTATCCTTGATGAACCTTGGTTGCATAATGGTGAACGTATTGGCAGTAATATTTCAGGAGCTCATTTTGTTTGTAATGCTTCGATAAATTGTCTTTTGGATCCTTATGTTAAAAGTTGGAATGAACCTGTTGTTCGACAAGTCTTTAGTGAGGATTTAGCTTCTAAAATTCTCAACATGCCTTTGTTTGAGCAGGTTCAACATGATATGATGATTTGGAAAGCTGAAAAGAATGGTCGTTATTCGGTGCGTAGTGCCTACCGGTTGTGTGTCACTGAACTAGTAGATTTATCGCATCTTCACCGTTCGAGGTATTGGCGGGAAATTGGAAGCTCAAATCTCCACCAAAGGTTAAGAATTTGATATGGCGGATGTGTCGAGGCTGTTTACCAACCTGTGTTCGACTTCTTGATAAAGGCGTTTAATGTCCTACTCAGTGTGTTAGTTGTGACTCTAGTCATGAGGATTTAGCTCACATATTTTTCGAATGTTCTTTTGTTGTGCATGTTTGTTCTATGGTGGGTATGTGGCATGAAATTCAGAATGCAGTGGTAACGTCTCCTTCAACTACTAAAGCTATTTTCTCTTTGTTGCACTCTTTATTTGTTATGCTCTCACAACAAATAGTTGCACTACTTTGGAGCTTGTGGAAACATAGGAATGTCAAAGGGTGAGAAGAAATAACAGAGACTTGTGCGGCGATGGTTGACCGAGCTAGGTCCATGGTTGAGGATTGGCAGCTCACGAATGGCCCATGTGTTAACACGCAGTCAGCATATTGTTGTTCTTACTACAACATCGACCACTCACACAAAACCAACTGCGGCTTATGTTGTTCCCACTACAACAGTTGTTGTTCGCGCACTTCTAGCTGGTGTTGCTGCTGTTCCGGTGCGTTGGAAGGCTCCCGCACAAGGTCGCATAAAATGTAACATTGATGCTGCATTTCCTGACCTTAGTAATAGAACCGGTATCAGTATATGTCTCCGTGATGAAGGTGGTGTGTGTTTGTTCTGGCCAAAACAATCAGCTTTGTTGGTGTTTACCTGGTTGATATTGGCAAAGCCTTGGGTCTTTATCACGCCTTGCAATGAGTAAGTGACATGCAACTCGACAATATCGATTTTGAAGTTGATTCCAAAAGCACAAGAGATGTGATTTACTCAGGAAGGGAACACATTTCTGAATTAGGCAATATCATCACAACTTCCCGAGTTCGACTTTCCTCCAAGTTTAACAATTCTCGGGTGGAGTTTGTTAGGCGACAAGCAAACGTGGTTACTCATACTCTTGCGGGAGAGGCACATTTCTCGCCAGTCTCGTTGTTTATTTTCATATACCCATTTGTATTGAGACTTTGATTATGAATGAAAAGCTATAAGCACATTTGTTTCAAAAATATATATATTGGTGTTACAGTTTTTAGGGCAAAACAACTTTGTTCTAAGCAAGAATTGTTCCACTCATGTGACAAATCTTTCAACTTTAAATGTATGCTTAGAAATTCTCTCAGCGGACGGTAGAAGTCTTAAGAAATGACAATAATTGCGATGTTATCTTTGTTGCCACGTTTCACATCTCTTATAGCACATGCCAGCCTCTTTAATTGTGTCTTTTATTATATTTAATTGTTCCGCTCTATACTTTTATTGAGAAATTCTTAGGCGAGCTCTCACCCAACACGTCATTCTTACACCTATCCAATTAACATATGACACATGTTATTAAGCTTAAAAAATAATTTAATTAAATTAAATGAGGGAAATGGAAACAGAAGTTAACATATTCTCTTGTCAGCCATGGCTTCTCTCTCTATTCTATCTAACAATATGGCAAAACATAGTCCCTCATTCTCTCTATCCTCCTCTTCTTGTTCCTGTTATCACTCTAATCATTTTTGCTTGATCGTTGAATTTCTAACCCAATAGAGAAAATTGAATCGTAAAGTGAATTTTGTTTCACAACTTGATCCTATTTATAAATTTCAGTAAAAATTTGAGAAAGAAATAAACCCAAAGCAAAACCTGTTTGTTGGAGCGATTCACAACACACACCCAATATGTTATCTACCGAAAATCTGAAGAAAAAAGATCTAGAAAATAAGAGGATTCCAGGAAAAATGGAAAATTTATCAAATTGGGAAGATGGTGAAAAGTGGAGAGAGATGATCAAAACCAATGAGAAAATATTTGATTTTATGTTTTTTTATTTATTTTAATGACGTGTTGTGTTTTAATTGGATGAGTGTAAAAATGATGTGTTGGGTTAGAGTTCACCTAAGAATTTCACTTTTATTATCTTTGGTGTTTCTAGAATATTTTGTACCTGTTTCTGTTTTCTGGTTGGACAGTCATAATATTCCTAAAGACCTAAGAGACCCCTAGAAGGACTTTCTGACCCTCCAAAGGGCTTCAGCGCCCTTGACAAAACCTAAAACGCCCTTCAGATGGGGTTTAGGGCCCAAAGCGCGTCCTCTTAAAGACGCCTAAACTGCTTCTAGAAACTACCTAATTACCTAAATAACCTCATTACTTGCTAGCCAAGTAAACACAAATCAGACCCGTAGGGGGCTATAAATACTAACCTTGAGAGCCTTCTCAAGGCATGGCTAATACAATACAAACCCTAATCCTTATTGTTCTTTTTGGCAAGTACACTAGTATTTGTTAGCTGCAATCGAGAGTAGTGGTTACATTACTATTAAATGTTGTACTCCAATAAGTAAATCTTAATCACAAATAACAAATCATATATTCATATTAAACACATTGATATTCTCTTAAGAGAAAATCAAGCACCCGACTTTCAATCTCACAAAATGCATATAGAAGAAACATATCCCATAGTTTCCCAACACGTGATATAAACTACATTAACCAATTTGAACAAATCTAAAGCGTAGGAGTATCAACTCTCCAGGTATTAACTTGCCAATAAACTTTGGCCTTTGTGACGAATATAACACACTCTCTATCTAAGAAAGCTTGCAACCAGGCCCGGATCTAGTGGGGGCAAAGGGGTCAAGTGACCCCACTTGCCTCCACATGTGTATTGTATTTTTAACCCAAAATTATATATATATAGTTTGACCTCTCTTTATATAGTATTATTCTCTTCACATAGTCTATTTATTACATTATAACAAATTACAAAACTGAGAAGGATCCTAATAAGTGTTCTAAGAGCACTAGTTAATAAATCAAAAGAAGTAGTTTTTTTTTATTTATAAAAAGTTGTTATAATTATTATATCGATACAAATAATGTTTATTTTTAAAATAAAATTTTCTTTTATGAAATCTTTAACCAATTATCTCAGAGCATATCGTTGGCAAGACCATACAATTACTATTATAATATAAACTATTCTTATATTTGTTGAAAAAGGTTGTGACTGATGCTACGTTGGTGGTGAAAATATAATTAATTATGGTTATATTTTTTATAATCTGCTAGAAATGGACAAATATTTTTTTAAAAAAATCAACATTTTAGGGCAATTATAAATATAACTTGTATAACTTTTGCACGCTTACGCGTTTATAAAGTTTTATATAAATTTTTATGATATAACTTGACCCCACTTATTAAAATTTCTGGATCCGTCACTGCTTGCAACATGATCCTAATAATAATGTTAATATTAGTAATTTTCAGAGCCAGTGACGTCTCCAGGACCTAGGGTCAGGAGGTTCAAAATATTAAACTTTAATTTATAATAATATAATAATATATAAATCCAAAAAATTACATTGTATTTAATTTATAATGTACTAAAAAAACTCTCATTCTTTACAAATGTCCCCTACACGATTGCATGTTCTGAAATCGCTGAATAATCAACTCATCTCAATCTTGTCTGTCACATCTCTCTCGATATAAGTCACAAGACAATCATTCATCCATTCATCTCCCACAATCTTGTCCTTGCTCATGGGATTCAATGAGTATGAAATAAAAAACAACATTCTTTCACATTTTCACCTGGAGTAAAACAATGTCACAGTACCATGACTGAAAGAGAAGCTCACCACTATTATAATAACATGATTCAAACAAATTAGTAGGATTCATTCTTGGTTCAAAAATCAAAACAGAAGCTCATTCACCATGATTCAAACAAAGTAACATGGAAATGAAACACACAAGTTGAACAAATAGAATAACATGATAAATTAGTAGGATTCATATGTTTTTTGCATTTTGAACAAATTTAACAGGATACCAAAAAATTTGAAACGAATCATTTACAAAAAAAAAAAAACCACGAGTGTTAGATTGTCACTTTAAGGGTCCGTTTGGTTCGAGAGTTTT
>Ga0315915_1000530_pt1 | contig 40049 bp, 14 predicted proteins | sample MpolbnodulesMG_FD_207738 | JGI IMG/M metagenome (GOLD analysis project Ga0315915, IMG submission 207738) | Medicago polymorpha root nodule microbial communities from Los Angeles, California, United States - branched nodules | ecosystem: Host-associated > Plants > Roots > Nodule | place: USA...
AGAACAAAAGGAACAACTTCTGCAGCAATGTTACTGTTATCTTTGTCTTGTTGTAGAGACAAACATTGCAGAGAAGGTGGTTGCAGAGTTCGTGGCCGTACACTTCGTACACTGTCCTTTGTCAACACTGGTGAAGTAGCTTCTGGCGAGATATGCTTCTGATGTTCAGCGCTTCTGATGTTCTTGCTTCTGATGACTAGCGCTTCTGATGACGTGTCTTCAGGAGCTCTTCTTCAGACTCGTTTCTTCAAACGCAGTTCTTCAGACGCAGTTCTTCAGACGCAGTTCTCCAGATGCTTTAAGCTTCAAATAAATTCCTTTGCTCTTGAACTTGTTCAATCAGAATCTCTAAGAATAGTACTTTGATTATGGATCCTGCACACTTGAATAAATTGTTTAGCATGTCCAATTGATTATTTTTAATACCTTGTTATTGTCAAAACTCAATAGGTGACTTGTGAAACACCCTTGTTCCAACACAAAACACTCCGTTCCAGATTTTATGGCTTATGTATGCAGAAACAAATTATTATCGACTGATATGAGAAAGTCGATATGAAGGATCGAAGTGAAGGTGAAAAAACACAAGAAGGGGGCTTGAATTAAAATGGCTTTTTCAAACTTTTTCTAAGTGTTTAAATTGATCAGAGTCTAAAGCAGAGTTATAAATTGAAGCGGTTTAAGACACAAATATATATATATATATATTAGAGAGAGAGAGAGAGAGAGATAGATTTATACTAGTTCCTCTCACAAACTGAAAGTAGTCTAGTCTCATTGCACTTTCAAGGGATTTTCATTATAATCACTAAAGATTACAAATATCTAAGCACACAAGCAAAATACTTCAAATGCTCAATCACACAAGAAAACAACTTCCAATGCTCAAGCACAAAAGCAAAAAACTTCTACAATCTAACTTAATCAAATAAAAGATTGTTTGTGTTTTATACTTGATATACAAGAGGTGTGTAATCAATAACAAAATAGAGTTGAACTCTAAAGACGATAAAATTTCTAAGATATAAAGTTTGTAAGAAATTATAAGTCCTACCTAACCCCTATATATACCTAGGTTTTAGCCTTGGGACACGTATGACACTTCTTACCCATAACTTGTGACCTCTCCTCTTGAACCCCACATTGACTTGGGCGTCATAACACATGAGGGTACACAACCCGCCTTCGTCTCACTGAGGGCTGACAATTAACACCTGTGAAACCATCTTCTCATTGCAGCTCAACAGAACCGGACCGACAACGGACAGACTAACGGATCAACCCCATCAGGCGGCAGATCCAAGCAACTCAACTATCGTATTTGGTTAAACCAGATCAATATGTTGAATACAAGATAAGCGTTGTCTAGTTAGTGAAACAATATTCCAATCAAGTAATGACCTTGAGTTTGATGATCTTGATAAACTCATCTATAATAGATGATTAGATGAGATTTGAACCTAATGTATATCATTAGCATTATTGTTTAGAATAAACAAGCGTGATTCACATTTCTTGATTCCACTGTTATGGACTATTGGACTTATTTGAATTTATGTCATTTGAAGAATATGTGAGTTCATGTTTTAAAAATAAGTTAGTGCATCAGTCACCAACAAAGGTGAAACGACATCTAACTTATTACAACTAATATACATATTATATGTATATGCATTAATAAACATAATTTCTAGATTCTTTTTTCTCTCTAACTTCATATAACATTACTAATCAATTTAATAGATGCGTGATGACAGAGCATCATATTATATTTTTTGTTATGTTTCTAGTACCTTTTTTTTTGTATTTGAAGACAAATAAGATGAGAGCTAGAGGAATTGTCAATGGTTTAAGGAACATATTGTATTGTTTTCACTCGAGTCATTGTAATTCATTTTTATCCTAAATTGTGCAACTTCATAGGTGTTTTGTAGTGATAAATCATGTAAATTGACAAATCAAGACATCAAATGAAGGATCAAGGATATGAAGATTGAATACCAATGGTTCTTAGAAGGTTTTTGAAGACTATACAAAGTGAAGAAAATTCATTTTAAGTTCCTAGGAGTTTTCATACATAAGAACGATCGAAAACAGGACAAAAATGCAAGAATTCGCACACTGGGAAAAGTCTAGTTTTCTTCTCTTAAATCCTAAGTAATCATATGCTATAAACAGATACCCTTGAACACATTCTTATTTATTCAGAAAGCTAAAGGTTCAAGACAAGGGTCAAGCATCAGAGTCCAAGGCAGAGGATTTCCATCCTCCTCTTGTTCTCTTTAGCGTATGTTCTGTTATGATGTTTGTTAACATCTGCAACTAAATCACTTTGATTACGGTTCTAAGATGAACCCCTTATTATCTTTTGGTTTCAACTAATAAAGCTTCTATTCAGTTAAACTTTTCTTGTGTCTGATTTTATTCGTTCTTGTCTATGCTTAATGTTTTTTCAATTGAGAATTTGTATCGGTAATCTTGAAAATTAATATGTATAAAATTGGCAGGATTAACAACCCGAAATTATTCTTTTGTTCATGGAAGTTCTAATTGCTTACTTCTTGATTATAGTTAATGAAATTAAGTATGAAACTTGATGATTTTTTTATTCTTTCTTCCGGTAACGCCGTAACTTTAACTAGTTCATCTTAGCGTACATGTTGTTGTTAGGCCTAATAAGGATTTCTAAAATCAATTTCTTAAATCATAAGAAGACACCACATAACTGATGTTTTACTAAGTTAATTCTAACAAAGACAAAGAGGGAATTCAAGGATTCCCTAATCTTCGTTCAAACTTTAAATCACACACCCAATCTCCCATTGGGCAGCGCAATTAAACCATGCAACCCTTTCTTAATGTCTTTTAATTTAACTCTCTAAAATAAGTTTTTCTAATTGCTAAGTTGAATGACATTCCTTGTGGAAATGATAAACTTTCTACTTTATTACTTGTACGATTTGGTGCACTTGTCAATTTCATCCATCAATGTGAATATGTGTATTTGACATGATTTAGAAGCATCAACAACCTTGAATCCAAGCTCTCTATCCCTCTTATTGTGGCTCACGCATTCCTCTCTTTGTTTTTTCTTTATTTTGTATAGGTTACAAGTGGTTTGTTTGAAAGAAACGAACTACATCTTTATTTATAGTGTTTCTGCAAGTGTAAATTTACTAGGCAAAATACAGTTCACCTAGTGAGTCAAGCTTTCTTTTTTGGAGGAAAAAACCAGTTGTCTTCAGATATTTCTTGAAACCGCCTAAGTTCAGTTAGTGGACCAAATCTCGCCTAGAAAACTGCCTTTGGCGTTCCTCGCCGAAACTCTCTGTTTTGGCTCGCATATCATGTGCCATCTTGTCCCATATATCATTTTTGCTTACTTGTGGTCTCCTAGAACCTCCCACTAAGATCTTGTGTTAGAAAATCCTTTTTTCACCATTTAAATGTTACCACTTGATGTACGGAGCCCCACTGTGGCTTTTACTCTTTACATTCTTATTAACCCTTACATCTATAACTAGTATTATTTGTATTGGTTAGGGTCTTTCCAGGTAGTTAGACTCTCTCGAGGTATAACTTTACATTCTAAACGAATCTTCCTGTATGATTTCCTAACTATAAAGAAGTCAATCCGAGTACATTGCCTTTGCAGTGGATTTGTCACTCATTTTCATATACTCTACTTTAGGTATAGGAGTAACAAGTAATCCTCTGATCGTGTGACGCTTCTTGTAGAGTTTCTTCTGAGCAGGAGTATGTTTCTTTCTATCAATAAGAACTCCTTCTTCATCAAGGACCAAATCACCAACACCATCTTCAAGAATATCCCATAGTTCTTCATCTAAACCCATGATGTAACTGTAGAAGTTGGTTTTCCACCAAGAGAATTCTTCATGATTTCCATTAAACTTTGGAAATTTACCAGAATCAGCTTTCTTATTGCCATAATAATATGGCACAACATTGTTGTTGTTCTGACCAGAAGAGGAGTATTCACCAGACATGTTTTTCTTAGATCTTTCTATGTTACCCTGTTAAGTGTTAAGACAACAGACCAAAGCTCTGATACCAATTGAAGGTGAGAAAAACACAAGAAGGAGGGTTGAATTGTGTTAGCTTTTTCTTCGTTTTCTCCTACTGAAGTCACTGATCAGAAACAGATAGAGTTCAGCTTCTGAGGTGATGTTCAGAATCTAAATGCAGCGGATAAAACAGGGAGAGAGAGAGAGAGAGGGAGAGAGAGAGAGAGAGAGAGAGAGAGAGTGACACAAAGCAATTATATAGGTTCCTTCCACAAACCGAGAGTAGTCTTGTCCCCCTCCTTGCACTTTCAAGGAGAGTTCACTAAAATGTAATATCTGATTACAATTGTTCACTGCTAAAACTAGCAAGAGACTTCAAACTACTCAAGCACAACTGCAACAGATTTCCTATGCTTAAGAACAAAATCAAGAGACTTCCTATGCTCAAGCACAACTGCAAGAGACTTCCTATGCTCAAGAACTTAATCAAGAGACTTCTATTCAAATAGAATTACAAAGAAATTTGTTTGAGGTTGAACACTTGATATACAATCAGTGGTGTTCACAACAAATCAGATACAGACTCTTTAAGACTCTAGAATTTCTAATATATGGAAGTTGTTAAGAAATTTTAAGTGGACTTTGATGTGAAACAATTTCATCAGAGTTTTGGTACTTGTAAATTGTTGTATGATTCTTGCCATTCTCTATATCTTCACTCCTTTATATAGAGGTGTGAAAGAGACCTTGTATAATGCCAGCACATCAAAAAGAATCGTTTGAAACTTGATCAAATCACCAATGATTTGTTGCCTAATTTGGTTATTGTCCTATGAATGATCAATTTTAAATCCATTCCAAGTCTAGAGGAACACCGTTGCAGGAACCACTGTTGTTCTTGTACTAGCAGACATAAAAACATAGTAGTGGAGATAGTGGTTGTACACTTCGTACAATTGTCCTTTTTCAACGCTCTCCAAAGAATAAGGATCCAAAGCCTTCAAATCCTTTTGAATTAGCCGTTGCTTCATGTTTCTAGTCTTCTCTGATGATAGGCGTGATTAAATCATCATTTGAACAACATCTGAAAAGCTTTAGTTGCTTCATGTTTCTGTTGAACTGCTTCTGAAGACGTTCTTCTGATGACGTCAGCTTCTTTAGAACCGCTTGTGTTCAGAACCTCTTTCTTGCAGCACAAGCTTCCTTCTTGTTGATTCCATTGCTCTTATTTGTTCTTCCAGAACCTTTACTTATTTCAAAGCATTGAAATTTTTTGTCTATGGTCCTGCACACTTGAACAAATATTAGCATATCCAATTGACACTTTTAATACCTTGTTATCATCAAAACTCAAAGGGTAATGTTAAACACATTTTGTTCCAACAATCTCCGCCTTTTTGATGATGACAAACACTAGTATTTAAAATGTTCAATTGTTGTTAATCTAATTAACAAGTTGACTTTAAGGGTATGAGGTTTGTAAGCTTCCCTTGAGTCTAATAGTACTTTAAGGTGAGGTTTGTAAGCTCCCCCTGAGTTATATCCATGTTAATTAAATTCATCATTAAAAACGTAATACTCTCAAAATAATCTCACATTAAATTAATAGACTAAGAGATGATAAGAAGGTCCTATTAATTTAACTTGTTTAAATTAAATTAATGGGGCTCAGAGCCTATAAATAAATACTATACATCTACTCACCCTTTTTTCATCAACAAAAAGATAAAATAAAGACAAAAAGAAAAGAGATAAGAAAAACATAGTGAGAAAATAAAGAATAAACATAAAACATGTTCAGAAGCAAAAATATTGTCAGAAGCAAAAACATTAATATTCAGAAGCACAAACAAAAGACAAAAGAGAAATAAAAATAGGACCTAAAATACAAATATACAAAAACATTTTCTTTCTTTCTTTATTTACATTAACATTTTCACAAGCAAATAAATAATTTTAGCACAAGATAAATAAAAGCTTGAGGTTCCTATAGAGTACTATAGACGTTTGGAGTGTAAATACATTCTCTTTACGTGACCAACCCCCGAACCTTTAATCTCTAAAACATAGGGTTTATTCGATCTTTTCCCCTTTTCCTTGAAAATAATAAAAGTTTAGTGGTGAACTTAAAATTGCGAGTCAACGCTAATCAATAGCTTGATATCCGAAAATCACCGCGACAGTGAGATTCAAATTGACTTATATACTCCAAGAATATTCTCAAGATTTATCGAATAAGCGCTCAAGATAGGCCATTTCTATGTATATTTAAAGATTCAAAATCACCCACATTCTAAAGTTGGTTACAGTTGATGTCATCATTTCGTAGAAATCATTAAATGTCATAATTCACATACCAAAAGAAATTTGCAAAGGAAGTTTTTAGGAAGCTAAGAAGACATGTGTCATGCATGCAAAACTCGAGTTAATTTATTCTAACTTTTTTATAAAGTAAAGATTCACTCTTCACACAAAGTGCTATAATAGTCCACTACATACATATTCATCCATATAGGATAACACGTCATACTGTTTTATTCAAACGATCAATTTATGTAACTCATTAATTTCTTATTCCATCTTATTCCGACTTTTCTTTGCTCCTTTTCTACATTTCAATGTTCTTGTTATTCCAATAATATGAGTTATTTGTCCATTTTTGTCTGTTCATATGCACTTCTTCGACTGCAAACAAGACTTGAGACATTAAACCTATCAATTAAGAACATTTTAGGAGTCGGACTTAAGTCCTAAATTGACCTTACAATTTATTTGTTGGAGACTTATTTTTCGTGTCAACAGTACTCAATGAAAAACATTCTTCCCTCTAGGAGTTGATCATTAACGATTTAACGTGTACTAATTGATTAGTTAACAATCGAGATTAGCTGCTTTCATTATCCTTAGGAAAAAAATGGAAACAACAAAGAGAAGTTGAACATGATTTAGCTTCTTTAATTCAATAGCATAACCTCTTTTTATCTGTTTATTCAAAGTGACACAAACAAGAAAAGCACAATGATTTGAAACAAAAAGAAAGGGAAATCAAATATACTGTATATGATAAGTTCGATAAGTCAGGCTCACTTTCTTGACAAAACAACTTTGTTGGAACATTTGTCCAAATGATTAGAGGAACATGGGACCCATATTCATGCTCCTCATCTTTTTGGATTTTACCATTGATAATAACAATACTCTTTTTTTTCTTTATGGAAATAATACTCTTGTTCGTACATACTACATAGCATGTTTATGCTATCCATGCATGCGACTGTACTAAAAGCTTGAAGCCATTTATAATAACTGATGGTGATTCTGCACCCATCTTCCACAAACATTAAAACATGAAAAATGGCCAACTGGCCATGTTCATCATAGGTGAAAGTTGTTACTTTTGACTCTGAGGTCTATAGCTACACACATGACCAATAATTACAGGATTAATTTAATCTTCTCTTAAAAAATATAAAATAAAATTATTTTTATTTAGTTATGGAGACTACAGTATAACATGTGATTTTTTAATTTGTGATTGTGTTTAGATTAATAGTGAGATTTACAGAATTACGATGAATCACTGTGATTTTGATAAAAACAATAAAAAATACACTTTGAAGTTTCACTAAATTTCAATGTTATGTGTTTTTTTTTTCTTTTCAAAATCTGTCAGTCTAAATATATAGAAAATGAAAATAAAATTAAGATAATTAAATAGATTAAAATATATTCTGACCTTTTATTTGTTATAGTGGAGATCCAAAAATTAAATAATTGAGTGTCAAAAATATTAAAACAGAGATATTAACACTTCCCCAACACCCATAAGGGATATTTAAACTTTCTTTGCATGTGGGAAAAAAAAATATGAACGCATAAATATTTACAAAATGGTTAAAAGAGAAGAAAAAAGGCTTGGCTAATCATAGAGTACATCTTTTTTTAAGAATAATCATACAGTACATGTTATACAGTGATAAATGATGATCCTTTTCTTACTAGAAAAAAGATATGATAAGTCTTTATTCCAGTCTATACCCCTTTTTCTTTTGTGCTTTTTTCCCTTCCTAACAACTTCATGAGCCTTTTGTGTTTTCTATTTTTTTTTTTATATTTAGAGTTGTTCCCTTATGCAAAAATTAAAAAAAAATAAAAATCATTATGTTTATCCAAATAAATTCCTTCCAACTTTTTTTTTTGACAAAAAAATCCTTCCAACTTTATAAGTCATTTTCTCCCTACGTATACTCATTGTTTTTTTTTTCTGTCATTAATAGTTACAACTATTGATGATGCTACATAATTGAATTTAAATTTAATCTAAAAGATTAGACCCAACAAAAAATGTAGGAAAAGTAAGAATTTTATCCAAAATAAAATAGAGGCTTTTTTAAAACAAAAAATAGAAGAAAAGAATATTAATTGGTGTATCATTTTAAAATAGTGAGACTTTTTACTTGGTGACTGTACTTCAAATTTTTCTAGGCCTAAATATATATGGTTAAATCTTTTTTTTCTGTGAACCTAAAGATCTTGCATGACCAACTGGGCTTAGAGAAAAGAGAACAAATATCTCTCAAACCCTAATTTTTTTTTTTATGAAACTTGAATTCAAGACTTTACTGGAAAAAAAACCAAATTCTTTATTCCTTAAATAAAATAAGTGAGATCTCTAAATCTAAGTAAGATACCATGAGAGATGACATGATTAATATTTTTTTTTTTTTTTTGTGAATAATTAGTATTTTGTTTTGGTCAATATAAAGCCAAGCATATAATGAGATGCACACAAAGGAAAGCCGAAAGCATTATAGATAAATGTATTAGGTCCAACTTTCTTTTTGTCATTATTTGCTTGCCTTTTTGCAGTGTGAATAATATCCATTTAGATGAAGGATGATTATTTTGGTTTTGGCCCATAAGTGAAGTAACCTTTTTCCTAACTAAAAACAAACACAATGCAATACCAAATCCCACTATATCATATACTTTTGATCAATTTCTTTCGTTTAGTCTTTGTCTAGTTTATTATTTTAATTATTTGGTTAGTTTTCATAAGAACACTATTCTTAACAAATCAAAACCACTTCAAAATGTCATATACCAGCCTGCAGGAATGAAATTGAAAAGGACATTGGATTAGATATATATGAGTAATTTAATTGTTTCTCATTTTCACATTGCTACAAGGATATATACTAGTATTATTTTTTGTAAACTATAGTATGGTATATGTTAAGATTCCATCTAATCCCAATGTGAAATCATTCCATATACACGTTTCTTGCTAGCGGGAATTAGCATGATGGTTTCTTTTTCATCAAAAATAAAAGGGTTGGAAAGAATGTGGAAAAGTAAAAGTTGGTAAAAAGAAAAAGTAGTATAAATACAATATCATGATTGATGTAGTGGTAGTGGAGAAGTTATAATAGTATAACCAGCTGACCATAAAATAATCAACTCAATGGAGTGTAAGAAATGCAGTTAATTATTAAGGCTACTCCAATCCAAAAATCCATGAATAAAAAATACACTAAGAATAATTTTGTTGCAATGTTTTACTAATTAAATAACTTGCTCAATCTTGAGACATTTTATCAACAAAGAGAAAGTGGTAATTATTAGGGCACGCAACCTGCAATTACTTGCTTATCTGCACTTAGTATATACTATGAATTATACGGCCAGACACTTTGAACAAAAATAATGGCAGTAATATTATTATATATGAAGTACCGATCATACTATTAAATTAAAAAAAAATTAGTGAGAGAAATTTAGAGAAGAAAACATGAAATCCCTCTCTAATTCCGTCATTAAATTTTGCGACGAGGAAACTAGTGAAGGAGTTATTTTTTCCGTTACTTTCTAGTACATATCAAGTTATGGGAGTGAGTTATCTAATGCTTTGATTATTTTCCAAAACAAAAACAAAAAAGTGAAGGGGATAAAGGAAAATAAAAAGAAATAGAATAGAAAATGAGAATGTTATCTTGTTTGATATGAGAGAACATGGAAGAAAAGAAATATAGATAGTATCTAATTGATTGTAGTACTCTAATTTTTATTTTGTTCAAATAGTCTAGTGGTTAGAAAATAAATAAGTTCCTAAAAAAAGATAAATAAGTAGGGTGTCTCAAGTTCGAACCTTAATCATTAAATATATTATACAATATTACTATCAACTGAGTTAAGTTCACTAACATTTTTTTTTCTTCCTTAAACACCCGACAAATGAACAAAAATTAAACTTTGTTGCGTATATTGGAGTAGATGGAGTAAACCATACCATTCAACTTTTTTGTATCAAATTTGTTTGGGATCTGTCTGTCATGGTCATTAATTTGTTCACCAATGTTATGTCCATGGTTGTTTTACAAAACCAAATTTGGTTGCTTATACGGATAGAAGTTCATTCTTAAGACCAAAAAGTCACATCTGTTTCAACGTTAATGGATTGTTTGTTTCGTTGGATTAGAAGTACCAAGAACGTAGCAAGCACTAAATACGTTTTTCCATAGTGGGTGTCCTAATTTCTTCCTTTTTGACCCTAATCATTCAATTTGTCTACCAACTTTTCACAACCTTTCAATATCAAAGTTCCCATTCCTTGGGATTTTGTGAGAAGGAAATTACATACACATTATTCCATGTGGTACAACTTTTTAATTTCGTTAAATTAAAAAAAAAAACTATAGTATTATAAACTTTATTAACAAATGATATTATTTTATAAACTCTTTCAAAAAAAAATGATATTATTTTATAAATGTAATACAATTGAAAAAAATGACTTGTTTATAATATTTATTACGTACAAGTTGCATAAAAAATGTAATGTAATTAAATTTAACAGTTACAGTAGTACAAAAAGAATATTATTTTATCTAACATTTCACTTTCAAAAAAGATAAAATTAAATTATGAAATATAATCGATTGTCTTGTTCCACTATATTCCTTTCACTTTACAAATTCCAAACATAAAAACATGACTTGTTCAATAACTTCAAAATTTTAACACGTAAGTCAAAGCTCATACGTGAAGCCATAATGCCGTATAGAGAATTTATTTTTAATTTATTCTTCACGATTAAAAATATAATCAATTTGTTCCTAAATTTTCCTTTGTTTCGACTTTTAAGACTTGGGTGTATTATTCACCCAACTAAGCAAAATCAACACATCTCTTTCACCTTCCATATTTCCATGTTTTGAATTGAAATTTCAAGTATAGGTCAGTGTCTTAAAAGGGTAGGTGGTCACCATTCAAAACTAACTCTTCATAGCATAAGAGATGTAAAATGGGTAGAAATATAGTACAGTTTAATAATGATACATTGAAGCTGAAAATAGTTTTTAACTCTTTTTTAAGGAATAGTATTTTACTTTTATGACTATTTTTGTTTCATTATCGGTATATCAAAAGTAAAAAACATATTTTATTATCTTTTTAAGAAGCGAAGAAGTAAATGTCAAGTTAAGTACAAGATATGTCTAACAAAGAATAAAATAAAAAAAAATCAAACGTCGACGAACGACATTACATGGTGGAATAACCAAGCATGAAAATCATAAAAAGAATTAGGCCTAATGGCCTATACACCTTAAATCACGATCGAGAATAAAGTTTCACCATGTCTACATTCTGAACAATAGAAAACTCTTTGTTTAAAAAAAAAATTAGAAAGTTTCACTCCTTCCGCATAATCCAAACACAAGCTAGCCATATTATTTAAAAACTTACACAAATATTCTTCCAACAAAATGAGATACCCTAGACTGGGATACATGTGATCCAATATCAGAGTGAAGCACACTAAATACCCCCAATCATTGCAAAATAGAAGAACATACATTTTAAAAAAACACTCGAAGAACAAGTGATTAGCCGATTTCTCAAGTCCAAACCCAGTCGAGCATTACAGCCACCCTGGTTTGAAGAATTCTACGCCGAGCCAAGTTATTCTTAGTTAGTAATCTTTTATTTGGTAATCTTTATGCAAGAACAAAACTTTTAGAGGCACCACTTTATTCTAGATGATGTCCGTGAATGCTGCATCGACTTGCTGATCATCACAAGTCAAAAGTTTGTAAACTTCCTTTACCGAATAACCTTGAACTAGGTATAGTTTCCAATACCAAGTATCCACAACAGAACCATGCAAAACAATATTATCAAACAAAGAATGACACTCCACAACGCTTTCCTCATCCTATACAAAGAATTTCCTCCTTCGTACCCTCACCCTCGACCCCTTCGACTAATCTCCTCATCTCAACCACTGAAATATTAGTATTGACATGAAGATCGAAAGCCGACCAAATCTAACTCGTAACAACCCTCCTTCCAGCCAACGATTATTATAAAAGAAAGAGCTTTCTCTATTACCCAGACGACGTCCCATACTTGCCTCAAACCAATCCTCCTTCTGCACTCCTACACATAATCTGAGACCATATAAATCTTTCAACCAACCAGTTGCCTTTAAACCACCCCCTCTAATAAACCCACACAAATCACTTTTAAAATATTAAATTTTAACCAAAAATTTAAAATCAATTTTAACCAAAAATTTAAAATCAATTTTAAGCATTAAACACATATAATTTTAATCAAATTATATTTTCCAAAATAAAATAAATCATTCAACATTAGTACAACTCAAACACTCATCCAACATTAGTGGTTCCATCTTGATCATCATTAATTACAGTTTCCTTGTTTCTCACTCTACCTTCAACACTTCAATTCAATGCCAGCAACTTTACCCAAAACAAAAATACAATACAATAAACATCATGAATGGAGCAGCTACAACAATACTACTTCCAAAAACCCAAAATCAAAAAATGTAAAAAAAATACCTACAAAATCTAAATACCCCCCTTTATATTCCACAGTCCACATTCAAAAATTCTAATACCTCATTTTGATAAATCAAACACTAATCAAAGAATTTTCAAACATAATGTAAAAAACAAACAACACAGCTTCATACTCTTCCAACAAACAACACTACTTGTCTCTTCCATTCATTCCTTCCACACATAAAATAACTCTCTCTCTCTCTCTCTCTCTCTCTCTCTCTCTCTCTTCAGCTTATAATCAATTACACCCATCATCTTTCTTTTACACACGCCTACTCAATTTGTGGCGCATGCTATGCCTCATTTTGCATATGTTTGAATTTTCTGTAACACTCTCTGACTTCTCCACTATCTTCCATTTTAATATTCAAGTGCAAATTTCAATCTTTAACTACTCTTGAGTATTAAAGATTCAAACTTTAACAAGTTTTTGTGTTTTCCTTCTTGTTTTCTCAAATGGGTCAATTCCAATTCTCTCAAAAATTCATTCTTTAAGTATAGTTCAGAATTAAAGCTTCAAACTTTGATAGCTTTTTTGTGTTTTTCTTCATGTTTTTTCAAATGGGTTTGTTCCAATTTCTCTAAAAAAAACTTGTTATGGTTTCTTTGGGGTTATGTAAGTTTCAAAGTGATTGAATTTTGAGGCCTCGTTTGATTTTTGAGAAGTTTTTTTTGAAGGAAATTTGTAGCAGATATGGTAGCAGAAGCTTGGATTGTAAAAATGGGAAACCAAGTAAGTTCAAATCTGAAACATGCTCTTCTTCTTGAAACTTTAACAAAGAAAAAGCATAATCAAAAGAGAACAGAGAATAAAGAAACTATAGGAATTCTTTCTTTTGAAGTAGCAAATGTGATGTCAAAAATTGTTCATCTTCATAAATCACTTTCAGAGTCTGAGATCTCAAGGCTTAAAAATGAGATCTTGAACACTGAAGGTGTGAAGAATTTGGTTTCATCTGATGAAGGTTTTCTTCTTGAGCTAGCTATGGTAGAGAAGCTTGAAGAGTTGAACCGTGTTGCTAGTGTTGTTTCTAGGTTAGGTAAGAAGTGTTCTGAGCCTGCTTTACAAGGGTTTGAGCATGTTTATAGTGACATTGTTGGTGGTGTTATTGATGTGAAGGAGTTAGGGTTTTTGGTTAAGCATATGGAAGGAATGGTGAGGAAAATGGATAGGTATGTTAATGTGACTATGAGTTTGTATAGTGAATTGGAGGTGTTGAATGAGTTGGAACAAGCAGTGAAGAAGTTTCAGAATAATCAGCATGTGGAGAGTAAGAAAGCTTTTGAGCAGAAACTTTTATGGCAGAGGCAAGATGTGAGACATTTGAAGGATGTTTCTCTTTGGAATCAGACATTTGATAAGGTTGTTGAGTTGTTGGCTAGGACAGTTTGTACTATTTATGCTAGAATTTCTGTTATCTTCGGCGAAACCGCTTTGAGGAACAATAGTTTTGCGGTTGGCGTGGGTGGTGGTTTGCCGGTTATGCAAAATGAATGTGGATTTTTTTCTGGTAATATTAATGTTCAGACGAATTCAGGGAACTTGAAGCGCAATCCAAGCAAGAGAAATGGATCTCATCCGGGTTCAGTTGCAAGAATGCCTGCAGTGCAGAGAAGGGGAGGAGCTACTAGTAAGCCTCGGATTGACATGAGAAGTGGCGAATTAGCTTCTCTTCGGCCTGAGGATTTTGGTTTTCCTTGTGGAACAAGTCCGGGGAGACTTTTTATGGAGTGTCTAAGTTTGAGTAGCTCGGTTGCAAGATTTGATGATGTCGACGATGGTTATGTTATCAATCACGAGGAACAATACAGTCATGTATCTAGCAGTCGCAGTGGCGCAATTGCGAATAGTAGCATGAAAAGGGAGCATTTGTTCCATTCGGGTGTCCTAAGTCATGTTCAAAGTGGTGTTTCGTTTACCGGAGAACTAAGACAAGCCAAATCAGGCGTACAAAGTTGTTCAACGTTTAGTCCGAAAAGTAGGTTAGCTGTTTATGCTCCTCCTTCGACACTTGGTGGCTCAGCTCTTGCATTGCACTATGCCAATGTCATAATTGTCATAGAGAAGCTTCTTCGCTATCCTCATTTAGTTGGCGAGGAAGCCAGGGATGATCTATATCAGATGCTACCAACAAGCCTAAGGTTATCTCTCAAGGCAAAACTGAAGTTGTATGTCAAGAATTTGGCCATATATGACGCCCCTCTTGCCCATGATTGGAAGGAAAATCTTGATGGGATGCTTCGGTGGCTTGCGCCTCTTGCACATAATATGATGAGATGGCAAAGCGAGCGTAACTTCGAGCAGCACCAGATAGTTAGCAGGACAAATGTTCTGCTACTTCAGACGTTATATTTCGCCGACCGTGAGAAGACAGAGGAGTCGATTTGCAATCTTCTTGTTGGGTTGAATTACATTTGTCGTTACGAACAACAGCAAAATGCATTGTTGGATTGTGCAAGCAGTTTTGATTTTGAAGATTGTATGGAGTGGCAATTGCAATGTGGATCTTCTTTTCTCAATTGAGTATATAGACTCTAAATTTTTGAAAATCTTCAATTTGGTGAGCATTTTATTCGTTTTGAAATATTTTATCATGAGGGTATCATCTCAAAATTCTCAATACAATGTGGAATTCTGAACTTAGCTACATGAAAAGTATTATTGTATTTAATTAAAATTATAATTTTACTTTGTGCAATACATAAGCTGTCATTTATATAGGGACATAAATGTTCATGCTGAACTTGTAAATAAGTTTATGTACAGATTGCATAATGCTTAGAGTTTGCTTTATTAGAATCGTTGCCATGAATAGCACCTAGGCTAGTATTGGTATTTTAAGTTAATCCTCAACCTTGTGTGACATTGATTATCATACTACTATTGAATATGGTTTTTCCTGTTATAAAATCTTGGTTAATTTGCTTAAGAATCTACTTTATTTGAATTCCTGCAGTTGGTAATTTTGATTTTTTTACACTTGCAATATCATTTAGGGTATGATTTATAGGCTAGATCATTGTTGCTGTATAGACAAGTTATCTTAAAAAAGACTAAAAGGTCATGTTGGTCCGAAAACGTGTGATGCGATGTCATTATGGTTCTTGATTGTATCGAAAGTTGAAAAACATTCCTTATGTTAGTAATTTATGGACCAAATTGACAAACAGAAGACACATTCGAAGATCAAACTAACCAACTGACTAGCAAGTAACTCATTCGAGAATGTTTTTGTAAGTTTGATACATTTGAGGATTATAGTAACACCATTTGACATATTCATGTTGCTCAACAAAAAATTGAATGCTGAACTAGCAGCCACATTTCACAATCATGGAAAGATATACACACAAGTAATTGTACAATATCTAACAATCAATAATGTGGGATCTTTATCTTTACATGTGTTAGATAGTTGACATACATTAAAAATCTTTCCTATCTCTTCACTCTGATCAAACATCTCAATTTGTTTCCTTTCTGGTGCAAGACAAGGCTGGCCTCTAATGCTGTAGAAGCCAAAAAGAGCTTAGTATATTGATGAAATGAGGGGCCTATTGGTTAAATATTGTGATTAAACTTCTTTACTAAAATAGGAAATAAAATACAGTTGTATTGACTTGTAGTGGTGCAGCATAGCTACCATTCTCTCATATGTGATATTCATTTATAACTATAAGTTGAAATGATGTCGAAGTTGAGACCTTAACAAGGAGCGCACTCCAAAATCCCAAGACAACATCACCAGGCCAACACAAGTGGGTTATATATGATAAATTAAGTTTATCATAATTCATTTGTTGACATTTAGGCTAAGTGTATGTCTGGATTCACAGGGAGACTAACAAAATTACAATAAGCCGTTATTTTGACAAAAACTACAATTTAGAGTTCCAACAAAATCATGATGCCACCACGATTTTCTTAAGCTCACTGTTCATCCAAAATTTGTGTGCAAGTATGCAGATAATGGTTAAAAATTATTTGTCTAGATTTTATTTTCCAATCCAAATATGAAGGATAGTGAGCACCTAATGACAAAAATCATATATCAACATAATAATAAAATCATAGATTCCTATGGTACATATATTTGTTTGGGTTTAGAAGTTTAATCCGCATACTAGCAAATGTTAGTAGTGAGTGGGAGAGATAAATATATGATATGATTCTTATACTAATACAAATATCGACTAATCCTTTGTTTATCACATTGTAGAAGTCTAACCTCTTCTTCTGTACTCAACTAATGTTGGTGATTTTTAACAATGATTCTTTCTGTGTGAATCTTAATTAAAATAAAATGATATATTATATTTTATTAATGAAATTAATATATAGAATAAGAACAAAAAAGTTCAGCTAATAAATAGCAACTAACGCTTTGTGCTGTAGTATATATGTGGAATGCCATGATATTTCTTATTTAAGCCAAAATTGACAGGATCAAAAGTCAAAATATTATCTTCATTTAGTTTTTTCCCCTGGTAAGAACACAACAAACAAAAAGATGGGGTGGTTTTAAGATGGCAAACTACCTTGTCAGTTTGATTAATAATATTACTAAATCCAGCTAGGAAAGTAGGCGCAATGATGTGGCATAAACATAGAGGTAGAACAGTGCATTCACTTTGGCAATAAAGGGCTTGTAACTATTGTGTGTGTTAGTTGGGTGCTATTAATCTTTTGTGGGGAGTGTTTGTGGGTGGTTTTTCCCTTTCTTTATGAGTTATTAGTACTTGCTTTTGATTGTGTGGTTCGTAAAATTAAGGTTAAATTGTATTTTTTGTCCCTTAACTATTTAGGTATTATCGCTTTGATTTCTTAATTAAAATTCGATTTATTTTGGTCCTTTAACCTCTCTTGTTACACATTTTAGTCCTTTATGTTAGTTTTAATTCAAAAAAGTTAGGTTTTCTTCATTTTCTTCTTGGATTTTTCTGGTATTCTTGTTGTTGAAGGTTGATGGAGATGATATGAAGATGAAAAAGAGGAGAAGAAGATGAAGAAAACCTAACATTTTTGAATTAAAACTAACGGAAAGGACCAAAATGTGTAACATGGAGAAGTTAAGGGACTAAAATAAATCAAATTTTAATTAAGGGACCAAAGCGATACTACCTAAACAATTAAGGACCAAAAATACAATTTAGCCTAAAATTAAGGTCCAAACTATTAGAGTGTATTTGGTAAGTCAACGACATGGTGTAACAGTTTAGTATTTGATCAACCAATACTAAGATAAGTCCATATTGTTACTTCTTTTTTTAGGGATAGTATTACTTTATTTGAAAATCAAAAAATAATAAATTGTTTTTTTCATGGATCATGCTAACTAATGTCTTAAAGATATTGTTTAAAGATTCTACTATAAAAATTTGTCTTAAAAATATGAATTGTTACTTTTGTCAATACAATAATAACACCTGTTTTTAATATAAATTTAGTCTTTAATCAATGTCTTAAAAATACTCGTTAACATTCTTCATTTTTCGTTTACCATATTTAAAAACTATACCTTATTTAAAAACTATAATGACATACTTTAATCTACATTGAAAATGATTTAACATGTTAAATGTAATTTTGCCACAGAAATAACTTTTCGTATACAATATAGTATAAGCCATTAAATGAAGCTGAAGTTTCATAGTAAAAAAAATAAATGAAGTTGAGCTGGAGGGTGACATCATAACAGTAATAAAATACGTCAATTTTAACAATTCTTATATCTCATCACAATATTGATTTTTTATCAGATATAATCACATCAATGAATTGAAGGGATTACGTATTGAGTAGGGAAGCATAAAAACAAAAGCTATAGTGATTTCCAAAGTTTGTTTGAGAATTTAATGTTTATATTAACCAATTTCATGTAATTATATCCAATTTGAGTAAATTAACTCAGTGTTGAATACTAAAAATTGTAGAGGAGTGATGTTTTTTTTGTACGGATATAGGTTTGTTGTGTTGTGGGCTTGGGAAACACTCATAATTCGTCCCCCAATTTGGTTTCTAGTCAAATTTGAATTAATGTTTTCTTTGCAACAACTACTCCATAGCTATGACTCACTCTAACAATTTGTTGGTTGCACAAAAGTTTAGTTATTGAAGATGAACCCTTGTAGTGAAGTAAGAGGCACACTTTTATTTAAAGTTGATCTATAAAGGAAACCAATTTTAATTAGGACTTTGATCAGATATTATAGACTGGATTTTTAATAGTTAGTCTTAAGGTAGTATATCATATATGCCTGTACTTGGTTTTAAAAGAGTTAATTGAGATTATTTAAAATGCCTTGCACAATTCACTTTTATTGTCCAAATATCATTCAGTTGGAAGTCGGTATAAATTTATGGTTTAATAGCAGTTTTGACCCCCTATATTTTAAGAAGTTGAGATTTTAACCCCCTAACAAAATAAAATACAAAAATGCCCCTTAAGTATTGCCCATTTTGCAGTTTTGGCCCCAGGCCAATTTTGACTAAGTCAAAGTTGACATGGACGCCACGTGTGTAATTTGTTTATTTTTTATTATTTTTAATTATTAAAAAAATAAAAAATTATTTTTTAATTAAAAAGTAAAATAATTTTTTTTAATTAAATAAAAAAATACACACGTGGCGTCCACGTATGCATCGACTTGTTCAAAATTGGCTTGGGGGGCCAAAACTGCAAAAGGGGCAATACTTAGGAGGCGATTTTGTATTTTATTTTGTTAGGGGCGAAAATCACAACTTCTTGAAACATAGGGGGGCCAAAACTGCTATTAAGCCTAAATTTATTTAAGAGATTAACCTCTTTTCTTGACATGCTTAAATAATCTAATTATTTCTTAACAAAATAACTATATCACACCATATTATTAGATGTCTTCCAGTCAATAACATTATGAGAACTTGAATTCGATTCCTAGATAGAAGAATTATTGGTTAGACTTGATTAATTTTCCGGCCAAATTTCGGACAACCAGTATCTCTTTCCTCCTAGAATCGTGAGGTTAACATCAAAAAATGAAAAATAAAAAATAAAAGCCATCCACAAAATAGTGTGTGCTTGGATGAAAATATGTTAAATATGATTTCAAATAAAGTTTGAAAAAGAATGAATCGTATTTTAAGGGTTTTATATACTGAAACACTGTAATTTTTTTTACAAATATATGTTCAATGATGTGTTGTATGTTGACAAGTTGAGAATACATCACTTTCACGCCCATTAAATTTTGTGGTAATACACGATTTGATATAAAATATTTACATTTTGACGAAGTGATGATAGATGTAAATGTTCTTAACATTAAAAGAATATATAAATTAATCTCATATTTTACTTTATGTTCTAGAAATAATAGTTTGAATGAAAATTCATATTTATAAAGTGTACTTCTTATCACTCTTAGTTAAAACTGAAATCTATAAAGTCAAAATCACTTTTGACAAGATGAAATATTGAGAACTCAAATGCTGATCTAAACATGCCATGGAAAAGGGAAAATGAGGACCATCGAACACAAGTTTATGGTACAGTGCTTCATAATATATGTCAGATAAATCTATGTGTGTACTATGAAAATACTTATTAGGGAACTATGGTATGCATGCTTTTGGTCCCCACTATGATAGAAACAGACACTGGTCTAGTTGTTCTAGCCACTCGAAGAAATTGCATGTGCAGGCTTTGTGATCATTATCAAGCTTGGTATTTCAGTTCCTTCCATCTCTCTTGCTTGGGCAAACTCTGGGATTTCCTGTTGTAATTGTGTGATACAATTACAAAGTTGTCGGTCGTCCGATCAAAATACATGGTCAAGATTGTTTTATTGTGTGAAATTGAGATCTTAAATCAATGGAAGAGATATGTTACAATGTAAAATTACCTTCAAACTCTACACCACTGAATTCAAGTCCGACTAACTCTACTCTTGAAGCTCTATTTCCTAGTCAAAACTTAGATGTAAACGATTTCTTATGGCTCACTTGATCTCCGAAACACCACACCAAGTATTTGATAGATAACAAAACCTTTTTATTGTAAAACAAAATGGTGACTAATAACTTGGTTAATAGCTTGCGTTTGGCGCGTTCTAGGGTGTGCGAGCAGGTCATATATTGTACCATGCGCGGGGAACTTTTCTGTAAGTGTACGGTACATATATAAGGTATCTTTTCTCTACTATTTTCTTTCAAATTGTCCATCTTTCTCCTTGTCCCGCTCCCCATTTTTTTCTCAACAGCCCAAATTCATCTTCTTGCATGTGCTTAATCTGATTAATAACATTATTCATCTGGTTTCTCAATTTCTAATGTTTCGTCCTGTCTCTTCCATCTTCTAATCTCTTGCCCAACCTAGATTTTAATCTCTAGAGGAACTCATTTAAAGAGATCAAAATTGCCCAAAAAAGCTTGTAAGATTAAAATTGCACATATGTCAAAGCAGATAGACCAAAAGTGTGATAATTAAGTTAATAAACTTAAGGTTTATTTGATGCTCGGAGACCTTTTTAAAATATCAAAACTATAGTATTGTTTTTTACCCAAAGTTTTTGTCTAGGTGGCTGGGACTTGAGCCTACTTTAACTATGAAAGATTGCTCCATACATTCAATGGATTGGTCAACCTCTTAAATAAGTTGATTAAAAGTTACAAACTGATTCAATAAACAACGATTGAGTCGTAACTCTTCATATGTTTTATGCAATCAGGAGTTACGATATGATAAATCTGATAGACATTTGAGCAAACTGAAAGACCCGTTGAACAATGCTCTTGACTATGACAACCTCACTTATAATGTTATCGGTCGTATCAAAATCTACATTTGGGTGCGTTTGATTTTTTTTTTGTTGAGGTAAAGTAATTTTATAATTTAAATTTGATATGTACATTTTATTGTTTTGATAATTAATTTGGAGAATTTTGATGATTAAGTTGATAGGTACATTATATCGGGTTTGTGGCGAAGCGACATCGTCAAAATTTTAAAATCTACCTACATCAAATAAAATTCAAAACTTTCCACTTTAATATTTTTAGACCAATTGCCGACTATGTGACCAAAGGTCTAGGAGCTAGTATACAAGCATGAGCCTACAAGGCCCATCCTATCATCCATTAGGAAGTCCAACGTCAATATCCTGTAGAAGCGAGACATGCCAAGATCCATTGAGGTACCCACCTCGATAGAACACGTGACATCATACATGAGTCAACCTCCTCCACAACAACCTCGTCCAGATCAAGTACATTTGAACGACGTAGGAGACATGTCAACGACCTCAACAAGACAACAAAATCACCTAGTTTTATCTGGATAACATGTATGTGCTTCGTTGTCTCACTTCATAACCAAAATATAAATAGCTACCAAGTCATTGCTACATACAAGAACCTCACATGAACCGGATAGATGCGCACATCTACTTCAAAGGCAGATACACCCAGATTTACTTGAGTCGTTCCTACTTATGGTGGACTCACTTGAGTCAAATAGGCTTCCTCACCTATATGGTCGGTTAATTGCTCCAATATTTGGATAAACTTCATAACAGACCATTTTTAAAGCTAAGAAGAAAAGATTGCAACTAACAAGGTGTCTACTATTAGATCAACCACTACAATTAGGGGGCCTTGTCCCTTAGGTATGATCAACTATCTCATCCATTACTCCAATTTATGTACACTTCACTTTGTTGCTATCACTCATATACATATCGATTCCGTCTGCTACCAGTTGACATCTCGTCTGACTTGAGCTTTGAAGTGTCTTTTGTAGACAATCTGCCACACTCTAGAGAGGAGCAAGAAGGTGAAACACAACGAGTTGCGGAGTATACGGTCACCATTGAATGAATGACACCCCCCGCTCTGGAGGTAAACCCCCTTGTTCATAAAAGAACAATTAGTAAACCGATTGTCACGTGTATGTACTGTGCATTCTAACGACACTATTTAGTCACTCATTTGTAAAGAATAACATGAAAATAATGAAGTGGCATACAACAAGAAGACAAAGTCTGTAAAGGAAAACTAACTTATTGTTTATTAAAAACAATCAAAATGTGTAAGAATATATTTTAAAAGAAAACATAAAAAGAAAAGTGTCAAAAAATTAGCAAGGTTAATTTTGATAGTCATCGATTATCATAAGTTCATTGTAAATAGAGATGCATTGAAGAGCAAATTAATTTTACACATGCATTAAGTAGAAATTGATCAATAAGAGGTTTTACTTAATAATATTAATTTACTGCAATTATACTAATGTGTAAAAATGATTTACTCCGTCCGAAATAAAATATAAGCAAAAACCATAGTTAAAAAGTCAATGTATATGGTTAAAAATTTAGTTCAAATACATCAATTTTCAACTACAATATTACTTTCTTAAAAAAAACTACAATATTTACTTATATTTCCATTTGGAGTTCAAACACTCCATTTATAAAAATAAAGGAAGATTGTCATTATGAAAAATATAAAAACAAATGAGTTTTACCATGGTTAATTTTTTTTTTAAATTTTTATCTTTACAAATGAAAGAAATGGAGAAGATAAAAAATAGAGAGGATCTTGACCTGTGAAGCCCGGATACGAGATACGATACAAATACGATACTGTACCGATATGGAAAAATTTCAAAAATCAAGATACGATACGGCTGAGGACGTTAATAAAAAAATTATATAATTAAATATACAATATAATTATAACCATTTTTTTTAATATGCAAATATATTAACAAACAAAAATAACATATCAACATAAATATAAATAATCTTGACGATTAAGAGAGTGATGTTTAGTCAATTACATACACAATATATATCAAAAAGAGCATCATCAGTGTAAGATCTATGAAGCTCCGATACTTCAAAATGGATGATGTATCGTATCTCATGTGTATCTTGCACTGATACTTGTCTGATACTTCTTGCCTTCCTGATACGTATCAGAAGAGTATCCGAAGATTAAATTTTACTTTTTAAAAAATAATTATCCAATATTTCCCGATACGTATCAGGAGAGTATTCAATAATTATCCTGCACTGATACCTGTCCCGATATTTCCCCAATTAATGTTAACTAAAATAACTTAACTCTTGAGTACTAATGTGTTCTCTTTTGGATATAGTGCTTCTTTTTTGAATCGATATAGTATAACACTAACAATGTTTCTTTTGGATATAGGATGGGATACACGACAACATACACTTTATCCATGTATTCCTTATTTTTATTTTATTTTTTTGGAATCGTTTTGTAACTTACACGACACCGTTTTATTTTTAAAAAAAAAGTTATACGACACCTTATACCTGTTCTTTCTTCTTCTCTGATGAATTCAATTCATTGATTAGATCTCAAACGAAAAGAAACCTTGTCATCATTTCTAAACATTCAATCAACATTTTTCACATTGTTTTTTCATTCTCAATAAGATCGCTCCTTTTATTTCACTAATCATCAATGAATTATAGAAGGTTCGTTAATCTCTTCTCTTCTTCCTCTCCATTTTAATTTCCGCTTATATATTTCTGCAATTCCAATGCACGATCTTCGCCATTTTGCTTTCATTTCATTTAAATTTAAGCGCTTATTCTAATAAGCTGCGTTTAAAGAACTTATGAAAATGAACATGTCATAAGCTGTTTTCATAAATTCTCTCACACATGGTTATGCCGGTAGATAATCTTAAATAAGCTAATCCAAACAGGCCTTTAGTGTTTGGTTTGTTCTCAGTGATTGGATTGTGCTTGTGCCGGTAGATAAGCTTAAATAAGTCATTCCAAACGAGCCGTAGTGATGTTTTTAGAACCTAATTGGACATTGACCAAAATGAAACAGTGATGTAACAACTCAAATAACTTAACCGTAGACAATGCTGATTCACAGTTCAACTAGTTCAACCGAATTGAAGTAACTAATTCCGTGAATCTGTGTGCATTATTCAGTATGAATGGTGAAAAGAAGTTGAAGAGGATCATATTAAATCTTGTTTGGTATTTGAACCAACATACAATCAAGATTTCAGTGAGATGCATGTTTTTTTGAATGATTGATTTTTAGGGAGAAGGGATAAATTGATATGTATTTTTTCGCTGCGAGAATATATTTTTTGGCTTACCATAGGTTCCCTCCACTGGAGGAGTCTGGATTTACTTCGCGTGTGTTTGGTTATGTGGTGGAGAGAATTGATTTTGATAGAATTGATTTTGATTAAAAGTAATTCTGACTAAATGTGATTTGTGTTTGGATACATTTGTGTGTGAAAATCAATTCTAGAATCAAAAGCTACAAATCTTAGCTCCATGTTTAAGCAATTCTGGAGGCAGAATCAATTCTACTTGACAACAACTAAACATCTCAGAATCAATTCTACACATCCAAAATCAATTCTGGTCAATCTACAAGTGGAACCAAACATACATTATTGTCCATTTATAAGAGAGATAGACACAACGGGGAGATTAGAGGGAACCATTAGTAGGGTCCACTTATTAAAATGGGTTCCACTAATCTATCACTTGTGTCTATCTCATAAATGGACTGTAAATGAAGCTTGATAGATAGAGCAAATCCAAACTCCCTTGTAGGTAATCCTATTTGAGGTGTGTCAGACACTAAATGCGGTGCCTCTTCCTGCTGGAATGCGAACCTAGGTTTGCCAAGCTATAGGAGTCTAGCCCCTTTTGCTAGACGCAACCCCCGTTGGTTTTTCACTTTGAGATTTTGAACATACAATGAATTAATAAAATCTATTTTGAGTCCAAACCTCACATATTTTGTAATTTGATACTGTGATTCAGTTCTTAAATTTGAGAAGGTATTAGGAAAAATGGATGATTTTATCGTGGGGGAATGGTATGAAATACTTGCCAACTGGTTAGTGCCTGTTTTACTGTTTTTTAGAAAAAAGTAGTGAAGACTTTAATAGGGTGACATGACAAGTTTTTTAAACTCGGAGGTATTTGTGTTCAAAGAAGAGAAGGATATTTTTTTCTGAAAAGTGAAATCCTCCTCACTTGTTTAATGTTTGCTTAAATTGTTTTTGGTTGTCTTCTTATGAATGTTCAATGGCCTTGAGGCTATCCACGTTATTATTACTTACTATATACCTTTTCAGAAGATAGTTGATACCACAATACAGGTTTTCTATAAAGGATATTAATAATAAACCAGGAAATAAAAATGTGGTTTTTGATTTAATACAAGAGTCGAGAGCTTGCAGTTGTGATGGAAGTTTTTTTTTAAGTCTTGATGTTAATTTCCATAGTTCCTTGTTGTTCAGTTTTTAAATCATCTAAAATCATGAACTTGTTGCCCTGTATCATCATTTGTGAGTCGATTTTTACTCTAGATGTATTAAACGATTAGATAAAAAATAGTTTTAAATGGAAAATCAGGATAAACATTTGAGGTCAAATTTCTCATTAGATACTTTCCTGTTCATTTTTATGTCTTGATTTTATACCTTATGCATTGATTTATGTCAATTTCAAATTGTCGCTGTTATGTTTTCTGCAAACTTGGTTTGTCTTGACACATGTAGAAACGGAATCTGTAGAATCTATTATCTGGGGGGAATCAGTAGAGGAAAATTCATTGGTTTAGTTCTGTCAAATCGGGTTATAGAAAATTGTGTGCGAACTTGTTGTATGCTATTATATGGCATGTAAAGCATTTTATTTCCTAACTTCCAGCCCTATCATGAGTCTAATGTGAGAGTTTCTTTTTTATTAAATACATTTTACTTCATGACAAGAGCACTGTTGTAGTACTGCTACTGCATCTTAATTTTTTCTTCTTAAATCTGCGGGTGCCAATCCAGAATTCTTTTTGATTCAAACTTCTTCTGATGAATATTATCATTGTTTTCAATTTATTCAGGAAGTTGTCAATCTTATTTTCATTATCATTAATAACTCATTTTGGTTTTCATAACTTCTCCCAAATAGTCTCACACATACTTATGCCGGTAGATAAGCTTAAATAAGCCAATCCAAACAGGCCTTTAGTGGTTAGGTTGTTCTTAGTGATTGGATTGTGCTTGTGCCGGTAGATAAGCTTAAATAAGTCATTCCAAACGAGCTGTTTCTGTAGCGATGTTTTAAGAACCGAATTGGACATTGACCAAAATGAAATAGTGATGTAACAACTCAAACAATTAACCCTAGGCAATGCTGATTCAAAGTTCAACTCTTCGAATTGTTTGGTTTGGTTTTTAAACATTGGTTGGAATGATTAATTCCGTGAACCCATGTGCGTTATTCAGTATGAATCGTGAAACGAAGTTGAAGAGGATCATATTAAATCTTGTTTGGTATTCAAACGAACTTTCAATCAAAATTTCAGTGAGATGTATGTTTTTTTGAATGATTGATTGAGAAGGGATAAATTGATATGTATTTTTTCACTGCGAGATTTTTTTTTCCGTTTACCATAGGTTCCTTCCACCGGAGGAGTCCGGGTTTACTTCATTTACTGTGCATTTATGAGAGAGATAGACACAAGGGGGAGATTAGTGGGACCCATTAGTGGGGTCCACTTATTAAAATGGGTCCCTCTAATCTTTCACTTGTGTCTATCTCTCATGAATGGACCATAAATGGAGCAAATCCAAAATCCCTTGTAGGCAATCCTATTCGAGGTGTATCAGACACTAAATGTGGTGCCTCTCCTAGCTGGAATTTGAACCTTGGTTCGCCAAGCTGTAGGAGTCTAGCCCCTTTTGCTAGATCCAACCCCCATTGGTTTTTCACTGCGAGATTTTGATCATAAGCGTATTTGAGCATAAAAGTAAACCAGCAAATAAAAAGTAAACCATAGACAATGACCAAAATGAAACAATGATGTAACAACTCAAATAACTGAACCATAGACACTGCTGATTCACAGTTCAATTCGTTGGTTGGAGTAACTAATTCCGTGAATTTATGTGCGTTATTCAGTATCAATGGTGAAAAGAAGTTGAAGAGGATCATATTAAATCTTATTTGGTATTTGAACCAACTTACAATCAAGATTACAGTGAGATGCATGTTTTTTTGAATAATTGATTTTTAGGGAGAAGGGATAAGATAAATTGATATATATTTTTTCGCTGCAAGATTTTTTTTTGGTTTACTATATGTTCCCTTCACTGGAGGAGTCCGGATTTACTTCATTTACTGTCCATTTATGAGAGAGATAGACACAAGGGGGATATTAGTGGGATCCATTAGTGGGGTCCACTTCTTAAAATGGGTTTCACTAATCTATCACTTGTGCCTATCTCTCATAATGGACCGTAAATGGAGCTTGATAGATGGAGCAAATCCGAACTCCCTTGTAGATAATCCTATTCGAGGCGTGTCAGACACTAAATGTGGGCCTATCCCAGTTGGAATTCGAACCTTGGTTCGCCAAGCTGTAGGAGTCTAGCCCCTTTTGCTAGACCCAACCCATATTGGTTTTTCATTGTGAGATTTTGATCATTAGCTGATTTGAACATAAAATAAATTAATAAATAAAATCTATTTTGAGTCCAAACCTCACGTATTTTGTAATTTGATACTGTGATTCAGTTCTTAAATTTGAGAAGGTATGATGAAAAATGGATGATTTTATTATGGGCGAATGGTATGAAATACTTTCCAACTGGTTAGTGCTTGTTTTACTGTTTTTGATAAAAACAGTGAAGACTTAAATAGGGTGACATAACAAGTTTTTGAAACTTGGAGGTATTTGTGTTCAAAGAAGAGAAGGAATTTTTTTTCTTCTTCTAAAAAGTGAAATCCTCCTCATTTGTTTAATGTTTGTTTAAATTGTATTTTGTTGTCTTATGAATGTTCCATGGCCTTGAGGCTATCTATGTTATTACTTACTATTACTATATACCTTTTCGGATAGTAGATACCACTATACAAGTTTTCTATAAAGGATATTAAAAGTACACCAGGGAATAAAAATGTGGTTTTTTATTTAATTCGAGAGCTGAGAGCTTGCAGTTGTGATGGAAGTTTTTTTTATGTCTTGATGTTAATTTCCATAGTTCCCTGTTGCCCTGTATCATCATTTGTGAGTCGATTTTTACTCTAGATGTATTAAATGATTAGATAAAAAAATAGTTTTAAATTGAAAATCAGGATAAACATTTGAGGTCAAATTTCTTATTAGATACTTTTCTGTTCATTTTTATGTCTTGGTTTTATACCTTATGAATTGAGTTATTTCAATTTCAAATTGTCGCTGGTATGTTTTCTGCAAACTTGGTTTGTCTTGACACATGCAGAAACGGAATCTGTAGAATCTACTATCTGGGGGGAATCAGTAGAGGAAAATTCATTGGTTTAGTTCTGTCAAATTGGGTTATAGAAAATTGTGTGCGAACTTGTTGTATGCTATCATATGGCATGTAAAACATTTTATTTCCCAACTTTCAGCCCTATCATGAGTCTAATGTGAGAGTTTATTTTTTATTAAATACATTTTACTTCACGACAAGAGGACTGTTGTAGTACTGCTACTGCATCTTAATTTTTTCTTGTTAAATCTGCAGTTGCAAATCCAGAATTCATTTTGATTCAAACTTTTTCTGATGAATATTATCATCATTTTCAATTTATTCAGGAAGTTGTCAATCTAGTTTACATTATCATTAATAATTCATTTTGGTTTTTTAATTCAAGCCACCATGAGCATGATTGAATATTTGGAATTCAAACCATTGAGAACCAACTTGAGTTAAAAGTTTACTACTAATTTTTATTACTTATCACTTGTCTTTGTCACATCGGTTAGAAAGCTTCGTTTTGTTTTTTCTAGTTATTTTTTGCTAAAAACGGATTCCTTGTATATCAACTATTAAGCTGTTTGATTTTCAAAAACAGAGATAACCGGTCATCCAGATCATCACTTTTAGATGGTATTGATAGTCTGGAGGAGGGTGGTTTAAGAGCTTCTTCTTCTTACTCATCTGAAATAAATGAGCATGATAATGATAATGCCATAGACACTCTGCATGACAGAGTTTCTTTTCTAAAGCGAGTAAGTTCCTTTTCTAAAGCAAGTAAATTTTTTTTATTTAGTTACTATTTCTCTTGTATGTATCGATTAATTTCTTATCTTAACATCTGGCTGTATGAATTCGTAATCATTAAATCTACACTTTTGTGCATTGAAGTTGGTTAAACATTGTGCATGTATGTTGTTTAACTTGTTTATAATTAGTGAAATTTTGTTTTGGATCATTTGTGGAAATATTGGTAAGAAATTATTATTTTTTGTGATCCTATTGTTGTGTAAAGTTGGTTATACATTGTGCATGTATGTTGTTTAACTTGTTTATGATTAATGAAATTTTGTTTCGGATCACTTGCTGAAATATTGGTAAGAAATTGTTCGCTCTGTTTGACTGTTTCTAATTTGGTTTATTTATTCTACAAACATATGCGTTAGTTTTTCATTTTTTTAATTTGAATTTTGTTTTGGATCACTTAATATTAAGAAATTGTTTACCCTATTTATAATTTTCTGTATTTCTTTTTTAACAACAAATATTTTGCTGTATTCTAAAAACAAATGCGTTATTTTTTCTTTTTAACTCGCATCAATGTATTTGTAGATAAAAGGCCATCAAAAGGCTTTGAGAATTCATGTTTGTTGCAGGTCTGAAAATGTTTGTAATTTGTTTATCAAGATTGTATGTGGACATGGTTTATAATTTCTATTTGCTGTTGATATCTTATCTTAAATGAAAATATCTTTCCATGTCGCAACTGGCATGCTACTAGTATTTGTTAATACAAATGTGTACATGTGCATAAGAAATATGAAACATCGGTCAATAACTAAATTTAACATATATCAGAAATTATGTAGCCTATTGGTTTACAGAGCATAGTTTTCTAATTACTTATTTACTATTTTATCAATGCAATCATTAAAAGGAATAAGCCTTATTTATTGACTTTTAATATTTACTTGATCAACAGTTAACAGGTGATATACATGAGGAGGTTGAGAGTCATAACAGTATGCTCGATCGGGTGGTATGTAAATTACATACTGTCTGTTTTTCTGAAAAACTGTCTTCTCTCTATTCTAATAATTAGATTCCACTGTGAATTCATTAGGGTAACAAAATGGATGGATCAAGGGGTATGATGTTGGGAACCATGGATCGATTCAAGAAGGTAATGTTTTTTACTTCTCATTGTGCCTCATTTTATATGCTTTTACTTACCACAATATCGGAAAATGACTTGGTGTATAGAAACTGAATTTTGTAGGTTTTTGAGAAGAAATCAACAAGGAAAACATGCTCACTTGTGGGTTATTTCACACTTGCCTTCATATTCATATACTACCTTATTAGGTAAATGATTCCATAATCCATTCACTTTTTGCTTTGACATGACTGAAGTGAATGCCTATAGTAGTGACAAAAAATCTTAGAACCTGTCTGCAATGATATTGGCATATGTGTGTATGCGGACCGAGATCGACTACAGTCGGCAATTTGCCGCGTTCACGCAGTCATGCGTTCTTGGCCATCTGATCATGGTCAGACGGTCGTGATTTAACATCAGTATTTTTGGAACTATGAAATAAAACTGACTGTGTTAAAAAAACTGACTGCATCAAATTTGATTTCGTGTGTATACAATTCTATAAAGCACTGACACAGTTACGGACATCAGACACTATACTGACACTGACATGTAGACACTTGCAATAATTTAAGAAAAGGGAAGTGATTGAATGTAACCACATGTGTCAGTATCGTGTTGGTGTCACACATCGGAGACGCCTTTCTTCTACAGTGTGTGCCAGTACTTCATATATACAATTTGATAGGCTCATGCACAAGGTAAGATTGAAGATTAATCAAACTATAAAAAAGGCACTGTTTTCACCCTTCTCTATTCCCCTTTTTTCCTGATAATCATGGTTAAGCTGGTAAGTTTCATATTGAAGTTATGTAGCCACTGAATACATCTGTTGATTCATCTCTGTTGATATTAACTAATGACTAGTATTTTGTAATCTTTGATCAAGTTCACTGGATACCACGTAGTGAAATAATAAATTGTGTTTGATGTTTACAATTCACTTATGCAAACTCACACGCTTTGCAGGATGCTTGGATATTTTACACTAGGATGATGCCCGTTTTATAAGGCTAGATTGCATGATGATCATTTGGAATTAAAATCCTGTTCCTGTGCTGTAAAATGTCCGGAACCGTTGGCATGTGGTTTGAAACTCAATTGTGAATTTTGAAATTAACTGCATATATAAAGCTTAACAAAAGTCTATTGTTTACTTTCCCTCCTCACATGGTCACGTATCATTTTTTTACAGGGGGCACTATAGTTTTAAATTCATTTATTTATGTAAATTCTAGCAATATGAAGTGATTTATTTCTTTAGCCGTAATTGTAAGTGTTATGAAACCAACACTTCCGAAACACACCATTGTCATGGATCCCAGATAAGCTGGAATAACATGGACACTGTTTTGCATCTAAAACTTTTGTAGGATGATGGATATTTGCGATCACATGGACACTGTTTTGTATCTAAACATCATACATGTCTTGTATACATTTGGTGGAGTATGGTGTGCAAATAACCATGAGTTTTAAATCTATCTATATTTTAGTACAAATGTGGATCTATTCTTTTGATCCTTTGCCCACATAGTTTTACACAATTTTATTTTAATTCCCAAATGAAACCCAAAAGGTTCATAATCCTAGGAATTCTGCTATTCTCCCAACTCGTTTTGCTCATTCCCAATCAAACTTCCGAAAATGCCCCTGCGTGAGTTAACTCACGTTAGTTCACTTTGACACCGTTTATCTGTTTTTGATGGAAAATAAATAGAATAAAGGAATGAGGCCCTAGTTCAAGGTTGTTGGTAAAACATTTGTACCCGGTGATCACTTATAAATGGAATTATAATTGCTTTAAGAACCTAAGGATCCTTAATAAGGCGTACATAATGAAACTGGCCTGTTATAAGTTGTGGCACTTGTACTATTCCAGTGTTTAATCATAAAACTTCTTCTACTAGCATTTGGAGAGCCATAATGAATGCCTGGGATGAGGCTAAATGCACTTGGATAGTTTTTGATGTTCTAGATACAAAATTCTGGAAAAATTCTTGGCTTAAAAGCATTAGTTGCACTGCTGAAGTTATTAGCAATACCATCCCAGTTAGTGTGCTTTATTTCCGGATTTTATTTGTTACATGACTGCTTATGTTAAGCCTCGTAGTCTTGGCTTCCCGAATTTCATATCAAAGCAAGGGAAAATACTTATGTGACTTTAAATTTTGGTGATTGTCTCTATCTTTCTTCTAACCAATCATTCATCTATCATTCTCTCTCATCAAAAGTCACCAACATCACCAAAATCACTCAAGTGGAACTCGAAAGCAACCTTCCTCGGATGGTAGTTTTACAATGAAATCCACTCATGCTATTTTATTCAAGAGTACGGCTCCCCATGACGTGCATATCCTTTATTTGATAAGGCGTGGAAGTGGCCATGCCTCAATTGTTATAGAGCCTTCCTTTGGACACTTGTTCATAGTAGGCTTCTAACTATAGATGAAAGACCATTACTTTTCCCAACTTATAGTTTCTCACGCGCCCTATTCGGATTTTAAAATCCGAAATGTTTCAACATGATTTTAGAGGTTTTTATGGGGTGTTTATGTCGTTCGGATTTTATAATCCAAACTGCATAGGGCGCGCGAGAAACTCATAGGATGGAAAAAGAAGCAGTCTTGATGAAAGGCTAGCTAGAAGCATATGTCCAGTAATGATCTTTGTCCTAGCTGCATTGATTCTTCTAAGTCTATAATGTATATGTTGGGGGATTGTGATATCATGAAGGAATATGGCTATGCGCACAACTGGTTTAATAGAAACTTATCTTTCAATGTTTTGGTCAAGATAAAGAAAATTGGTATTGCAGATTTTCTTTCGTGTGGCTTTATATGAAATATGAAAAGCTAAGAATACTATGGTTTTCTCTCATCAAACTGTTGTTACTAAGGATATTTTATTCAAATTAAGCAACAAACTTCCTTCATTTGCTATAAGAATAATTCGAATTCTTTTCCTTGTCCTCCTCCTTCGGTTGTTTTCAAAGTCAATGTATATTGCTCCCATATTCATTCCAATAGCAGTGTATGTGGTGCTATAGAGATTCTAATAGTCGTTTCATAATAGACTTTTGTTTGTTTTTGTATAGTTATAATTCATTTAGTTGTTCCCCGTTTTTAATCACACAAAATTTGTCCGTTAGCAAAAATGGTCTCCGATGTTAAAATGGTGTTAGCGAGGAAGATGAACATCTAACTGAGTCTTGCCATGTGAACTTTTTAAATGACGGGGCGTCTACGCGACAAATGACCCCACAAAAATGATTTAATAAAACATAAAACTAATGAAAAAGAGCATTGCTATATACTACGAGAGATATCTCACGAAAACATCACGATAAATAAACAGATCAATCAAAAAACATGACGCTCCAGTACAATACAAGTGAGTAAATACATGCAGTATTCCTCTCGTGAAAGTTTCACGTGAATTCCATCACAATAAGTAGCGTTTTCGATGAAAATGTGAGGCTTACGAACAAAAATAATTATTATCTATAGATATATTATTGCCATAACACCAATAATCGATTGTGGCTATTTGAAACAACTATTGTACATGTTTTTAAAGACCTAAAGTAATAGTAGCATTCAAATTTTAAATTAAGATGAAAAAAAAGGAACCATAAAACTAAAACTATATCACTGCCTGACTCCATCCTGCATGCCTGTGTTTTCCTATATCTCACAAATCATTGTTTTTCTTTATATATAGCAAAGTTACATTGCAATCCTTGGCCTTCCGAATTCTTTGTCAACAAGGATGTATACATGTCGAAGTTTGTTGTTGTCGGAGTTTTCGTCTCTTCATTATTCTTCTCTTTCTGGAAAGTAGAACTCAGAGAGAGTGTAACTAACAGTTAGAAAAAGAGAAAAGGAAGAAACATGTTGTGTTGATAGAGAGATATGAAATGAAAGAGATTTGTTTATATATAAGGGACACATTTTTGCCCGTGCGTCTTGTTTATGCAACCCAAATACGTGTTTTAGCCGGTGATTACCCTTTTCTTGACTTGCCCTTTGTCCCCATTTTGAGTAAGATACAAAACTCTTCTTTTTCTCTTATTCATTCTAGAACTTTGGATTCTTACTTTGTTTTTGGGTTTTATCTATAAAGTATAGACTCAGACATGAGTATCAAACACAACATTACACGCCGACATCGATAATAGTTAAAAAAAATGATATAATTAAATGAAATTATATGTGTCGGTGTTGTATCAGTGTCTGACAAAATAAGTATCCGATACTAGAACAAGCCTAATTCTATGAGTATTTGTGCTTCACAAGATTTCACATGCTATCCTATGTGGTAGACTATATTTGAGAATTATAAGCATGGTTACCTCTTTTGACAATGAATATATTATTTTATTGGATAAACAACTTGGATTAATGTTGTAGTGCTTGCTCTGTAATCGTAAATCTCTACAACATTATGCCGGTGGATTTTTTATGCAGCTTTTGGCCGGTCATTTCCGACAAAAGTAGTGTTAAATACTCCATCTTATTTTAAGATAAATTAATCAATAAAAATTGATTTATTTGGTTCATAACATGGACTTAATATATCAACTTTAATTGATCCATCTATTACTTATAAAAAAGGTGATATAGTATAGTATATGATATCGAAATGGTTCAATGATTAAAATGTGATTAATTTAATTAAAATTGTAGTTAATTAAACTAAATAGTTAAACATAATTTTCAACATGATCTAGTTTAACCATATATTTAGTTGAATTAACTATATTTTGCACGTGATTGATCGGGTATCGCATATTTACGGAAAAATGGATGGCCATGAAACATGTTTTGATATGATATATCTCACAATTTCACATATGGTAAAAAAGTTATATAAATAAAAGAGAGAGAATATAATTTTTATAATATTATCTTTATCATATAATAGATAGATAAGTATATAAACAATACTCGTTAACTATAAATCAAAAGTATGAAGATGAGAGAGAACTTAAAGAGAGAAACTCTAGGGGGTACACATGACAAAAAGGTTTTCGATGGGGGAATGGGTCCATGGGGACTAAACAAGTTTCACTGGCGAAACAACAACGATCTGGTTACTTCTAGCATTGACAAAATCATAACTCTCTTCTTTATTACAAAATTTTTGGATCATGCAAACATTTATGACCTCTGGAAGTTGTTCGCACGTTTTGGACGAGTGGGAGAAGTTTTTGTTTTTAGAAAACTGGACAAATGGGGTCGTCAATCCGGGTTTGTAAAATTTAAAGAAGTCAGGGATGAATAAGACCTGGGAAGAAGGCTAGAGGAGGTCAGTTTAGGAAAACATGAAGCTAAGAGTAAACCAAGCTCCCTTTGGTAGAGATGAGGGAAATGGAAAAGAACAAAAGAATGAGGAAAAGAACGTGGATTATGGGTGTACAATGGTGGAGAAAAATTCCTTTAAAGAGATGGGTGACTAATGAGACAGGAGGAAGGGGAGGCGATATGATGACGGGGTCAAGTTTGGAGTTTCATTCAAGATCAGTGATGTTAGAGGAGCTACAAGATTGCTTCGTTGGGGGGGGGGTTAGATTTTAACATAGAAGGTAGAACTGTCTAAGACAATTTGGTTTTGGAAGGATTAATAAGTATAAGATCAATATAAATGGGGGAGGATATGGTATTGTTGAAACCCTTGGTACCAGGAGATATCGAGATAGCATAATTGGCACACAAGCAATGGTGGGATACTACTTTCTCTGAAGTTTGATGATGGTCTCCTCAAATGGTGTCAACGTGAAGAAGGGTTTGGCTAAATGTGTATGCAATCCCACTTCATTTGTGGGATGAAGGTTTTTTTTTATTTCCAGGGTCTAAGTTTGGTAATTTCCTTGAGATGAAGCTATGATAGAACTGAGAAGATTGGATATGGCACAGATACATGTTAGTATAGGAAGAATGGATCCGATTGATGGATTTCTAAGGATAAAAATGGTGGGTGAAGTGTTTAATCTGTGGGTGGTGGAGGAAGGGAGAACTTTGGAGGTTAATAGGGGTGGAGGTTCATAATGGAGGTAAGTTTGATGGTGGTGGCACCGCCTATGTTGATGGTGGTGTGGAGGGGGATGAGGAAATAGAGGTTTCAGGTGAGAGTGATGGAACCCTAGGCTCTTATGATTCCATACAACTAGGGAAACAATCCTAGGTTTAGGATAACCAATGTTGTCATGGGGCAAAAGGTAGGGATGGATGTGACCTTGTATGCCGATGTGATGAGAACAACGATAAGCTCGGGGTGAATAACTTTTTCCTTTTTTCTAAAACTTTTTCGAAAGCATAGTTTTATAAAACTTCTTTTGAAATCAAATGACTATATAGAATTATGAAATATCTTCAATGATAATAGAATAAGAAATGACACAATAATTCAAATTAGAATGAGGTATCCACTCTTGAATTGTAATTTATCAATAAATTATTAATACACACTATAATCCATAAAACCAATAACTATTTCAAAGCAAACCTAATCTTAAACAAGAAATAAATATCACAAGAAACTAACAACTTTGATATATATGATGAGATAATCAACTAGTTAATCTTTAATATGAAAGGTGATTGAATTAATAGTTCAATAATGTTCTTGACAATTAGGGTTTAGAAATTATTCAATCATAAACCATATGGCATCTAACCAAATTAATCAACATCATATATCAAAGTAAATTTGGAGAAATTAAAGAGTAAAGGAAAATAGAACACCGAATTTATAAAGGTTCCAATATCGTCCTTGCTAAGGGTTCATCCTCTCTTCGTAGAAGAAAACGTCTCTTCTACGAACTTCAACTAAAATGTTGAAAATGTTTACTAGAATTAATTACAAGGTTCCTTTAATTTACGAGTCACCCACAACCCTAAATCTTCTACACTATAAAATCACTTAAATGCCTCCAATCTTTAAGCTAATTGAAATTGGATGAATCTCAAAGTCTTCGGATCGAGATAAAATGCAATCCTTCAATCTTCTTGCCCAAGGAATCTTCTATGTTATGACAATTTAAGATCATAAAAGATATCCATATGTGCTTATTTTTGCATAAAGCTCTTCAATAGATACAATTAGAGCTTATTTGTGCTTAAAGGTCCAAAAGCATTACTACGACAAAAAAATTGAAAATAAATAAGAAATTTAAATCATAATTGAATAAAGAACTTGCATTAATGAATTCGAAAAAATAAACAAAGTTTCATCTTAGAACCCTGATCAGAGGAATTTTAGTTGCTCATGGCAATAGAAAACATAAACAAGAAAGAATTACAAAACATACTCTAAAGGGAGAAAATTGGAAGAAACCATATCTTCCTCCTCCTTGATGATAGACTTGCTCCTTGCCTTCACACCTTGCACCGTCTGGTTTATGAATGAATAAAGTGTTTGTAAGGGGTCTCTATACACAGTCAAGTTTTGAACTAAGTTGTTGGGCTTTCTCCATTGTTTTTGGATTGAAAAATAAGTTAGAAGGCGTTGGGCGTATGCTGAGGCGCATGAGATAGAAACAAAACTGCATCCAGAAAGTGTCATGCGCCTGGGGCGCATGAGTTACATCATGGGGCACATGGGGCCGAATCTTTTCCAAAAAATGTTGTTTTTCTTTGTACTTTGAGTGATCTTGTTCCATTCTTTCATCTTGGGACCTCAAACATTATTTTCCCACACTATATTGTCTTCAAAACCCTTCTTGAACTCCTTTGTTCTTCATTCTTTTCCCTTCATAACTCCATGCAATGTCTTGATATGCCGATTTACTTGATTTCTCACTAAAATGACTGAAAATGAAAACAATGCAAAATGTTCCATAAACCATAATCAATTCCTCTAAAATATCTCTAAAATGACCTCAAACTCTACTAAAACGACTCAAAAACACAACTAAAATGTCATAAAGTATCTTGTCATTAGTGTTCCTAAGTCTTCATTGGTTTGGGCTCATCTAATACAATAGGGAGCAATATTCATTGAAGAGATTTAGTGACAAATTATACTAACTATTTTGTACAAAGGTATTGTAATCAAGTAATCAATAGCACTGTATTCATAGTTTGTAGTTACTCAAATATTTCAGGGAAGGAAATCTATATGACCTAGTCACTTTCTCACTCTTTGAAGGAATCAAAACTAATCATATTGTCAAGTGCAAACCCCTTATTTTACTTTAAATACCCTAATCATAATCGTAGTGATCAAGTTGAAACTACATAATTGTTGTATATTGGCTTCAAATTGTGATTGCAGGAAAACCTGAAATCGTGTCACGATTTTGGGTATCGTGACACGATTGGATTGGCAGAGAGGTTGGTTCTTTGAGATGGAAAATCGTGACACGATTTGGGAAATCGTGACGCGATTCAACAACTTCCTCACCAAGTTTACCTGAAAGGGACTGGTCACAACGGTTGGGTTAGAACAATCGTGGTGCGATTGGTCAAAATCGTGACGCGATTGTGGACCTTTGTGACTAGTATTTAAGTGATTTCTGCAGATTTTGAAGGAGAGCTGAAGCTATAGGCCTAGGATTTTCAAAGGGGGGAACTTGAGGGTTGAGTATCTTTGTAAGGAGGGTCTCTAGAGTTGGGATAAACATTGTAATCACCTTGGGTAGTGAGATTACATCATTGGAAGGATCTAAAGCTTCCTTTGTGTATTCTCTAGTAAGATTCATACGATTGTGGTGAGGAAAACAAATGGTAGAAATTAGGTATAAGGCTGATTTCTTGTAACCCCTTGTAACATCTTCTCATAGTGGATTGGAGAGCTGCTCTCTCCCCTAGAGTAGGTCATATTGGACCGAACTGGGTTACCATCTTGTGTGTGTTTGTTTATTTCCTTTTAAGCTTGCTTATCTCTATGCTTGGTTAGTGTTTGTGTCATTGTTTTAGCTCTTGTGTGTGTTGTTGCTTGAAGACACTTAGACCTAGGATTACCACTACCTTTTGCTCCACACATCTTTGTTTTT
>Ga0315915_1000534_pt1 | contig 39819 bp, 19 predicted proteins | sample MpolbnodulesMG_FD_207738 | JGI IMG/M metagenome (GOLD analysis project Ga0315915, IMG submission 207738) | Medicago polymorpha root nodule microbial communities from Los Angeles, California, United States - branched nodules | ecosystem: Host-associated > Plants > Roots > Nodule | place: USA...
CTAAATCAAATAACCTGCTAAAGCGCTCCCTCAAAGCAACATCACCACACCACCGATCATGCCAAAAAAGAGTGGATTCCCCATCACCCACACGCCGCACCACACTCTCATGAAACCAACCATTATCACCGCCCCCTATCCCATCCCTAATCTTCACAACCTCCGACCACCACGTAGAACCACTTCGGCCCCCAACCTCCAACCTCCCATCCTCCTCTCAGTATTTCACCGCCAACACACGGTACCACAACCCATCTCTATCCACTAACATCCTCCAACACCACTTACCTAGCAACACCTCATTAAACTCCTTCAACTGTCTTACCCGTAACCCTCTGTACTCCTTTCGTAAACACACAGACCTCCATCCTACCCAAGAAATTTTCCTAAGATCCTTACTCCCCCCTCCCCCGCCCCAAAAAAAGAAATTAATCAAAAGTGATTCAATAGAAGAGATTATACCTGATGGAGCCTTGAAGAAGGAAAGAGAATAGACAGGTAGAGCGGTCAAGACAGACTTTAAAAGAATCAAACGGCCACCGAAGGAGAGAAACCAGCTTTGCCAACCAGACAATCTAGATTTTATACGGTTAACCACAGGTTCCCAAAAAGACAACCTCCGCGGGTTTCCACCAATAGGCAGCTCCAAATAAACAAAAGGAATATTACCCATCTTACAATGCAAAATGGTTGCGGCCTCATTCAACTAGGATGCAACAATGTTTACCCCAACCAAACTACTTTTGTGAAATTTAACTTTTAAGCCAGACACCGCCTCAAAAAGAACTAACACATCCCTCAAAGCACGAACATTAGCCCAACTCTTTTCGCCTAAAAGCAAGGTGTCATCAGCAAACTACAGATGGGATAAAATCATCGAATCACCCCCTCCAACCTTGTACCCACGAAACAACTCTGCTTTAACCATAGCCTTCATCATAATATTAAGCCCCTCCGCTGCCAATAGGACCAAAAAAGGTGAAAGTGGGTCACCTTGTCTTAAACCCCGACCAAGAGCGAATTCATCGGTAGGGCTACCATTAACAAGAACAGAAGCAGTAGCCGTGGTAACATATTCTTTGATCCATTTCCACCATAAATTAGGAAAACACATTTTACCCATCACCGAGTCAAGATACTCTAAATCCACTAAGTCGTAGGCCTTTTCAAAATCAACTTTAAACAACATCAACTCTTTCTTTGATTTACGAGCCTCATCAACCATCTCATTCGCAATCAATATTCCATCAAGGATTTGTCTATTTTTTACAAAAGCAGACTGGGTTCCTGAAACAACACTCGCAATCCACCTGTCTCAATCTATTTGCCAAGAGTTTCGCCAATATTTTATAAAAACTTTTGACCAAAGAAATAGGGCGAAAATCATTTAAAGATTGCGGACTATCTACTTTAGGAATAAGAGCAATAAAAGTGGTGTTTATACCTTTAGTCAGCTTCCCATTCCGGTGAAAATCAGATACGAACCGCATAATGTCCTCTTTCAAGTCTAACCAAAAATCCTTAATGAAACCGAAGTTTATACCATCAGGGCCCGGACTCTTGAAACTATGACAATCCCAAATAGACGCCTTAACGTCTTCTACCGAAAAGGACTTAATGAGGCCGCCCCCTTCAGAAAAGCTTAGAGTCCGAAAGTGCAAATCATCCACAGTAGGCCGCACCATCTGACTTGCTTGAAAATGGCTAGAAAAATGAGAAAACACAGCCTGACGGACTGGTAGCACGCCCTCCACCACAACCCCGTTCACCATAATCGGACCCAAAGAGTTCATACGCCTTCGGCAAGACAGAATTGAATGGAAAAACTTTGAATTTGCATCTCCCACTTGAAGCCAATAGAGCCTTGATTGCTGCCAACAAATACTGGTATTGAGTCTGGATAAGGAATGAATATTCAACGAAATACAAAAGATTTATTTTCATTGGGAAGAAGGAGAATACAAAAGATTTTGGTCACAAATCAAGTCTAACTTTTAAAAGTGACAAAAGACACTTTATATTGAAAATCAAAACATGCTAAAGTTACAATTCAGATATTGCACTTTTTGGTTGTTTTGATAGTAATGCAATTTTATAGCATGCAACTTTAGTTTGTTACAAGTATTTTATGTTAAAATTCATTATTTGATATTATCATTTATTATTTTTTTTTGTGCTAAAATATAGTGAAAATATGTTATAAAACTTTTTTTTTAGAAAATAAAAAAGTTGAGTATTTTTTATGAAAAAATGTGAGGACTAATCGCTTAGTCATTTCATATTAACAAAAAAAAAAAGAAAAATAATTTGGGTAGCCCACTACCCAACCCAACTCAAACTGAAAATTAGCGGGTTTGTTCAAACTAGCCCAATAGTGTAACAGGTGGTTATTTACCTCACCCAAATCGGAGTACCCTATATGGTTTGGGTCTTGGGTTTAGTCAAACCCAACTCAAACCGACCCACGTACACCCCTATTAGTGTAACACCCTATTTCTATTAAAGCGATAATACACGCGAATAATATAAATATTCAAGAAATAGACGCTACGTCTACACATCAAAATTCAAACAATATGCATATATAGGATTCATCAACAGTCGCAGCGGATATAAGTCATACATCTCCAAAATATACATGTCGTAAGATCAACATACATCCACAAATAAGATCTCCAAAACCGACAAATGGGCGAAATCTCCATAACATAAATAAATCCAGAGTATCATAAAACCGACACCTAATCAGAGTCTAATCTAAGACTCTAAAGGACCGATAACGGAGATTAGCTCCCGCTATCCAAGCAATCACCAAGCAACTCACCGAAAGCAAACTAGTCCTGCACTTCGTCTACCCATTCATACAAACAGGTAGGCGGTCAAAACCACTAGGGGTAACCTTCACATCAATCATAATCAACATAGACAGTTTGACATAAATGAATCAAATCAAGTCTCAAATAATTAATCATGAGTAATTAATTTCCGTAAACACATTCACACAACAATTCTAAATATCACAAGCATGTATCCATCAACCACACTTACCATCAACATTCATCATTCAAATGCAACAATTAAGACTCATGCCAATATGTTATGCGCCTATACTCGACACATATATGCATGTGGTACCAAATCACCTCAAGGTCGTCACCCATGATGCAACAAAAACATCATATGTAAGATTTAACACCCGTCTTACATTATCACCGAAGTAAAAGAGTAACCCTCCTTTAGAACATCAAGACTCAACATGACTATGATGCATGGACATACAAGCAAAGACTCGACAATGCAAAATCACCTCATAATATTCAGCAATAATATAAAGGATACCCTCCATTTATGTTGATCACCTCAACAACAATTGCATTATCAAGTATTTACGTCCACACAATCAATCAAGTCATAATTCAATTAAGAGTCGTCGCCACATTGTCATCAATCATTTAGCATATATGTATTCACCAACAATTCACCATCACTTGACATATATGCAATCACCAACAACATTCACAATTCAATTAACATATATGTATTCGCCAACAACATCTCAATCAATCAACATATATGCATTCACTAACATCATCTTCTTCACATAGTTCAACACTATCATACAACTTCAAATTAATTGAGACAATTGAACCAAAACCAAGTAAATAAACTCTAGGGCCTCGATTATGTATACACTTAGATCACGTATGAGTGTAGTTGAATATACATGTGTGTTTCACCAGCCGACTTCGACAAAATCGTCAAAATTGCAAGTTCGTCTCTCTTTATCACTTTTTCAAAGAATTCCATTTCAAAGCAAAACAAGTTAAGATTCAAGGAACCAATCAAAACCATTTTTAGAAATCATATAATCGGTGTACAACCTTAACCCTACTCCATTTCCTTGAGGAAACAAGTTTCGGAAAAGTCGACGTTCTTGGACAATTTTAAACAGTTAAGTTCAAAATCACAAAATCAAGTCCAATCCCATCTATGAGATGTTCCAGTAGGTTTAAGAGCATAAACAGTAATTAAACAAGTTCGAAGAAGTATTTTACAAAGCTCGGAACAAAAATCAAAAGATACTAAAACTGGGCTCGTTCGCTTAAGCGACAACCTGTTCGCTTAAGCGACCAAGTTCCAGTAGCTTGCAGTAGTTGTTCGCTTACCGTTCGCTTGAGCGACCGAGTTCCAGAAACTCTCTGTAGCTGTTCGCTTACAGCTCGCTTACTGTTCTCTTAAGCAAACAGTCATCAGTTCTGCAGAAAAACTTTCGAGTTCCAACCCTTTTTCACCCAAAACTCCCAATTTTGATTTCCCAACACCCAAAAATGTTTCCAAAGATTGTTTTACAGGTTCATGGACTCAAAAGGGCTTTTAGAAACACAGTAAGCATGAATTAAATATCAATTCAACACAATTCATCAATTCAATCCCATTTTTACAAAACCCTCAACAACAACTCAATTCATACCACAATTCCGTAATTATGAACATGCAAGGTATGAATCATCAACAACAACACCTCATAACAACAACAACATCAATCAAACATGAATTCATGAACAATCCATCAACAACAATTCATTCTTCATCATTTATGGGTAAAACACAAGGATACATGTATATACATCATAAGCATGTAAAATTCAACATTAACAACTTAATTACCTTCAAATACATATACCCAAACATTGCATCCAAACATAAGCACGAATTTCACCAATTAAAATCACAATAATCACTTTTCACAATTAAGCACTTATGCATAGAATTAGAAAAGAAATTAAACTAAAAGATTATGATTGAAATCTAACCCCCTTACCTCAATGAGCAATAATCCTAGAAAAAGCTTCAATCAAGCTCCTCGAATCCCTAGCTCCCTTGGGTTCTTCAAGCCTTTCTCTACAACCCTCTTCTCTTCCTTTTGCCCCTTTCTCTCTCTACCTCTTCTCAAAATTTGTAAAATGATTGTGTAACCCTATTTTCATTAATGACTAATACTTATATAGCCTCTACACAATTGGGCTTAACCCACTTAATGTCTTAATGGGCTCACAACACTTATAAACTAACTCCCAAAGTTTCTATCCACTAACGGTTAGAAGTTATCGAATAATTACCGGTCCAAAACTAGTTATCACTACCGAATAGTAACTTAGTAAAAATAATGGTTCTCACTTGAAACACTAAAAGTAACCCTCACCATGAAATTACTAATTTACCCTTGCTCACAAAATGACCAAAATACCCCTGAGTCTAAAATGACTATAATACCCTTCTAACACTGAAATCCACTAATCCTAACCCAAGATACACACAGAGGCAATTAATCACATATAAGCACATATAAACACACATAAATAAACAATAGAATAAATCTAGTGAATATCGGGTTTTACAATTAGTAATTGCATCTAGTTACTACAACTGCTTGCCTAATATTACGACGAATTAATAAAATAGTTAACATCAATGTCTTGTCTCAATATTTTTCTTTGATCATCACACCCTTATCTTAGGTGAGTTCGTGATAATCGAAGGTTTGATTGAACTTTAAATCCTAACATTACAATTCAATAATATGATATGTCTACAACTAATATCGATGGAATAATTATCTTAGATTGAATTTCAAAAAGTAGTTTTAAAATCATTTAATACTTAGAGTCAATCATGTTTCGGACCAAAGGAAGCCATGTGCGGATTACCGTACAGGAGCATGCCATAGCTTATCTCCACCGTCCATGTTATCTCCAATGGCTCCCTAAGAGGACCACTCCTTGTTGCACGAAGGAAGTTAACGTTCATCGAGCCTATATAAGGGTGACTCAGCGTCACCCGCACGGTATACTGCACTTTTCAAAACTTTTCCCACACAACCACCTCTTTCAGATACTGACTTGAGTGTAAGAGTGATAATGTGTCTACAGAAACCTTTATCCTCTATTGTCCATACTCAACCTCTGCCACACCGGAGAACCGTGGACCACTGTTCTACATTTGCAAGATTGTTCAATGTCAGTTCTCAAACTGGTGGATCAAGACAAGAACAATGACAACGCTTCTCCAAAGATGCCTTCACCATCAAGATCACTGCTGCTCATTCCAACAAAAATTCATGTTTAGCTGCCAAGACAGAATCTTCCACCACCACCTTCAGATGCGAACGAACTATTGACGAGCCTTATGAATCTCATCCAAAATCAAAATGAAAGACTCAAGCGAGTAGAGGAAAATCAAGAGAAGATTCCAAGTGAGATTGCAACACAACTCGAAGTTGCGCATGACAATTAAGAAAACGCCACTCCTGTGGTGGTAGCAGACGTCGTTTTTGTTCCGTCGATGGCGCGTCAAGGAAGAGGCAAAGCTCGTGGGGATTCCGACGAAGGAAGTAGCAGACGTTCTCCAAAAAACCGATAAACATTGGCCACCACGTTTTATATAGCTCGAAGGAATAGACAGCTACTCAGGAGGCATTAGTTTTAGGCTTACGTGTTTTTTAGTATTATGGTTGTACATTATCGAATCATTTTGGTTTAATTTGCATATTTTTATGACATAATCATTAGTATCTAAATTAATAACATTATCATTTATTTGAATGAATTGATTTACCGTCGCCCTTTTTAAGATGTAGCAACTGTAATCGGTGGTGCGATGGGTGGCGTCGGCCCTCTGCACCACCATTTTTTCAGATCCGGTGCCGAGTTGTTTCCTCTCGTCGGTGATTTTTTTTATTGAAACGTGTTTGGGACTTGCAACCTCAAAACAAAACATGTATGTGCATCGATCTGATCCATCTTGATCGTTCTGCCCAGTTTCGCATGGAAACGACGGTGATCGAAGCTTTGATTTAACCCAGTTTTGTTATCTGGTTTGTGTTGTAGAACAGATGGTGGGCTAGAAATGGCCGTGAAATGCTTAATGTTTCGTTTCTGTGCGGTAGGTTGTGGGTGTAGGGTTTGGTTAGTCTGTGCTGGTGGTCGTATCCTAAGCCTTTTGAAAACTCTATGTATTCGGACCTGAAAGGCTTTGTCATGGTTGTTGGTGATTCGGTTTTGTGCCCACCGAAACCTCACGATTGTGTTTGGGGTTATCGGTGTTTGTCGCGTGGTCATGCCTTTGATTTCTCTAATTATTATCCAGATTTGTTGAGTTCTGCAGGTTTCAAAGATACGGTGACGCGTCGATGTTGTTTGAATATTTGTCGCAGTCCATGTGGCTGACTTCAAATTGCTTTAGAATCCTAGTCATTCATATGATTGATATTGGACTAATTGGGCTCGAAAGAGTCGGTGTTGCTTGTTGCCTCACTGCAGGGAGTTGTTGGTTGTTGGACTATTTCTGTGTTGACGGTTGGTTCATACGCCAGGTAGCTGACCTTTGTTTAATGTTAAATTAGCCATTGGAAGTTGGATCATATGTGTGGCTTAAAATGTTTGTAATTCCCGTTTAGGTTGTCCTGCATGTTTGTGTTATTTTACTAGGTTATGTTTATGTCCCCCAGTTTTGTTTATGTATTTTTTCCCTTTCTTTAATAATATATATGAGCGTTTGACATAAGATTAGAGTATAGTTGAGAAATCACATATTCTCTTTTTTAGTGTCATTATGATTTTGCCTTATAAAAAAAAATGAATTGCTTTTTTTGTTAAAGAATGAATTATTAGTTTTAGAATGTATTAATTAAAAAATGATTGAAAGAATGTCTGAATGTATCGAAAAAGACTAGATAAAGACTAAATACATTAATTATTCAATGCATCGAAAAAGTGAAATTTTGCTTATAATAGTAATCAAAGAGAGTACTTTTTTTTTTTATGTGTGAAATGAACAAAATGTTCGTCTCAAAGGGAGTATATGATTTTAAATTAAATATGGTAAAAAGAAAAACAGTATAAAACTAAAGAAAATATCACTAAATATGTTTTTTTTATGAGAATCTTAATGACAGCAACTTAAGCCATCTACCAATTAGGGAGAAGCTCTTGTTAGTTCTTGAGTTACTAGTTGGTCCATATATGTGTGATGTGTCAACCTAATTATCCAAACTTTCGTAAAATAAAAAATATACGTATCCAACTAATTTCAAGACTTGACTTTAACTTGGCCACACGAATGCATGCAAAGTGGAGAACCATTTATAAGAAGTCAATAAACAATAATTTTTTTTTTTTTTCTTTTCAAGTAGTCTAACGGTCAGAGAAATTTAACTTAAAGATGAATATATAGAGTGTCTGAAGTTCGAATTCTGATCCCTACATATATATTATACATTATTTCTTACCAAGTGAATTACGCTCGCCAATACAAAACTGTTTAACAACAAGAGAAAAAGGTATACAAATTAAAAGATATATATCCAGGTATCTATCTTACATCATGAGATAAGCTTCATAAACTACTTGATCGTTTGCAAATTGGTTTACTTTAATTTTTCAGAAGGAAAACGATTCAAACATGGTTTTGCTTTATCAATTTTGTGTCACAAATTCATTGGTCAATATAAACCAAAAGATGTAACCAAAGATATCACTTCTTAAACTTTCACTGATTTTGCCATGTTTTACATCTTATGTACAACTTTTGCTGTTAGCATTCACTACTGGATAATAACTAGCAACACGATAAATCCGAACCACTTTGTTGACTATTTGCTACTTCGTTAGTCATTTCTCATGCCACTTTGTTGTCATTAAAGTCATATTAGGATGTTACTAAAAGAAATTCATCATGCAGTGAAGAGTAATGTTAACATCAATCACTCTTACATTCTCTGCTACTAAAGTCCTAATGCTAGGCCCATCAACAAAAGTTTATTTTTGATTAGTTTTCTATAAACAAAAATGAGTAAACTATCATATTTGTCATTATAAGGGGGTGTATTCGATTGAGATTTCAAAGGATTTTAAAAGATTTTTTTAAAATAAAAAAGTCTAGTGGTATTCAATTAAGACTTTTATATAATGTAAACAAATCTTGTGGTATTCAATTAAGACAATCAGGATTTTTTTGTCTGGGCAACAAAATCTGTTGGTATTCAATTGAGATTTCTAATGACTTATGAATTGTCTATTGGTATTCAAAAATCTATAGATTTTGATGGATTCTTGGATGAAGTGGATTTTGTGAGACTTTTTAGTGAAAAATATAATTACTATTCTCATCCAACAATCTCACACAAACCCTTGAGATTTTGTCATTCTCTCTCAAATCTGTGTCTACCGTCATTTTTTCATGTCTTGCTTTCTTCTCATTCTTTTTCTCTGCTTCAAAAGTCTCTAATTACTTATGATTTCTTGTCTTTTGCTTTCTTTTTCCTTCCAAATTCTTGTTTTTTAATCGATAATTTTTTTTCTTCAATTTGTTGGCTTTTTGTCTGGATCATCTTCTTTTTCTTTTGTAGCTTTCGTTGAATTTTTCCAACAATTCATTTATTTTTAGGAAAGAATCCATTGTTATTTTTTTTCCTCTTTACGATTTGTTATTTTTTTTAACACTTTGTTGTTATTTTTTCTTCAGACAATTTTTTCATTTATTTTATTTGTTTAGAATGATTATTTAGGGAACATCAATATTGCTATTGTGAAATAAATAGTTTCTTATATATATATTACCGACCAAATGGGGGATTCACAACAAAAAAAATGACAGAGGAAAGGGGAAAGACAAAGATAGTTATATAGCTTTGAATCATGGATGAAACTATTGAGTTGTTGTACCTTCCCGATCGAGTTATAAATAAAAGGGTTATTGATGATGTCAAATGAGTCATTTGAAATCCTAAAAGTTTGAGTTATAAATCCAATAAAATCCATTGAAATCTTAAATGTCTTTTTGTAAATTCAATGAAATCCTCTGGTATAATCTTGAGTGTAAAAAGTCTTTTATAATAAGTCTTTTAAAATCTTAAAGACTTTTTTCACCAAAATAGTCTTTTAAAATTTCAATCCAATACACCCCCCAAGTTTGTTATTGGCTGGGCTTAACTTTGTATCGTTAATAATCAGGTTACAGAATTATTTTTCCCTTCATTATCATCATCATCTTATTAAACATTTTATTTCTCTGTAAAAACTATTGAATGTTTTAATATTTCAAGTAACCCAGCAAAAATAAACAGACAAGTATCTTCTTCAACATCTCATCCTCTTCAAACTCAACATCTTGATTCACATTTTCACATAAAAACCACATGATTTTCACATGATTTTACAGAGTTGTATCAAAATGTGCTACAGATCTGCAATGATAAGAACAAACTGCCCATAATCGATTTTCAAAACTAGATCTACATATTACAGATCTGGAAGAAAAAAAAACTCTTGATATGCTCGATGAACATTGATTTTTTTTTATCTAAACTGCTAGTGGGAAAGGATGAATGGTGCTTGTGAAATATTGTAGTCATCTGTGACAATCCAACAATTAATAAAGATGAGCTGCATGTATGTACTCATGCCTCAACTCAATAATTCCTTGTTTTTCATAAGTAATATAAAAAGAAAGAAGATTTGCCGATGAAAATAGAAAGAAAGAAGTTGAATAGATTTATTGATGATAATCATTTTGAAGTTAATGGACAGAAGAAAGAAGATTTGCCAATGAAAATGCAATCGGGGGATATGAAGAAGGTGAAGTGAAAAAATATAGTGTTGACATACTATAATAAAGATCCATGTTCCTCTTTTATCTAATGGTTTCAAAAAAACTTTCTTTAACTTGTGCATGGTGCACAAATTTGTGCAATGTGTATAGTAAATGCCACCGTAAATAGTTTTTTAAAATCTTACAGGTCAACATTTCCTGCTTCATTTTTTGATGGGATAAACATAGCGTATCAACTAGATGTGGTGGGCTCAAAACCTCAATTAAACTCGTCTAAAACAACGAGTTAGCGGACAGAGCCCATCTCGCCACTCATATAGATAGTGCCTCGTATGTATGTATGTATTTATGTATGTATATTGGACTATATTTATTGTGTATTATACTTTGGGTGCTTCTCTTCAAAATGTTGAAAACATGTTTGAATATGGAGTACCCAAAAATGCTTGTCAAATCTACAATTCATATATAGAGCATACGATTGAATTAGAAGTGTGTCTTTTTATGGTGTAAATATCTACCATTCAATATATTTCTTTTATCATTTTGACCACACTTTTGTAAATCAAAACCAGTGGCTGAATTTTAATTTGAGTCTCTAGTCAATGAAGACGATTTGTGTACACTTTCACCAAATTAATTTAGTGAAAATGTACACAAATCCTCTCCAGCAAGAGAAGGTCGAAGCAATAAGAGAAGGTCGAAGAATTTGTGAGATCTAAAATTCTTCAAGGTGTGGAGGAAGATTTCATAACTTCGAAAGGAAAGGAGTTTTAAAATTAGAAAAAAAATCTATCCATTTTTTGTTGTTAAGGTAAAGTGACTATCATCCACGAGTATTTAGAGACATTAACTCTTTGAGACATGTATGAGCAACAAAATTCTTCATTCAAAGTTATAATGTTTTAGGAATTAATTTGAATTTAAAGTTAAATTAGACGAGGCTGAAACAATCTCATCCAATCGATCAAGTTCTTTTGACGGTTAATACCTTAACTTCTATCAAATATTTTTGCATTTGGTTTAAGTAATAGGGGTGTTTAAAAATCCCATAAAATTGAATCAATCTGATGAATCAAACTGAATTGTACATAAAATTTCAAGTTCAACCTAGAACTTTATCCTCTTCAAAAGAAACTTAGAATTTTATCTATTTATATACGGTCTACATTTTTTTATGTCTCTTGACTTTTTTTACATGCATTAAGGGTGGGAATAGGCCAGGCCGCCCGTCAGGGGTCTATGACTCGACCTACTAAAAATCCGGTCCGGCTTAACTCGTTTAATAAATAGGTCAAACTTGAGCTTTTTAAAAAGCTTATTAATTTAAATAGGCCAGACTAATTAGGCTTATAAAAAAGTCTATCGAGCCTATAAGGTCGACACGTATATGAGTATATATTATTTTTCCACATTTATTATTTATATTTAGTAATACCAAAAGAATTTACATTTTCCCACATTTGTTGGTTACTGATTTTGTTATCACATTGAAGATTTTATGCATTTTTTCCTGCTGATTTTGTTTCCAGTTTTTTTTTTGAACAATCAAAAATGGAATATATATAATAATCCAAAGAGAATTCTCAAGCACAAGGTGTGCTAGAGAATTCTCAAGCACAAGGAGCTCAACAATGTACGGTTACAAAGACAATAGTGAAAAATAACAGACAATATAGCCAATGCCCAAACAAACAAAGGGGCTTGACCACCACATGTGAAAATTATGACGAATTGTAATGTTAGTAGCCTTCATCCACCAAAACGAATGTAATTTGACTTTCAGTTTCTTACTGTCTGGAAGCTTGTTAAGTTATCATTTAAGACTCATATGGTTATTTGATTTGTGTGAACTGTTAAGACTTGCTACTAATATGCAGAATCTTAAGTATGATTATTAGATTAAGATTGAAATCCTTGTGTTATCATACACGATTATTCTTGAGTTTCTATCCATCTATAAATTTTACAATTGTGTTTTATTAGTATAATTTGTACCTAATAATATATGTTTATCTCTATATTAAGTATGTTGTACAAATTGAAAAGAAAGAAAAATTGATGAACATACATTATTTGAAATTTGTAACACAAACTAGACTTTTAGACATGCTAATAGGTCAGACCAAACTTTTAAAAAGATCAGATTAAGCTTAAAATAAAGTAGTTTTTGACATATAAAAGATCAAGGTTTATACCTTAGTTTTTTCAACTAAGCCTAGCCTATTTAAGCAAAGTCCAGTTCAACCCAACCTATTCGCATCCCTACATATCATGTCTTCTTTTTTTAAAGAACACGCCATGTCGTAGTACCGAGTACCGTTTAGAATGGGATATCAAACTAACTTAGATGAGCTGGTTATTTTTATCACGTAGAAAACAAATTATAATCAACTAATCACTGTACAACTTTCAAAAAATAACCACTATACAAGAATGAAGCTAGATCCAATGACAAAAGAAAAAGAATGAAGCTAGAAATTAATTGTTTCTACAATGCTAACTCGGTTCCCTGGAATGGAAAGCAGCTCATGAGCAAGATCATTGAATTCGAGTGCGCTTCCATTGCATTTCGATAGCAACTGAGTGGCTTGTTCCTTTGTTAATCTGATTTTCACTCTAATTCCCTCTTTTTCTCCAAATTCATTACTAATACATCTTCTCTTCCCAAATTGATCCTCTTCGTTTTCTTCTCCCAAAATGGTAGGTTCTGAATCCACAAACCTGACTCTTTTCTTCATTGTCTTGCATGTAGGTTGCTTTTTGGTTAACTCCCATACATCTTTTGTTGCTTTGATAATTTGCTCTACTTTTACCTTTTTATGTGATGTTTTTTTAAGGCAAGCAAACATGGTGCTAATCATTTTTAACTAGATAGAGTTGAGTTTTTAATTTTTGATAATAGAGTTTTGAGCTTTTTTTATCAAAGGAAGGATGGAAAAGGTACGTGTATATATATAAGATAATTTGAAACTAAGGAGGATTGAGTGATAGTGTTTTTGTTGAGGGAAAATGAACAATCCAAGAGCGATTTATATACTGATTTGGTTGAACGTGTAGTGTCAATTGGGGCATACAAAAATAATAATAATGAATTGTGTTGCACAATTTACCATTGAAATTTTTGTTAGCCAACGGGTATCCTAGTCCTAGATTTATTTCCCCGAAAGGAATGGGTGTCCTAGATATCAACCCAAGAAATTAGTCAAGTCAATAATCGATTAGTCAGGCTTATGTGATTGACTGTAGCATATTCTCTCAAGAAGTGCTCAATATATATTAATTAATTGGTAAACAAGATTAAAAATTAAAATAAAATATTGGAAGGAAAGAAATAATCGTTAATGTCTAGTTTTTAGGTCATTGAAGTTATTCAATAGGTTAATTTCAATTTTCTTTAACATACCAATTTTAAATAAAAAGAAACTTAAGCAATTGATTATTAAGGATTTTATAAGAAAATATTATATTGTGTATCGGATGTATTTGTAAAATATCTTTTTTAAGCAATGTGTAAAATAATTATACATTAACATAATACGCTAATTAAATTTTATATACATGTAAATTTAGGATTGATATTTAGATGTACTGTACACTTATTATTGAAGGGGTCAATAGCCTTGTCAAAGAAGAAAAAGCCTTGTGAGTTTCGAGGGGATTTGCCTTCTTCTTCTTCTTTTTTTTTTTCTGTCATCACACGTACGAGTATGTGTAACATAATATATAAGACAAACAAAAAGATGAATCTATATCCCTCAAGAAAAAGAAGATGAATCTATATATAACACTTGGGCTGCTAATGAAAGTTGGCCAGTTCAAGAAAGTGACATGTGTGTTTTTCTTTTTGAAATAAAGAAATCTTGAGCTTGGCCATACATTATTGGAGTTATTTGTTTTATATTCAACAAAATATAGTAACTCTGATTCGAACTCCAGACACCCCATTTTTTTACATTTACAATGTATGAGTTTTAGCGACTAAATTACTTGATAAAAAATATAGTAACTTTATGTTGCACAAATTTGTTTTTTTTATTGAATGTTGCACGGATTTGTTATTGGGAAATATACCATGTTTTTAGAGATTAAAAAAAAAAAACTCGTCTGAATAATTTCTTTTTTTGAAGGGATGTCATCAGAATATTTTTTGTTCAAAAAGTAAATGTCTTTAGAATATTTTTGTTAGTAGAAAAATGATAGGTGAATTTCTTATTACTGAATTGTTTGAAGAAGACAAAAATATTGTTATTTTTTCCGATCATGGAGCATGGATCGCATAACACGCTCTAGCACAAAGGATTTAGCATCAATTATCTCATCAAATTTTTTGTAATTCCTCCCATATGCTCCAAAACATATCAGGGAAATGGGACGTGTCTTTGACGAATAATACTTGTGAAAGGTTAAATATCATTTTTGAACTTTTATGTTTTTAGAGGGTGTGACCCTAACATTCCTCATGTTGTTAATTGTTGGATGCGCCGCACACACGCTCAATACACTATTGTTTGAACAATAGAGATCCACTTAATATGCTAGAAAATAAGTATGATATAAAATAACACAAGACATAACAACACAAGATAAAGCAAAACAATACATAACAAACTTTATCTTATATGATATGGTGGACAAAAAGTTATTGTGGTATTTTAGACAACTTATACTTGAGACAAAATCAATTAGTCAACATCTTAAACGATTGTTATTGTTTACTAACTCACACTTAATCAATCATTCAATCAACGTAATTAGTTAAGCTACATATTTAACCTAATTTCTAGGGTTAAAACTACAAGAAAAAAACTCTATGGCCACGACCATTTTCTATTTTTATATACTGCTCTCCTACATTGCCTATTTATGACATGAAACAACAATGTCTGCCGTCAATGTAGGAGAGCAGGACACCGGAAAAAAGAAACAACAATGTCACTAAAACTCTATTATTATAATTATTATTGTTGTTATATTCAAAAACAAAACTTTTTTATTTGTAACCAAAAAAAAAAATTCACAAACAAAACTTTGCCACCAAATCACTCTCTTTGGATCAAACTCAAAATTTCATCAATCTTCAAATCAACTCAAACTCTTTCTCTGCATCGATCTTCAAACTTACTAGCTAATCGATTATCTATTGATCCTCTAATCAATTATTGAATTATCATAGTATTTTTTTTTTTAACAAGTATCATAGTAAATTATTCTACATATTCTAGTACATCTAATCAATTATCGGATCTTTAAAAAAAAAATCATCAGGTCAAAGCATCAAATACAAAATTTATAGAACTGTCAATATATTCATGCGAATTAACCAACTTTCATCATCAATCATCAACAACAACAACAAAATAGGCATAGCATATAATCAACAATTATCAGCATCATTAGACAAATTCCCTCAAAAACATCATTATATGAATAAATCACCAATCATGTTTATATGTTTTAATCAACAATTATCAATTATGCTATATATTTTAATCAACAATTATCAACCATATCATCAATTATGCATGTGCCACTCATTATACATAAGAGATAGTCTCAATTTCTCAGATAACGTAGTTCACTGCCCCACAACGATTAACCTTGTACTTCATTTTTTTTTTTTCCTTCCAATTTGTTGATTATATGGTGATTGCTAATGTGATAGTGATGATTTATGATCCAATTTAGATGTGACTAATACTTTAGAATATGATATCAAACTTAGTTGAGATGGCTATTTTATTCACATATACAGAAAACAATTTATAATCAACTAATCTTTGTACAACCTTAAAAATAAAAATAAAAAATCACTATACAAGAATGAAGCTAACTAGAAGAAATTGTTTGTACAAATGCTCCCTCACGGTTCCCTTGAATAGAAAGTAACTCACGAGCAACATCCTTCAATTCAAGAACACTTCCATTGCATCTTGATAGCAACTCAGCTGCTTGTTGTTTTGTTAATCTAATCGTCACTCTAATTCCCTCTTTTTCTACTAAATCATTACTACTAATACATCTTCTTTTCTCAAATTCTTCATTGTTGTTTTCTTCTCCCAAAATGGTTGGTTCTGAATCCACAAACCGGACCCTTTTCTTTGTCTTGCATGTAGTTTGCTTTTGGGTTAACTCACATACATCTTTTGTTGCTTTAATAATTTGCTCTACTTTTACCTTTTTATGTGATGTTTTTTTAAGGCAAGCAAACATGTTGAAATCTTTTTTAACTAGATAGATCGAGTTCTTAGTTTTTATCAAAGGATGGAAGGTAAAAGGTATAAGATAATTGGAAACTGATGAGGAGGATTTTGAGTGGTATAGTGTTGTTTGTTGAGGCATAATAGAGAATCCAATAATGATTTATATACTGATTTGGTTGAACACATACAAGAAGTGTCAATTGGAGCACAGAAAAATAATAATAACGAATGAGTCAAGTCAATAATCTATTAGTTATATGATTGACAGTCACATATTCTCTTTAGGTTTGCTCAATTTAATTATATAAATATAAGTAAAACATTGTAACATTGTTAAATTAAAATATAAAAATCATTTCATATTTACTTTTTTTTTAAGCAGTTAAAATTATTGAATAGGATATTTGAATTTTTCTTTAACAGCCTGACCCATTTTAAAGAAAGAAAAAAAATTAAGAGCATATATCATCATATATAGGTACTGATACATTCAAAAGGACTGTATATACTAATTATTTTTTTTTTTTAAGGGAGACTGTATATACTGATTAATATTGAAGGGGTCAAACCTTATGGTTTTTTATTTGAGGACATTATTCTTATTGGTCATCTCACCACGTGTAAAGAGAATATACAACACCTGGGCTGCCGATGAAGCTTGGCCAGTTCAAGAAAGTGACATGTCTGAATTAAAAAATGCAGAATATCATTGGAATTTGGAGGCTTCTACTGTGCGAAGTACTGATTTTAAGCAGTGCTCCCTTAATTATAGTTACGTAACGTGAAAAACTCGCGCAAAGTTTAAATTATTTACCTCAGACTTGTAAAAAAATAATTCCTCAAAGTCTATAGTGTGTGGTTGAATCGTGACATTTACATAATGACAAGTGAGTGTCGAATTAACAGCGTGCTATATGCTCAAGAAGTGCAGCATAATATACCGTGATTATGACAGTATTAGTAGTTTTTGGGAGACTAATATACTAAGAAATATAAACCAATTTTTAGCTAATGGTAAATAGGAAGTGTTTCTAATCTATAGGTTATGTTTGCTAAGTTCAAACCTCTAGCTTATAATCGATAGTCTATAGCGTATAAGTTCATATAATAATATGTTTGATAACAAAAATTCTCTCGTAAGTTATAACGTTTTTTTCTTGAACTTATATCATTTTTTAAGATGAAACTTCAAATGTAGTTTTAAGCTTATATACTTTATGGTTATCAGTAATTCAATGTTCTTATTAAAATGACTAAATCCGACTATGAAATATGCACTCCCTCTTGTTTTGTGACATGTACTACTAAAATCTGAAACGAAAACTGTGATAAAAAATGTAAGTAAAATTTTAAGTAATTATATTCTATGAATGATATTAGCGTAGTAGAAAAAGCGAACCAAGAGACACTCCCGGACACTAGTTTGTATAAAGAACATTTTAGAAAATAAAATACTATTTACACTCCAAAGAAATAAAATTACGTACTACTATTAATGTTGAAATTTGGGGTCTAATTCATCCTTACAAAACCGGCTTGTAAGGTGAGGATTGCCTTCTTTTTATATACTCTTCTCAAGAGTCTCATCTAGATGATGCGGAACTTGGGGTTTTTCCCAATACACCCCCTCACGTCCAGCACTCTTTGGGCTTGGTGCGTGGATAGGTAGGTGACCCTTGAATTCGACAAGCTCTGATACTACGTTGAAATTTGGGGTCTAACTCATCCTTACAAAACCGGTTTGTAAGGTGAGGATTGCCTCCTCTTTATATACTCTTCTCAAGAGTCTCATTTAGATGATGCGGGACTTGAATTTTTTCCAATAACTAATGGCTCAAAAAAAAAACTGAATTTCTTATTGTTGCTTATATTTAATCATTTATAATCCGTGGGAGTAAGAAGGGAATGATTTGTACCAAAAAAGTCACCGTATTTGTTGCAATTAACTACGTACAATCTTTGTTGATTCTCATATAATAACCGGAGAAAATCCGAGGCACACACAATGGAAAGATGGTCAAACAATTCAATAAATGTTGAATAGTAAAACAAAATATTAGTAATAATTCATAAATCAGTCTGTGTGGGGTTAAGTTCTTTGTTTTTTTACTAAGAAAAAAGGTCACCGTATTGATTAGTTTTCCATTTCTTTCTTCTTCTGTCTCTGTTGAAGATCAAATCATGTCACGACTCCTTAGAATAGAAAGTGATGCGAAGAATGAGTTGTACAAACAACGCGGTTTGCATAGAAACTGGGCTAAAATTTAGAGACTAGGTCGTTCCTATGAAAGTTTGCTCTTTTGGCCCTTTAATATTGTTATTTTTTCTGCGGTGTTGGGGATTCGAACCTTAAACTCTACATATTTTATGCAATGTCTCTACCAACCAACTGAATTAAGCTCACGAGGACAGTATATTGTTATTTTCTCACCGGTAAAATGTTGCTATATTAATATTTTCTCCCCGATAGGATTCATTGGAACTCCAGACCTTTAGTTCATTAATCCTTTAATTCTTTAGCTCAATCAAGTGAGTTACTTGCCCTCCACTTTAATGTATTTTATTCATAAAATAAATTACTAAGATGAGAAAAATGAATAGTTAAGGGAAAGATTTCGAAAAAGTTATCAAAGTCACCAAATCTCAAATTAGCCAATTTTGTCTTCAATAATATGTTATGTTTCGACTTTCAAATTAGCCATGCAACCGGTGTTCATACTTTATAGTGTTGACTAGTAAACTCACTCGAGTTTACATTTTTAGGTGTGGAATTAGTGTCAACTCAGCAGTAAACTCGTTTTTTTTGTGAAATCAAATTTTGCACCAAGTTTGAGCGATTTAACTCGCAACAAAATCGGTAAAATAGGATAAACTTATTTGATTTTAAGGGAGATTGCGGTTTTACTTTTAAAAAAGCCTTTTTTGATGGCCCAATTTTTTCTTTCAGCCCCATAAGCCTATTAGCTTGTTTTTTTTATTTATTCTTTGTTGGATTTTTTATTATATTGTGGGATAATTTTGTGTATTTTAATACAAAGTTGAACATTATGATTTAATTTTGTGATTAGGTATATTTTGAATTAATGACCTGCTTACTAGATTTTTTACGGAACCTATTTACATCATTATTGTGTGTATATATAATAATTTTAACTTAATTTTTAATTTTAGGTAATATAGTTTTACGAGTCGATTTTACCTAGTTGAGATAAAAAATTGTGTTTGAGATCCTTGCATACAACTTTATTAATGTGAGTATTTGGGTTCCAGAAGCATGGAATATACGAGGCTAAGTGATAGAGATCTATGACCTAGTTTATGTTAAGTTGACCATAAATTACCACTCTTTAGTTGATCAAGAAGAAGATACCTCACTTGTGATAGAATAATGGCCCTCTAAATGTTTTTCATCGTGATTTTTGGGTCATATTTTTAAGTCAACTCACGTGTATTCTTCACATTTTTGAAAGAATTTTTACAAATATGTTTATAATATTATAAGAGCATCTCCACAAAATTCAAATTCTTTTAACACTATCAATTTTTAAGCGCTAAAAAATAAAATTTCATAGTTGATTCATCCCTTGTTAGAAAGGTATAAACCTTTACAAGAGAGATTTATATAACATCCTAAACATGATTGTGAAAAATAATTCAAAATCTAACGTTACGAAACATTTTAACTCTAACGGGGCATATTAACATTATAATTATTTCGACTAACGTTGTGCACAATCTGATACTATTTTAAAATTTCGCTACATCGATGAAACTTTTTTAACTACGACAGAAATATTATTTACCTTTTGTTTTAAAATACTCAAACATTATTTTTTATTTACGGATTTTAATAAAAAAATATTTTGGTACATGAATTTTAATAATTCTTTTGTATTGCAGTTTTTTATTCTATTTGTTTTTCTTCTAATTTTCATTTACTAGGTTATTAGAGCATCTCCAATGGAAGGTCCTTACTTAACAAGAATCACTCCCCGTTAAGGACCTCATTGGAGGAAGAAAAAATGAGTCCTTATTAAGCAACGTGTCACTATATAAGGATCTTTTCTCCCCTGGCAACTAACGGGTCATACGTTTAAAAGAAATAATAAAATATGTACTACTTGTCTCAATTACAAAAGAAGTAATAAATTATTTTTGTTTAATGATGTTAAGTTAATAAGACCTATTTAAGTACTTTTAATTGAAATCTTTATTAGTGTATTGTTATCCTTAATATGTACTTTTATTAAAAAATTATAAATAAGTGATGTGTACACCTGAAGTCCATCTAAGGAATCCATATTAATGGACTATCATTGTTGTGGATGCTAGGTTTTGTAAAAAAAAAAGAATTATGCTTTTCTCCCAATACATTTTGCTCGCGCCCAAATAACCTTGCATGAGTTAAGTTGCGCAGCGCATGTTAAGATGCGCAAATTTTAAAACATGCATTACTTAACTAATGTAGGGATATTTTCGATATTTCAGTTGGGCGCGAGCGAAATGGGTCGGGTGAAGAGGAGAATTCAACAAAAAATGTTAGTTGGCCCATGTTTCCGTGGGACCACGACGAGTGCAATGATGGACGGTGGATATGCTTTATTACAATTCCACAGAGGTTAATGTCTTTGTGGCTGCCTTAGACAATTCGGAGAGTTGTGTTGTGTTGCGTCGTTGAATTCTGAAATCGAAGGTTTGTTTTGTTTGCTTTGTTTGAACGATGGGTGGTGCAGGTCACGCTTTGAAGAGAATCCCTCGCATCAAGTTCCCCAATAGACACCAAAAACCATCTGGTACTCTCTGTCACACACATCAATTTTCCTTTTATTTTTTTCTAATTTCTCTGTTCTTTATCCTTGTTGTTTTCCTTCAGAATCTATTATTTTCTGATTCTATTATAGACAAGCTTTTTAGTGGTAAATGAGTTGGGATGCTGAAGGAGTTTATGATTATTCGATCTCTGTTGCTAACATTTTTACATTAATGTTGTGACTATAGGAATACCTGGTTGAGATTAAAAAAACAAGGTTAAGTGTAAGTATTCAGGAGGATTAGTCTGTCGTTCGTTTTATAATTACAGCTATAGGAATTCCTTTTTTATAATTTTGGATTTCATCTGATAGCATAGCAGTAAGACCGGAGATGTTGTGTAGTACAAAGTGTTGAGTGGTGAAGAAACTATACAAAGAATAAAATAAGCGCAGTGGAGATGAGAATGTTGTATTGGATATGTGTGGTAAGACTAGATAAGATAGAATTAAAATGAGAATATTAGAGAGAATTAGGGTAACACCTATAGTAGAAAAGATGGTGGAAAATAAGTTTAGGGGTTTGAGCAGGTAGAGAGAAGAGATGTAGATTTTGTAGTAAGGAGAATAGATCAGGTGGAGGATAGTCAGATCACTAGAAGCGAATGAAAACCTAGAAAAACTAAGAGAAACTATTAAGAAAGATTTAGATATTAATGAGTTGTACTGAAATATGGTTTATGATGGAACATTATGACGTAATTTGATCCATGTAGCTGACCTCAATGAGGAGGGTTAAGAATTGATTGTCATGTTGTTGTGGATTTTGTTCAAACCAGGCCTTCATTTTGATCATGTTATTAAAGTATCTAATTAACTGTGTTTTCAATTGCGGATCGGAAAAAATAGCGTACAATTCTGCTATACTACAGTACTATTGTGTTGCTATTTAACAACCCTTTGTACTAAATAGTGTATTGTGGCCGGAACTATGGCTCCGTTTGTTTGATCCAAGTAGTCAATCCACCCAATGAGACGAGGCTCGGTATTTGTTATTGTTATCTTATCTGTGATGATTGATATAGGAATAGTTGGATATTTGAGATGAGTAACAAAAAAATTCTTAAATGATTTCTTGGTTGACTACTAGTAAATTTCCAATTCTTAAAATTTCACTGCAGGTTCTACCTCTGAGGCTCAAGCTTTGTCTTCGAAAAGCGATGGCAGTTTATCATTCTTTTCAAGTTCAAATGCTTCAACAACATTAGGAGGAAAGGCCTCTCTTCAACCCAAAAGAACTCCGGTGACCAATGAGGAGATTGATGCAGTTTTGGTATGTAAAATCTCTTTGTTAGTTTTATGTCGTTCACATTTCCTGATTACACTTGTTACTTACTATGCGCATAAAACAACACATTTCTGGACTGATAAAGGAACAATAAACTATTAAAATGTGCTACATTAACAATGGAATTCGAGCAGCATCGAAATTGAAACTATATTGTCTATGTGAGTTTATGGGCTAGTTAATCATTCTTATGTTCAATCCTGCCAATTGCACGAACTACTAGGTAGGCTTCTATGATTCAATCCATAAATGAATATTCTTATAGAGAAAGAAGAGTACTTTTTTCCATGAGTATGCATGTATTTTCTTGGGTTTCATGTTTCTTTTCACTTGGTTATTTCCTTTTTTTTTATTTGTAAATAAAAATATTTTGCGTATTTACTTTGGCTTTTTGCTCAATTAATTGATCAGTGGTACATTTCTGATAACTGAGGTAGGCAATCAATTCATATTGAACCATGAAAAATGATTTTGGCTGTCCTTATTCTTACTTCTATTACTAATTGAAACTTCTGGAATTTTGGCAGTTGGGTGGCTGCTTCTAATCGACTGTCCTCAAAACAAACTGTATGAACATTTTTTTCTGTGGCTCTGATTTAATCAAAGTTCACCGACGACAGTTCCTTTTTCTTTTTGTTGCTCGAGTGTTATGTCTAAACACTTTATTGATTCAATGTGTCAATAATCCAATCCGATCAGGATTGAAATTGAAAACTACACTATGTTATTATCTCTCTTGCTAACCAATTTACCTAGACAGAAGGTGCTTTAATCTCTTGTGATATCTCTATTCTCAACAATCTCTTGTGATATCTCTATGTTATTATTTCTGATTTTTTACGTAATCTTTCTTTTTTATACTTTTTATACTATGCATTTAATATTTTACACATAAAGAAAAACTCTTTTATTTTTACCAAAACCCACTCCTTACATTTTAATCGTTGTTTAAATATATTGGCAATTATAAATTTAAATAGACTAGATCGACCAACTATTATTTTTTTATAATAAAGATCGACCAACTATTGTAAAGCTATATTTTAAGGGTCTTGTTAACCAGTGTTCCCGAGACACTAGTTAAGGAACCACAAGTAGAAAGAAAAATCAAATTTTGCATTGAAAACAACATTTTTTTAACTTTCAAAAAGTAGAATACACCATTTTCAAGATAAAATTTCCTTTTGTAATTCATTAATTAGGGCCCCAGGGGCACTGGTTAACATTTCCCATATTTTAATTATATAGACAATGCTGATTTTTTTTTATAAGTCTATTTGGCGAGAAAAAAAAGTTAAATTTACCTCATAACATTGCTATGAGATTATCCAATTTTCTTAATAAAAAAAAGAGAGAAAGTGAGATTATCTCATTTTATCTAATTTCACCTCATGGTCCCTTTAGTTGAAAATTTAAACAAGGTGAACCATATTCCTTTGCTCCACTTTTTGAAACTATATCCATCCTTTTTTTAGCAAAGACAAACCTAATTTTGAACACACGACACCATATAGTAGGGAAGAAAGGAAAGAAGACTTTTACATTGAGAGATGGTATCTCCTAATTCATTACAAGGAGCACTAGAGAGAGAAATGACATCCACCATGAACTTACAATATTATTCAAACATCAGTGTTTGCATATCTCTAGCAATCGCCATTTTTATACCTTCTAAAAAGGTTGACAACTTCAACTTCTAAGGAGGTGACGCTATAACGCGTCCGATCAGGTTCACCATAGAGAAATTGCCTTGTAGAGTGTCTAAAACACATGTCATACCCCACGATAGAATTATTATTGAAAGAGGCACAATCAACATTACACTTAATAGTGCCAATGGGAGGTTTAGACCATGATAAAAAAACTGATTTGTACCATGACGCGTGTGTTTTGCCATTTGCATATATATTTAGTTTCTATTTAAATCTTAATTGGACGATCACAAAAGTAAATTAGCATACCAAAATTAGGAACCAGAGAGAATCAAAGATGAGACTTTGAAGAGAAACATATTCTCAGATCTTAAGTCAATAGCACTGACCCAAGTGAGTTAATTCTATACATGATTAATTAAAATAATTTAACTAAAATTATGTAACCAAAAAGAAAACTAAAAAATATACTCCATTTTCTATTAATTTTGAAGCAGTGGCGTTTTTATTTGCATTTGGCATTAGCTGTCGTGTTTTTTTGGGTTAAAAACAAGTATTGGAGTGGTTAGTCAACGACATACAATGGGTATGATGGTCTTTCCACAATAACCGCAACAGCAAAGTGAAAGAAAATCGGTGAATATAGTACCGAACACACCCGCCTCTTGGGCATCGAGCCATTTTCTATTTCCGGAAAACCTTTCTTTACCTTCTACTTCTACTCCTACACCCCCTCTCTCAAGGTATGTACATGCTCCTTTCTTCGTTCTCTTTTCTTCTTACAATCTTACTTATTATTGTTGTTGTTATTATTTTATTTTTTTCTATTTCCCTTCTTTGCATCATGCTCAAATTTATGTGATCCATATTCCATACTTTTGTTCGTTTTATTATTAGTGATAACTCAAATTTATTTGATCCATACGTTTGTTCTTCTTATTATCAGTGATAACTCAATTTTTTTTTTAATTCTTTCGGAACTATATGATGATTTCATATACGATTGTTGTTAAGTCTAGAGAATTAGGTTTGGTAAATCACCAAAATTTGGGTTGATCTAGCTTAAAAACTAATACAAGTTTCTCATTCCAAGTTGTATCCGATTTTCGCTAGTTGTTGTCTTTGTTTTTAACTGGCCAAAGACGGGCACTAATGTGTCTGTTTATCGGCTCTTCTGCTGCTCTCTACTGTGCTTAATCGTACATGGAAACAGATATCAGTTTTGACTCGGTTATTGGAACGTGACCAATGATGCTGTTCTAATTTCTTTGGTATTGTTATTTGTTACTGTTCCAGGAAAAACATCCTCCACAACTCTCATTGGTTTCACCGTTAACTATAGGGTCGACCTTCCTCCGCAAAAGAAGTTTAATTTCATGGATGATTGTCCTGCAAAATTAAAAATCATCCCTGATCACTTTCAAATTCCAAATTCAAGTATAGAATCTATAGAATCTTCTCAGAGCAGACAATTATCTACTTCTGAAGAATCTGGAATTGATCAATCTTTAAGGTATTGTTTACGGGTCAAAATAGCAATAATAAAAAAGTTATCCGGAGACTTTGAGTTTATTTGAAGTAAGTTACTCAATTTAGCTTAGTTTAGGTCCTCCCTCCATCTGTGGACTCGAAGAAAACTCAGGACAACTTTCATGTTGAACTTGTTTACTCTACGAAAACTATCATGGAGGTCCGATACTGGAGATCAGGAAAAGGTTTGATCCTAGTAACTTTTGTGCTTTCGATCATTTGTCATAGTCGAACGTTTTCTTATATCCTACCTATACAAACTTTTATTCTGTAGGTTGAGCTAACAGCTGCAGAAGTAGAGTCACTTCGATCGGAGCTTGCTGATTTAGAGGAGAGGGAAGCTCACTTGAAAGCTCAGTGAGTGATCCACAATTTTGAACTATTTAGGGATTTGGTGTCATAATCTAATTTAAGCGTTCATTGATTAGCTTTTTTCTTTAAGTTGCTATCATTCTTTTGTTTGTCTATCTCTTTAGTCTTCAGCGATTAAAGAAGCAAAAAGTTAGGAGTTATATGCTAGAATTAGATTTGGACCATAGACATGTTTTTCTGTTTGTGTAATACTAATAAAGACTAAAATGAGTTTCAATTTCCTTTAAATCTTCATTATTCTCGACTTCACTCCTTACTAGCAATTCTTCCTGATTTGTTGTACATACATTAGTTTTCTTCGGTGTTGGAAGTGCTATATTGAAAAACAAGGGAAATTTACTGTTTTATATCTAACGTATTTTCGTTGATTATTATTATTATTATTTTGCTAAAATAATTATTTTTATACACAGGTTGCAACATATTGATGAAGTTCTGCGGTCAGCTCGTCTATCTGGCTATTTAAACATTAGAACTGTACTTACTGTCCATCCCTTCTTTAATTTGTTTTGAATTGGTTTCTGCTTAATTATTTTATTTTACCAAACAAGTTGGCATTGATGTGTTTTTTTTATCCTTCTCTATAGAGATGGGCAGCACTTCCGGGAGAACCCCCACCTATAGATGATACTGAAGTAGATGATTGGCTTCCTCGCTTTGTCGTTCTTCATGGAGCATGTATATTCTTATATTTGTTGTGTACAGGTAAGGTAACTTATCTCCCCATCCATTTCTTCTTCTTTTCCTACAAATCTTGGTTTTCATTTTTACATCATTACTTTGTTTGCGAATAAGTAGCTTAGTGCAGATATAGGAAGAAACTGATCAGTATTATAGAGAAAATTTGTATAGCCCCCATTGTGAAAAATGGTAGAATTGTACAATAAGTGGTTTATTCTTGTGTGAAAATATGCATAGAAGCCTGAAGAGTAAATCAAATCGAGGGTAATCTAACTATCATACATTGAAGGCCTGGCAAAATTATAAGCCAGAGAATAAAAAAGGATTTAGAATAATGATTTTTATTTAGCATGATTTACACACTAGGATATTATGTCATTTAATTCATGTAGCCAACCCTACTTACGGGAAAAGGAATTTGTCGTTGCTTTATTTTATAAGTAACTTGGTGAGTGGCTGGTTCTGGCAAATGGAATGGAGTGAGAGCTGGAATGTGTCAGTAGGTCATATTTGGTTTGATCAATTTAATGGAAATAAGCATTCTCAGGAGATTGAGTTTCCTTAGAAGTATAGAAAACGATTAAATCACAAAAATAATGGAATGGCTATTCATTTCTTTAACTCTGAAAATATTTTTGAACCATTTTGTATGTTTCTACCCAACAAATAATGTAGGATGACAAGTAGAGTCACTCAACCAAAAAACTGTTTGTTTGGCCCACAATTTAAAATAGGGCCGTGCTTGATTTAGTTTAAAAATCATATCTACTTTATTTTTTACAATCAATTAGAACATACCATCCTGTCATCCCTTATCCATAATAGTTCTAAACAAAACATACAAATGAACACTTTTTTCGCTATTCCATCAAACCAAATATGACCTTACTTTTCGCTTTGTAGTTCTATTTGTTAGTCCTAATCAGGACATCTAGATTTACCGAGCTAGCCAATTTTTCCTGTACATAAGTTGCATTTTTATTTTTTCAAAGTTAGCGAATGAAAAACGGAAGCACTGGAATCGCTTAATCACCAGATTTGTGCAATTTCTTCCTCACAATTTGTTTGAACATATTCCTACAGTTATGAAACATTAGTCAACATATTGTTAAGGATGTCTAACCTGTTTGTTTGAACTCCGTACTTTCTAACTCAAAATGAACACTCATAAACTTGAGATATCAGAACTAGGCTCAAGAGTTCTTTGTATCAATGTCTTTAACCTGCCTATTAATGTCAAAGGCCTGATAAGCCAAACAAAACTTAGTTAGAAGAGTAGGAGCGGCCAGGAATATACTCGACAGTTTGGTCAAAGAAGCCCTCATACCATGCTGTGAATTAACTTTCCAAATGCTTAAGTTATTTAGCAAAAGCCAAAGTTTGATTTTTATTAACATCTTTGAAAAAAAATTGTACATGGTTGGTCAATCAAGTGTATTTTATCTCAAGTTTTCAGATGATTGGCGTCCATTTACAAATGCATCAATATTCAATACTTGTTGACTGATAAAATGGAAAAATTGCAGATATAAGTCCTCAGGACTCAACGCTTCTATCGGATATTCTTGAAGTAGGGAGATTGCCGTGTTTTAAGCGTGACAATGATGATATTCAACATGCCTTTTATATTTCAACACGTCATGGGTTTCGCTATGAGTGCTCAAGCAATTCTATGATACAGGTGTGTCCAAGTTAAGATAATATTTGATTCTGTAGAGTAGTTATTATTATTACTATTATAGTTCAGTTTCGCAATATGGACAGATTCTAAGTGACTTACATCATTTTAATTTTGTAAACCTCTAAATATAATATGTCTTCCGTCACATTTTCAGGTGGACTCTTGGTTAACAGCTTTACAAAGTTACACGAAATTAGAGTCTGATAGATCGGTTCCTAATGGTTTGATTGAGATGTAACACAATTAACGAGTTCAAGTGGCATGACTCTAACCACGTTGTAAATATGGTTCTAAGCCTTTTTCAGTAATTGAATGAAGATTGAAGACAGATGCTTTATTTGTCAATTTTGACTCTTTCCAAAGCCTGTTTGAGCCTTGCAATTTGTTCGAGAAGTCCTTACTTAAATTGGAGTTGGTATATCTAAAGTATAAGCATTAAAACTGAGGGCTAATAATACCCAAATAATAAGTGCTGTTGACATTTATTAAGTTATGAACATGCTAAATATGCAGGAAGGGTACATTTTTCTGGAATGCAGCAATTAAACAAAAACAATTATAGTAGTATAAATTAGACACGATGACGGAAATTAGACATTTGTGCATGGTGCAAGACCATTTTACTTATGCATTTTAGACAAGACCTGTTTTAAAAATATCGATTGTAATTTTCAAAATTTAAAAAGGAAAATTATTGGACTTAATAGTTTTAAGCCACCCCAAATACAAACTCTTCAAAATTAACTCTTTTTTTTTAAATAAAGAGGGCTAAGCAGCAACACGGGATGTGAAATGGCAACTAAAGTTCAAAAATCTCTTCGCATTTGGTCGAATGCCCTAACAGCCGTATGACTTAAGATTTTTGCAATTTGTAGGGTCTTCGGGCATCAATGAACCACAACGGTTAGCAGTTTCGCACATTATAACCCGCCGCCTCAAACAACCGTATTTTCAAGGTGAGGTACCTGAGTTCGCAAGGTGATACAAGATTTGGGAAGATTTTCAAGTTTCTACATAAATTGTAATATTATTTGTGCTGCTACTGAATATTCTTAAAAGGAGTCAACACCAATAAACTTAGTTATAAGAAAAATTCAAGATCATCTACGCGTTGAAGCTTATAACCCACTAAGTTTGTTTGAAGATAGAGTTATACCAACTCAAGAGGGAGATATGAGAAAATCTTCATGACTACATTAATGTACATTTACCTGGTTAGTATGGGGTATGGCAACTATTGAATATGCAAATGGCAAAATCTCTGACGAGAAACGTGTGTTGTTAATTACTTATTGTCGTTGGGCTCACCATCAAGAACCTACACCTACCTTCGGTCCAAACATTTACTAGTAGGGACTAGGGAGGATGAGTTTGAAGTGGGATGGGATGAGTAAATTTTATTAAAAACTAGAGGGTTTTCGACATAAAAATTCTTGATATGGTTTTGCTCTGCTATTCTCTTTATTTCTTCTTATGCTTAGAGTCAATTTTGAAGAGAAAAATTATGTAAGGCATTTTCCAACACAAACAAACAATGTTCGACACTTTAAAGACGAATGTAACAATTAGCCATTTTAAGATAGAAAAGTGTGAATTGTGAACAAAGGAAATATATTGAAATCACTATGATAATTATAAGTGTTTTTATTACAAATTACTACTCTATTCATTATCACGTCACTAACCTATAATGTAAATTTAAATTAATATTTTAAATCAAAATAAAAGTAAACTGTAACAAATATAAATATGTGGAGTCGATTATGAAACAATTAAAAAAAGGGTCTTGTTAACAGAGCACTTGTTAAGAATACACAAATAGAAATAATTGATGAATTTTAACTAGAAAAAGTTACATTTTAAAGTTTTAATGCATTGAATGCACCATTTCCAAGACAACATTTCTTCTTTAATCTTCTTATCAAGTGCCTCTTGTTAACAATTCCCTTAACACACACGCATCAATTGGAGTGAAAATGTGTTAAAGTTCTTAGAACACATGTGAATATTTTGGCCAACAATAATTGACGACCAGAACATAAAGTACTCTTTAACTACCGGAACAAGCAATGTACATAGCATCTTTCTAGCTTGTGTTTCACGTTCAAGCTTGTGCTTTCCTCTTTTAGATCTTCTTTAGCAGTTACGTTGAGATTGGTATCGAAGCTTCACAGACTCATTATTTGTAATTGATCATGCTAACTTTGTGTTATAAGGGCACACTGTAAGTAACCTAAAAAGAGCAACTTTACATCAGAAAACAAATTTGTTAACTTTTAATACGTATATTTCTATAATGAGTTTATTAACACGTGCCCTTGAGGGCACAAATTAACATTTGCCTTTATAATTGAAGTGACTTTAAACTTTGATCCGTATTTTAGCTTATAGTGGGGTCATTACCTACATATTTATTTCCATAAATGACCACTGTTTAGTGGCTCTCTCATGAACTTTTCTCCTAACAGTTTTTCTGAATCACTTTCCAAGAATCAGATATGAAGGAAGTGCTTCAATTTTCATTTTTTAAATAAAAGCTGATAAAACAAAGACTTGGAATATAAAATGACATTACAAGTGTTTGTATTAGAGAATGAGCCATCAAATGCATAGTTTTAAAAATGAGTTGCGTTATGTGAACAACCATTTGTTTGATAATTTATGGGACAACCATATATTTAGAAAGAAAATGTGGTATTGACACGAAAATCAAAGCAATAGAGATAGAAAGTAAAAATGTAATGTGAGTATGAGAGAGAAAATTGTCACAGAAGTTGTTAAAAAATCATTGTAAAAATATCATTTCTCTTTAAAATTATGTTGTCCATCAAATTGCGTAGTTTTAAAATTATGTTATGAATGTGAAAAAACGCTAATAAATGCGCAAGTGGAGTGTCTGAAGTTCAAACTCCAACCTCTGCATATATTATGCATTCTCCCTACCAACTGAACTAAGTTCACGGGAATAAAGATAGTCGTTTTGGTTATACGTATACTCTAGTTTACCAAAAATAAATAAATTGTGTGTAGAGAGAAAAAGTTATCTATTTACACTTTTTTAAAGCATGTCTAGTGAAAAGAAAATGATGTATTAATTTTTTTTAAGGAATATCTTGAAGTATAGACTTTGTATGCGTTGAGAATAAATTGTCTATTTGATAAATAAATCGAAAAAACTACAAACTTATCAATTGACATTTCATTTTAGGTGAAAATGAAATGTTTAATAGAAGGGATTGTTAGGGAAGAAAATATAGTTATTTTGTTTAAATTATTATTAAAAAAAAAGGAACGATTGTAAAAAAAAAAAGGAACGAAATTGAGTCAAGAAATTTAATAAATTACGAGAGAAAAAAATTATATTAATTATTTTTTTAGGTTTTTTTTCTAGTTAATTAGTTTAAAAATGGAAGAAATTATAAGAAATAAAATTTAGTCAAAGAAAAGAATTCAATTACTTTGTCATCCAAACAATGAATTTTGAAAATGAAGGAATTCATTCACTTTACCCAACGATGAATTCTGAAAATGAAAGGAATTCAATCGATGCATTTGAATTCCTTAGAATTTCAAATTCTCTTGAATTTCCAAATCCTCCATCCAAACACACTCTAAATTTTTATAGTTTTATTATAGATTTTCTCTATTATAAGTTATCTTATTTGAGATATTATTCAAACATTAATATTAATTTATCTTTTAATCGAGATTCGAACATTGATTCACCACGTGGTTAAAGATTAGCATTTTCGGTTAGACTAATTTCATGTTAGCTTAGCGAAAACTTTCTCTCAAAAGACTATTTTATTAATATTATGAATATGATGATTATGATATGATTAAGAATGTGATGATAACATTTTTTTTTTTTGAAGGAATGAAAAAAATCTATCAGTAAAAAACAACGTATGGCCCCACTCGGCACTCACGTAAATATCTGAGTTATTGTCATATCTCAGTTTGCAAATATTTAATTTGAAGATGGCAAAAATCGAAAATGAAGATAAAAGAAAGGTGGAAAATGTAAAAACGAACACGAATAAAAAGCCAAGCTACAACAAGAGAAGAGATCCTAACATCACCACCAACCAAATCACATTCACATATCACACATCCTTAGATTCTTCTAACATGGCCTCACACCTCTGCAAATCTGCTTCCAGAGCCGCCAGGTCTCTTCTCTCCGCTTCATTTCACTCTCGTAAGTTCTAACTGTGTCTGATTCATATTCATATTCAAATTATGATTACATATTTAGATTCTGTTTCATTGAATTTGAGATGTTGTGTGCTGATTAAATAATAAATTTCACAGAAGGACGCGCTGTAGCGGCGGCTGCAGCTGTTGCATCCATCACAAAAGTGCCATTATTTGCTTCAAATTATGGGAGAACTGGTTCTGGAAATGGATCTACCTCATGGATTGCAGGAGCACTCGCTCTTCCCGCTGCAGGTTTGGTTTGGTTTGGTTTGATTCAATTATATTATTATATTTATCAATCAATTGACATTAGATCTTATCATACTAGCAAGTACATTTGTGATTGCTGAATTTAGATTGGTCCAATCTCGATCCAACAAACACTGATGTACTAACTGCATGAATGTGTGATCATTTATGATTGCAGGCTATCCAAATCCTTAAATGTATATGGTCATAATGTAAAATTAAAATAATTTGCTTATTTTGGTTTCAAGAAAACATAGATAAAGTGTCTTTTAGAAATGGAAGAGGAGCCTTGTACCTTGCTTGATAGTAACATTGTAGCTTCCGAGACCTCTTCTACATCAATTGGACTTTACTCCAGCACAGGGGAATAAAATTAATGTTTTGGATTTAGTATATAGACTTTATTATTTCCAATAGACACCCCTACATCATTACATGAACCTGTTTTAAATCTTCAAACAAGCCTAAATTAATCAAATCCAATATTGTTCTTAATTTTTTTTTATCAGTTCCTGTTGGTATTTTTCTTTTTGGACATATTCTTCAACTTTCATCATGGATATCTATCCTCCTACAAATTTGTTTTAATTTATTAGTTTATCAATGTAATGATCACTAGTTAATGGTAAAGTTTGAACAAAGTCTTAACGGTTTACTTTATCACTTTATGCTTTGAATTTTGTTGGTGGCTTCTCAAAGTTGCCTATTATAAAAAGTGAAATTATACCCACCTCTTCTAAAGTATTATCAATTATGCAATAAAAAAAATAGCACACACCCTTCTCTTTTTTCATATAAATCTTAATCATCCTTATTTATTGAGAAAATTGCACGCTTCCTTTTAGTTCTATTTAGATGACATTCCCTTTAATTTTATATAATATAAGAGAGTCACTTTGTTCAGCCTATTACAATGCTCAATCTTTAGCTGGATATTCAGCTAATAAGTCTGTTTAATCTTTGTCATGTCTTGCAGCTTACATGCTCCAGGATCAGGAGGTGCATGCTGCTGAGGTACGCATAACTTGTCTCTATCTGCATTTGCATGTCTATTTAAACTCCTATCAATGCTTGTTTTCTTTATTTTTTGGTATGACTAAAATTTGCAAACCACGTGTTTACTTTTTCCTACTCAGCTGGAGCGCACCTTCATTGCCATTAAACCTGACGGAGTTCAAAGAGGACTGGTAAAGTGAAAACTACTGTATTTCTTGCACTTCTTCATGATTTGTTTGTGAAACAGTGTTGTAGATGCAATGCCTGTGAAACATTGACACTGGACACAACTCTGACACATAGACACCGGTTATCGTATAAGAAAATGAAAGTGATTGAATGTAATCACATGTGTTGGTGTCTTTATTGAACACTGGACACACTTTCAATCCAAAGTGTATGTGCTACATAGTACACTGCAACTTTTTGTCTACTCGCTGAAAAAGAAAATTTAGATTCTTAGAAGTTTTTTCATTTTCTTTCAGATTTCAGAGATTATATCTCGTTTTGAGAGGAAAGGCTACAAACTGGTGGGAATTAAAGTGTTGACTCCTACAAAGGAATTTGCCAAACAGCATTATCATGACCTAAAAGAAAGACCCTTCTTTGATGGCTTGTGTGACTTCCTGAGCTCTGGCCCTGTTATTGCAATGGTTAGAAATGATTCAACATATGGCTTTGAATCAACCATACAAGCTGGTGTTTATGTTTCTAACCCGTGCTTTTTGTTTCCGAAAAAATTTATGTTATAGGTGTGGGAAGGACAGGGAGTTATTCTCTACGGCCGTAAACTAATTGGAGCCACAGATCCACAAAAATCAGAGCCAGGAACCATTAGGGGTGATCTGGCTGTTGTTGTTGGAAGGTACTACTCCTTCCTTATTATATTTATTACCTGTCATGATAACATGTCCCTCTTTGACCAAAAAGTCTAAAGTACTCCTACCATTAATCTTCATTAGGTGGTTAAAATTATTTTTGTAATAGCGGAGTGTGATTAAACAGATACACAAATTATTATGAAGTTTGTTGAAATGCAAATTGTGCTGAATGAACTTTAAGATTACGCAAAAAAGATAGAAAATTTGTCTGTGATGCTTGGATTGGTAGCCATGAATGGTGGTGTATGATGGTGGTGTACCTGCATACACTCCGATGTTTAAGCTAAGTGGGTGAGATGCAGGTACACCACCATCATTGAACATGATTGCTGCCATGAATTCCAATCATACACCCCACCATTTGCGGACCTGGTCTTCAATCAATCCACCAGCACTGTCAAATTGCATATCTTCCTTGCAAAGTAATAAACAATTTGAAACTGGTTAATATACTCAATATAACAGACAGTATGAATTTTTATAGTATCTTGCAAGGAAATAGGCTAGTTGCTCTACCTTTTTATTTGATCATCTCAATGCTATTATTGCAGAAATATCATCCATGGGAGCGATGGTCCAGAGACTGCAAAGGATGAGATTAACCTGTGGTTTAAGCCAAATGAATTGGTTAGTTTCACAAGCAATTCAGAGAAGTGGGTATATGGTGAAAACTGATCTGACTGTGTCCCTCATACTCCCTTCTACATGATTGAGTTTTTGGAATAAATTATGTCAGGAAACGGCAACACTGAACTCTACAAGCCACCAATAAGGGGTTGAGCATAATAATGTTAGTGCTAGCGTATATGTCATTCTGATAGGATTGTATTGTTTCATTATCTGTCTTTGTCTTCTTCAGTCTGATGGAAACAATCTGTTACAATTTGTTTGATGTTATCAATAAGTCAAAACAGGTAAGGTCAACAATTATATCTTCTAAAAAAGAATAATGATCATTTGGTTATCCTAGTAAAAGAAAAGAGGTAGTTTTGTTGCGTTAGACATTTCCATGTCACCAACAAGAAAGTTAAACCTCACAAAAGTAATTTTGTTAAGCCTAGTGGAAATCAAGGTAACATGTTACTAATCAAAACCCCATACTTTGCAGTAGACGCAGTAGACATAAATTCTTCCATCATACAATGGAGAAGTGGGATCTGCTAATCAAAACCCCATACTTTGCAGCTAAAACCTCTTTCCATATGACAATCTTATTGATCAGTTGTCATCATCTAACATCATGCACACCTAACCCTCTTATACTTTGGTTTACAAACACCAAACCACCTAGTATGCAATTTTCTTTCTCCCAAAATCCCGTTATTTATGACACACTCTTTACTCCAAAAATAATATTGCAATTAAATAAATAAAAATATGATGCAATTGGGTTTATATAACCATGATAATAAACAGTCATACAAAAATAAATAGAAAAACCTGAATGCCGGTCATGCCACATAGTTTCTTATTGATTAAATAACCTCTATGATTATCAATTACGAATCTCACGGTTTCTTTTATTTGATACAGCATAAGGATTTTTTTTATATAATAACAAGCCAATATGGGGTGATCCAAAACAAAATTACAAGGTTGCTAGCACAAGAAGAGGCTTTTTGGAAACATCATTCAAAAGTTTAGTGCTTGCGTGAAGGGGACACCAACTCTAGCTTCTTTCATGCTATGGCGAGCTATGAAAGGAGGAGAAATGAGATTTCAAACATTCAGAACAATGATGGTGATCGTACAAACACAGCATGAAATTTGTGAAGTGGCCGAGAGGTATTTTGATGACTTGCTCACCATGGAGGGCAATGAGCGGCTGCTTGCACTGTTTCAAGGGAGTGAGTTCAAAAACACTCTGTTTGCAATGCATTCTAATAAAGCACCAGGATCAGATGGCCAAAATTCGTCTTTTTTAAAGAGATTTTGGGGTTTGTGTGGAGTCGATTTGTTCCAATATGGGGTTGCAAGGCTAGAAAATGGTGAGTTCCCCTGTCAGATTATGGCAACAAACGTTGTCATTATTCTATAGAAAGATAAGCCCGAGTGTTCCCCTTGAGAACATGGTTCCAAGTCACCTCGCCTACACCATTATGAATTTGACAAACGTTGTCTTATGAGGATCCATCATCTAGGAGCGTGATTGTACTCAGAGAATCTAATACCTATATTTTCATGTAACCTCTACTAATTTGAAAATACATGTAGTTTTCATTTAGGAGAGTGATGCCATCTTCAAGCCATTGTAAATTCTCCAAAGCTCGGCTCAAGCACAATACATGGACGAAGTTTTGATGCAAAAGCAGAGGAAATTGTCATTATCCTCTCTAAAGACTGTGCCACATGACGCTAATCTACCATTGAGCGAGACCGCACCATTTGTGTTAAGCGCTAATGTTCCTACCTTATTGTCCATTGTTATTTTGAATTCGCTTCGGTTGTAGCATACTTATGACTTGATACAATATTGTGAGTCATAGTCCTCACCCGATGGTAGAGATGCCGATATGACATATTGGTTTGTTGAAAAACCACTTGATTCCTTCTTAACCACAAATTATCCAATGTCGCACCAAAAATAATAGGCCAAGGAACCCCATTAAAGGCATCTAACTTATTAAGATTGAATACGGACCACTCTTTCTGTTCCATGTTCTCAGAAACTCAGGTCTCCCAAGTGCTTGCAAATTAATCCATAAATTCTTAACTCCACTACAATCTTTAAAAAAAAAATATGAAAATGATCCTCGACGTTATTACTACACACCGGACACACATCACTCACCACCATCCTTACACGACATCGATTGGCATTATTCAATATGCACACATGACTTATAGCACTGGATTCTAAACAGACCCTTCCATCTCCAAACAAGCTTATGTAACATATAAGCTATATAACATAAATGATATTTTACAACAACGATAGGTTAACTTAACAGAAAAGGAGCCATCACTAGTTAAACTCCAAGCCAAAGTATCATCACCATTACGAAGATGAAGGGTAGACAGGTCTGATAACAATATGAGCCGCATCCCTTAAGCCCCAATCATTATTTGTAGAGGTTGAGAACACCACTTATCATTCCAAAATTCCAACATTTAAGGGTACTACTAGAAAAATTACACATAATAAAATATAAATTCAAGCCATCAACAACAAAATGGAAAAATTGAAATCAAAATTTTAATTTTATTAATTTTGTTTTTTTGCAAAGGCTTCAAATTGTAATTTGAGTAATTCACCAATTACAAACGAAACCTGCTTACAAAAAACTAACCATTCAAAATGCTAAAGATGAAAATTATAGTTTCAAAACTATACAGCGCTTAATTGATAATAAAACCCTAAATCATAAATCCAAAATACTACTACTAATCCATATCAATCTATAACGCCTAAGCACGTTCACCACGAATACGGCGTGCAAGTTGAATGTCCTTGGGCATAATTGTAACCCTCTTAGCATGAATTGCACACAAATTGGTATCCTCAAACAATCCAACCAGATAAGCTTCTGCTGCTTCCTGAAGCGCAAGGACAGCATGGCTCTGAAATCTGAGATCCGTCTTGAAATCTTGAGCAATTTCACGAACAAGACGTTGGAATGGAAGCTTACGGATCAAAAGATCGGTACTCTTCTGGTATTTACGGATCTCACGAAGAGCAACGGTTCCAGGACGATAGCGATGAGGTTTCTTGACTCCACCGGTTGTAGGAGCAGATTTCCGAGCAGCCTTGGTGGCAAGTTGCTTCCTTGGAGCCTTGCCTCCGGTGGATTTGCGAGCAGTTTGCTTAGTACGAGCCATTGAATCGGAGAAGAGAAAATTCGAAGAAGAAAGGTTTTCGAAAAGAAAACGAAGAAAGTAAATTGTGATACGATATAATGAATGATGTAGAATGAAGGAAGCGTGCGTTATATATATGCGTGGAATGATGATACGATTAGGTCGGTTTAATTGAGATGAGAGAGAGATCGTGTACTTTGATGCTAAATCAACGGTGATGATGATTTTTTTAATTGGAAATATTAATTGTGATCCGTGTGCTTGTTTCTGATTGGTTAGCTTGTGGATTTGCGGATTGCCAGCGTGGACAATTTGTGTTTCTTTTGTGAGCAGCTTTCTCATCTTTAGCCTGTGTCTAATTTTTCGCATGGATGGGAAACTTGGTAATGTTTAGTGAATACGAACCAAAACAAATTGAGTAGCAGGTGAGGTTTAGCATGGGAAAGGGGAGTTGTTTCCCATCATGAGAAAGTTATTTTTGTCCATTAAATCAAATGAGAAACACATTTTTATCATGATCTACCAACACTTCATTATTTTTTTCCACTACAATTCTCTCTCCACCATCTTATTCTTTCACCATGGTTTCATTGTTGCTGTTATTCTCATTGCTATTCTCAGTTTCTCATCCCACCATCACATTTTAGGGTATTGTTCTCTAGTTTTATATCTATCGATCAAGATTTGATTTTTTTTACCCCTTTTTCAAACATATACTCCACAACCCACAAAAGAGCAATAGAGAAAGAGCAATGAAAGAACAGAAACTCCAGAAAAACAAAAATGATTGTAAGAAAAGTAGTAATAATAATCAATATACAAAAATAATAAAAGAACAACAATTGCTCTTGATTATTAATATAATTCCACCA
>Ga0315915_1000536_pt1 | contig 39745 bp, 37 predicted proteins | sample MpolbnodulesMG_FD_207738 | JGI IMG/M metagenome (GOLD analysis project Ga0315915, IMG submission 207738) | Medicago polymorpha root nodule microbial communities from Los Angeles, California, United States - branched nodules | ecosystem: Host-associated > Plants > Roots > Nodule | place: USA...
TAGGTCCTTCCTCCTCCTCCTCTCGGCGGCACCAGTGACCCTCTTTCACTTTAAAAATGATAAAAAAAAAAAAAAAAAAAAGAGTGGCAAACAATCACTTGCTATGGCTTTCTTCTACACTACTCTTTTTCAAATCAGCAGAGGACAACATGCCTCCGCCACATTGTCCTTCACCTTTCCATATACAGTGCTGCTATATGCAGCGAAAGAATTTATCACGAAGCGCTTAAAAAACACCAGTGCTGTATCTGAGGCAGGGCGAAGAGGGCGACCGCCTTAGGCTCCAAAAATCAGTATGAAATTTGGGCCCCAAATTTTTTCTTTAGGGGCCTATTAAACCCTAAAAAAAATTGCATAATTTTTTGTATCAAGTTTGATGTTTATATAGGTTTATTAGTTAGGACTTGAATTATAGATTCGCCATAGGCCATCAAAATCTTAGAACCGGCCATCAAAATCTTAGAAACGGCGCTCAAAAACACTAAACATTTTTAATTATTTAATAGCGGAATTCACGGCAATCGGGATGGTGTGGTGGTTATGTAATCAAAATGTCATGAAGCTTCTTGGAAAAAAATTCGCTACATGTAGCATTATTCTTCCATATATAATGACGTCAAAAAATATGTTAATTTTTGGAGGTATTCAAGCAATATTACTTTATGTTTGAGTGGCTTAAGATGATCATGACTGCCATTGATTCTTCATTCATCAATATGAATCTTTCTAACATAAATGTCTCTTTGAATTTGTACGTTCAAGTTTTCAATAAAGATAGAGACAGTGAGGGAAATGAGGATGATGCTTCTTTATCTATCGGGTTGGTTAATTTATTTTGTTTTTAGTTGTTTTATATCTCAAATATCTTGATGACATCTACGTAATATACATAGCTTCGGTTCATTTTATCTTGTGCATATAAAAATGTTATATCTTGTTCATGATTCTCCCTAGTTTTTTCTGGTTTAATAACAGTTTTCGCTCCCTAACTTTCACGAAGTTGTGATTTTGGCCGCCTAAGAAAAAAATTACAAAACCGTTCCCCTAAGTTTTGCAACTGTATGATTCTCCCTAGTTTTTTTGGCTTAATAACAGTTTTTCGCCCCCTAACTTTCACGAAGTTGTGATTTTGGCCGCTTAAGAAAAAAATTACAAAACTGTCCCCCTAAGTTTTGCAACTGTAGCAGTTTTGGCCCCCAAGACCAATTTTTGGTAAAAAAAAAAACATGTGACACCTCACTTAGGGTGCCACGTCAGCGTAGACCGGGTAAAAATTGGTCTTGGAGGCAAAACTGCCACAGATACAAAACTTAGGGGGCGGCTTTGTAATTTTTTTCTTAGGGGGCCAAAATCGCAACTTTGAAAAAGTTAAAGGGCTAAAACTACTATTAAACTTTTTTTTTTACAAACTCCGTAGCTTTTGTTTAAAAATATATTCATGAACATAATATTTGTCACAAGGAAGAGACACCTCTATAGGTACTCAGGACATTTAGGGTGTGTTTGGTTGGGGAATGAAAGTGAATGGAAAGATAGAGAAAAGAAAGATTGCATGAGGAAAGAAAAATAGTAGAAAGTGAAGGGATTGTTTTCGTTGTTTGGTATAAGAGAAAGTGAAGTAGAATGTTGAAGGAAAGAAAGATATATATTTAATAATTGACAAAAATACCCTTGAATAAATATTATATAATATACATACACATATACACATCTCTCCTTTCAATGGAAAAAAATGTTCAGCAAGTTGTGAGTGTTAAAGCAATTATAAAGCAAAGCAAAAAAAAAAAAAACCGTAAATTGAGAAATAAAGAAGAAAGGACAAGTGAATAGTAAAAAAATATAAACAATAACATGCGGGGTATTTTGGACTTTTCCAACAAATATTGGTGTTGAAGCCATTTGAGTGTGGAAAGTTTTTTAAGGTGGGCCTTACTAAAACTGGCCATTTTAAAGTGTTCCAAACAAAGGCAGATGCTTCTTTCCCTCAACTTTCTCTCCCCCCTACTATTTTTCCAGAAACAAACATACCCTTAGTTCCAAACAGGTGCTCACGTTGCGCCACCAAGGAGGGCACACCAAATAAATTACACTCTTCCAAATAGGTGGTATCTAGAGTCAGGTGCCAGCTTAACATCAGGGTGAGAATAGACCAGACATGCGGTCTACATGGGTCTCGGTCTAGTAAGTCAACGTCAAACCTAAATTTTATTTTAAATAGAGAACATTATGACATTTTTATATGTTTATTTAACTAAAAAGTTTAAATCATGTGCCATAACAAAAAAAATTAGGTCTATCAGGTCAACCAATTTAGATAAGAGTGATGTTATTCATAGCGACATAATACATCACGAGTGTTTCACGAAATAATGGCAACCGTTAGATCAAGGGCTTACCGGAATACATGGGCAATTGGGGATGGAATAGGTGTTCATATAGTTACCTTTTGTGTCATCGTGATATTGTCGTGAGTTTAATTTTTCGGGAGAATAAGCATTTTCCTTTAGATAAATGTGAATATTTTTTTACTATTGTTAATTATATTAAATTTTGTACTTTGAATCAAAATTATACATTTGTTAAATTTTTCAATTTAAGTTTACTAATCTACATTAATTTTTCATATATTTAAATGTATTATTATAAATTAGAATTGAAATTTTAATGATTTAAGTTTTAGTAATATTGTAATTAGTTAGTGTATGTTTGTAATTTTGGTCATTGCTTTGTTTTTTACTATATTTTGTTCATCTCAGCCATGCCCCCAAACCAGAGGATATGAAAAAATTTGGCGCACATTTTCGATAAAATGTTCATCATAAATGTCAATCAAATCATGTGTTAGTCTACACATTGCGTAGTTAACTTTTTTTTGTAAGTAATTCCTTGAAAAACAAAGTTTCTTTGGAAAGTTCATCAGAAATTGTTTTTCAACCAACATTTGTCCAATCAATCAAGTTCCTCAAAAAACTCATTTTCTAAGGGTATTTCGGGTGTTTCCCAAGACTTCTGTTCCTTGGAAAATCCAAGTTTTCTTGTAATGACTTTCATATGCTGCTCAATATCTACTTCTCAATTCAATGTGAGACTCTTACTTACTCGTAATACATCAACAATTTTCATCTATAGGATATGCTCCTCCTCAAGTGAAAGATTTTTATCCACCTACACTTGCACCATCTTTAACTCATATACAGCGACATGACACACCTTTTAACCACCATTCTTAAGAAAACTTTCAATACCAAAAATTGATCAAGTCATAAGCTCTGATATCATTGTTGAATCATAAAGGTCAAAGAAAGTATAACAGTAAATTAAGATCAACCACAAAAATGACTTGGATACTATATCTTTACTCAAATCATTAGTATATCAAATATATAAATCTCCTCACTTATATTTTGCCGAATACCAGTTTTTTCATATTCAATAGAGACTCAAATGTTCGAAAACAATCACTTCATATCCATATATTATGTTTTTCATAGACTATACCTTAAACAATCCCCTAATATGAAAGATATGGGAGAGAAGAACCCCATACAGATTTGACCACTCTACCTATGCTCATTTTTAATTTCAATGGTTCTCATGGCAATAAAATCAAAATTGAATTAAATATTATGAGTTGTGAGAAAATAATTACTATATTTTTGTTAGAAAAAAGCCAAATGTGTACGGACAAATTAAAACATGAAGACAAATCTGTAAAGAAAAAAAAAGACGTGAAGACAAGAACATGATGCAAACAACTTTTGGGAATGAATGCATGAATAATAATGGAGTCTCTTTCTCCGCACACCACAACCCCGCTTTTGTTTTTGTTTTTATTTTATCTTAACTCAAAAAGCAAATAAAAGTTCCCTTGGCCTATCTACACGTACTCCCTCTTTTCCTTAGCTGTAGTTTTTGTAAAATATTTTTCTTTCTTTTATTTTCAAAGCTTAACCTATTATTAATTAATTATTTATTACAAGGAAATGTGAAATGAGCATGGTTATTTATAACTTATAACTCATAAGTAGTTACAAATTTTATAATAAACAACATTTATTAATATTATATATATAATGTCATGAGGCTTTCACTGAGCTTAAAAGAGACTCAATCTATATTTTGGGGCCACCCTCACTCCGATCGGCCTATTTTTCATTACTCGAATCATGGTCTTTAGTGTTCGACTAGGTTTAAAGATGCATGATTTGAACTAAACCAAAATATGATATTTAGTTCAACAAACATAACTTGACTTAGTTGTAGGTAGGATCTACACCAATTTCAAGAGGCCACAATAGTTTCAAAAGAGAGTGATCATCCAAAACAATTGGACGCAATTCATCTAGTCTAAATCCAAAGCATTTAGATTCTCTAAAATGAATAACATGTAAAGTGAGAAAATTAATGATTTTTATTATCATAAATTTATGATTTATAATGATGTATCTACGATATCAATCTTTAATTTTTTAGAGAATTTTTTAGAGGAGTCGGATTCAAACCTAAAATAACACGACACGCTGCGGGCAAGGTTCCAAAAGTTGCGTTCTAGAACAACAAAATAAATAATCTTAAAACACAACTAGAAAGAAAGAAACCGATCGAGTAGCACGTAATATCTGCTAAACTTTTAGTAAGTGCAACAATAGCTGTGTGTCCATATATTATATAGTATATCCGATGTGGAATGCAAATCAAATCACCAAAATACAAAAAAAAAACACAAACCTTTTCTTAATCTTTTGCCTTTACATTTAATTTGTTAGCTTAGATTTCCACTTGGATGGGCCATTCACCAATGAGTTTTTGGGTCACCACGTCCACGCGGCTTAATCATATGAGCCACGCCTCATTCCACTTAACAGTTCACATAATTTTTTCTAAAAGATCTATTAAATATACATATATATAACATTGAGGGAATGACAATAAATTTCAAGGGCTAAGCCTACATCTCTTTGCTGGGATGGTGACTGCCATAGAAATGTTTCGTTTTGAAAATTGTTTTCTGTTTTATTTTAAGTTTTATTATTAAATACAACTTTTTATAAACTATCGTAACTAAAATTAGGCATGGCAACGGGATGGGGACGAGTTTTACATTTTCCGTCCCCATACCCGATACTTATATATTTATCTGTTATCCTACTCATACCCAATGTGGTTGAGAAATTGAACCTCACATCCCTGTTCTCAACAGGTTCAGGTATCCTCGCTACATCCCCGTCCCCACATTGAATAATTTTTTTAATAAAAAATAGATGTTTTTTTGCAATCCCTAGAGAAATGTTGTAATGCATTATGCAACAAATGCCCCCTTTAACATTTGTTAGACCGATTGATTTAGTTTCTCCTTTAAATATCAATGATAGTTTTTATAACACGACAATTATCAAACAAAATAGCATGACATATCAACATAAAGTAATTTTCTACATTTGGGATGAGTTTGAATATGAGTTCGGGGTGAGTACCTATATACCTGTTACCCGTGTTTTGAAATCGGGAAAAACCCAAACCCAGTCAAAACGGAAAAAACCCGTCAAATTAGGTTTGGTTCGGGTGGGTAACCACAACTATGAGTTTTATTGCCATGTCTAGCTAAAACCTTTTTTTTATTGTTCTGTTTTGTTTTGGATAAGGAGGAATTAAAACCTCTTATTCTTTTCATAGAGTGTACTTTATGGCGACCAAACCTTAGTAAATATATACTAGTATTATTTTCATTTTTGATTTTATTTTCAAAAATTCGCTAGCAAGCTCTAATATGAAAAGCTTAATTTGATCCAAGTGGCTAGCTTTCTTGCTCCTAGGTTCAGAACATAGCAATGTAATAATGGAATGAATGGAAGAGCTTCGAAGGAAAGGGGGACAAAAAGGGAAAGATCGAAAGATAAATGGAGGACAGTCTTACTTCTAGTGTATGGATTTATTACTTTTTATAGGACTTAATGCGTGTTAGGAATGACAATGAGAGTGACAAAATCTCGACTATAATTTTTTTTTTGAAGGGAAAATCTCGACTATAATTAATTTTGATGAAAATTACCCTTTTATAACTTCAATAAAATTAGAGTGATTTTATCAAGCTAACCGTCGATTGAAACATACAATAAAAATTTCAATTCAAGCGAACGCAAAAATTGATTGGGAAATTTTATAATACACAAATAAATAAAATATTAGCCATAAGTCTTCCATTCTTTTTCCCTCCAACAACAATACAAGGTTGGATATTCTCATTCCTTTCTCTTTCTAGCCCAAAAACTCACAGTGTTTCCTTTCTCTTTCTAGCCCAAAAACTCACAGTGTATTGTTCCAACCCTATTCCATTACTCCCTTCGTCCCTCAATACATGATCTAGTTGATAATATACATTATTGACTTAATATACTTTGACCATATTTTTTTACTGATTCACAAAGATAAATAATATCATGTAAGATGTTGTTGGATTCGTCTCGATTAATATTTTTAAAATATTAAATTTTCATATTTTTTTTAGTAGAGAATTGAAGATATCAAAGATAAAACATATGCATTGGTATGCGTGTCGAAGTCAACTAGGTCATCTAATATGGGACAGAGGGAGTATTAAGTAGGCGATGAAATCAATGTGCAAGGAAACACAGATAATGAGGAGTTTGAAGTTGCGTCAATTTAAGATTGACTTTTTAAAGTTTTTTCAAACATTTCTTTCTTCTTATGAGAGTACCTTTTTATTTTTTTTTATCATATGAATAGATGTAAAGCGCAATAAAAAGGAGAATGTGTGCGAGATAAATCAAACAATTATTTTTATACTAGTTCATAATCCACCGCTGCTAACTTTAGCTCACTCCTGCAAGAGAAATTTTGCCTTCGTCACATGAAGGACTTGATACGGGTTACGATTGCATCTTCCATTTATTTTTATAAATGGAGAGGATCTTTACCCACTTAATACACGATTATCCAATAGAAAAAGTATCATCGACTATGCCTCTTTAGGGTATGACGTATTCTTCCAAATTCCTCTCTAGGCTCATAGTATTGTACTACTACCTTTAGAGAATCATATTGTATTCTTTATCTTCCAGCTACAAGGCTTCAACCACTAAAAGCATCCTCTAGTCTTTTCCATTTCCAGGCACCAGCCACATTGAGAAAATGAGTATTCTATATGCCTCTCCAAGCATATCAACATTGATGATGTCAGTTTGTGTTTGACATAACACATAGTCTTTCTAGTATTCTAACTCTCAATCAGAGAGGATTCACCATGAAAAAATTATATATTATTCCAAGTTATGATTATCTCGCATAGAGAGAGTATAAAATTAAGCACTTGATATTTGATTTACAACATGATATCTAACTCAAATAAAGTGGATTTTAAAAAAATAAATAAGCACTTTTGTTTCAACAAGATTTCTAACTCTCACTCAAAGATGATTTACAATTAAGCTCTCTTGTTCATTAGCTTTTTCTAAATGTATACTCATTTGAACTTTGTCAATTCTTTTCCCTCTTATAATGTTATTAGATTCACCAAGTCATTTTCTTCTATTCTCTCTTTTGATCTTAATTACTATATTTGATTCTTTAACGGATGTTCACTTGTTAGTTTTTTCCTATAAATAATTAGGTAATCAACCTAGCATGAAATTAAAGAGATTCTAATAAAAAAAAAGGTAAAATAAAGAGTAACGCTATTCCTGGTATTTAATTATATATAGTACTTCACTTCTTAAAAAAAAACTATATAGTTCAAAGATGCTAAAGTTTTCTTCGAAAATTATTTTAGGGTTAGGGAGAATATATACCGTGACCATACAGTACTTAATCGGTACGGGATTCTCTTTTAAATATTTTTTATTTCCAACAAATTGATTGACAGTTTCATGTTTAAATTTATATCTAGAGACAACAAAAAAACAAATAAGAACATAGTACATGACATGACAGCATGGTGAAAGAGGAATAAAGGGTTAACATGTCTTTACCCCTGCAATATATGTCATTTCTGGTTTCTCTCCTGTAAAATTTTTATTTTGATTCATCCCCTGTAAAATATCTTTGTTTTGATTTACCTCCCTAATGGGCCAAACAAAAACCAATTTTAACTTTTTTTTCAAGAAATTTTCGTTTTTGTTTGGCCTATTAGGGGGTGAATCAAAACAAAAATATTTTACTGGGGATGAATCAAAATAAAAATTTTACAGGAGAAAAAACCAAAAATTACCTATATTACAAGGGGGTAAAGACCTATTAACCCAATAATAAATATCACAATATTTCATCAATAAATAAAGATCCATATGTATTTCTTGCATTTCTCCTCCAAAAAAGAAAAAGACAGTGTACTTGTTTATTGTTCCAATCTAAGAAAAAAGTTTATGAGTATTCAATGTTCGGTTAAAATCACTCTAAAACAAGGATGTGTGGTCCTTTCCTCTATCTTTATCTGATTGATTTTATAAAAGGCCTCTCTTTTTAGTTAGTGGTTACTGATTATAGACTTATTCAATTATTCGGTCCCTTAACTTAATTGATTGTTTCAATTTGGTCTCTTAACTATAATTTATACCAATTTGGTCTTAAGAAAAACATAGGGGACCAAATTGGTATAAATTATAATTAGAAAACCAAACTAAGACAATCAATTAAGTTAAGAGATTGCGTGATTGAATAAGCCATGATTATAAATGGTTTTGCATTTATACAACGTATAAAATTGTTGGTTAGGCGACAATGTTCTTATCAAGAAAGAAAGGAGGGGAAAGTAACAAGAGGTGATGAAAAAGGAGCCACATGGCTACCACAAAAGGAATGCTATAAATAATAAAAGTTACTTAGAGTACCTTAATTAGGCAAACAATTTTGGTTACATAATTAAAAACAATTTAGCCGGCTAAATGAAAACTAAATCAATGGTCTAAGGTGAAGGGAACAGAATCTACACATCATCAAAATTCAAACGGCTCCTAGAGCCTATTCAAAGTATAGCATAAACCACTTATTATTCTTACTATATACTTTTTTCATTATTTATAATTCTAGCATCTAAAAATATATATATGGCCGGCTTTGTAAAATAACCCAAACTTGAAGCGTGAAGGCATTAGACTTGCATGTGTATGATTTTTATTCTTTGGTGTAGTTTCAAACGGGAGCACCAAGAGACATGCTTCTACATTTGTATGCATAGAAATGTGTGCAAATAGAGAACAAAACACATGTATTGGTTCCATATTAAAGAACTAAAATACTTCTAAAAATGGATTTGCTTCCAACAAAATGGATTTGCTTTGCTAAGAATTTTATCTAAAAATAACTTTCAAGAGAAAGTGACAACTTTTGAAAGGCCAAACTTTTCCACAATCTTATGAATTAATACTTTCTCCTCCAAAAAAAGTATAACCAAGGGCAGTAAAACTAATTTGAGAAGACATAAAATCATAAGCTAATAAGTTTACCGGTAAACATAGATTTTTGGTACAAACGCTTCATAGAACCTAAAAAGTTATTCAAATATTTTTTTCTTAATAAATCATCCGTTTGGTTCATAAACTATCATATTCTTTCCAATTTATTGAATTATAATGTATAAAAAATAATTTATAAACTATTTTTAATCCATCAAAATAGTTTGTGACCTATTCTTTGTAATTTTAAAGGAATTGAGGCACTAACTTGATGGATATTAATATTATTATTTTTGTTACATGAGAAAAAAGAAAAAAGAGAGAGAGGACAAGAAAAGAAAAAAGGTCTACATCCTTACAAAAGACACATCTACGTTAAAACAGTGTTACAGACTAATCTACATCAAGATTTGGTTAAGTCTGACTTTATTCCATAGACAAGATTAAGATTTTTTCTTAGAAACTTAATAATATAGTTAATTAAATGGTCTTCATAATACTATCAAAGTATTTTAAGTCTACCGAACCGGCTTATTTAAGTATATATAAATATTTTTTAATTATTATTAGGTTTTTTTCAACTCGACTATTAACATCATACTAGATTTTGATTTTGCATTAAAACTTTTTCATTTTTTGGACGAAAAATATTTTCATTAAATTTAAGCATATTAACTTACATAAATTGTTTATATACTATCAATATGAAATAGACTTTTAAGAATGATAATATGATGTATTTGACTTTAAAAAAGGTCAAACTCATGCTAAAAAAGAAGTCTGTGCCAAATAAATGACTAGACTTTGGCCTTGAACTTTTTACCAAGTTAAGCTTACAACTTACAAAATGTAGTTCGACATAACCTATTTTCAATCTTAATTAATAGTAATTTAGATATTATTTATTATTTTTATAGTTCAGAGACCAAATTAGAGAGAAAACAATAGTCTAGAAAGGCAGTGATGGTATAATAAGAAAGGAAAGAAGGATCATTTTTCTTCCCAAGTTCCTGCAAAGCAGTCACTAGTGAAACCCCTACAAATGTATATTGAGCACAATTTTTTTCACCAACAGTATGTAAAGATATTTTTTGGCGGTTCATGATGAATCAACTATTAAGATGCATGTTCACCCTAATACTAATGGGTAGTTAATTATTATCTACAATATATTCTTTGATGTACACACCTCCATAGATATCATTCTATATTAAATTTTCTATGATTTCACTATTCGGAAATCTTATTCATAATTTTATCCATAGATACTCAAAAAGTAAATCTCTATCAAAGTTATAATTCTTTTTTAACGTAAAGTTATAAATGTTTATCAAAGTTATAAATATTTACAAAGAGAATAATATAATAATATAGGATAATAATATAAGAAGATTCATTTTTATTGCTTTCATAAGGCAAACTCTATATGCATATAGTATATAATTAGAGCTAAGCATGTAACTTTGCAAACTTAGTTAGGACCACGCCTCAAATATCTAAAACTTATCAAGAAGAACATGTTCCACTTGCATTAGTGAGAATATAAAACTAGAAAACACTTAAGGAGCACTACCACAAATAGATGAGTGGTTGTTTTAAAAAATTAATGTCATATAGTTTGGCACCATCTCCAACATTTTCTTTCCTCATTCTATTTTAGTTTAACAATGTTTAAAAAAATGTGCAAAAGATATGTAAAAAATAATTAGTGCAAATTTTTGGACTATTTTGAACTACTACATTTTAGATTAATGTGATGGAGAGAAAGAGGAGTGATTCTATAATCCATTTAAAAAGATTAAAAAAATATTAACAAGACAAATAATACTAAATGAAGGTGGAAAGTCCAAACCTCTTTTGATATATGCATGAAAACCAAATCTCATTGGTGAATCATTTTTCCATTAATATTTGTTTGTACTCACTCATCTTCTTCTTCTTTTTTCACTTCCACTTTCTCTCTCCTCTTTGTGTGTACTTTTGCTTCATATTATACCGACATGGCTCCAATCTAATGGGGTTTAACCATTTCTGCTTCTACAACTCAATCTAACATGTTGGTTTCCTTTCTCTTTGCTTCTTCTTCATCTTAAAGTTAAAGGGTCTTGTAAATATTTGATTTTTATGTTATTTGGAAGTTTATGTTTTTTTGGGAGGGAAGATTTATATAATTTTTTTGAAAAAATAAAGATGGTTTTTTTCTTGTTTCTATAGCTTGGTTTTTTGGTTTATGTATCTGGGTCATGTTTTTTTTTGTACTTATGGTTGTTTCTGTTGTACTTTTCTGTTGGAATTGTTGTTGAGTTGTATCTTTCATTGATTGTAATTCCCACCTTATTTTTGTCTCCTTCTACTTATCTTAAACTTATTATTATTAGTATTAGTACTATTAATATTATTGATAATTTGTTGAAATTTAATTTCTTATTTTTTTTGTTTGTTTTTCAATCCAGCTTCTGCTTCAAGACCTTTATGCTGAAGACTTAATAGAAATCTGAGGTAAAACATACTACTATTTATGCTAATTCTTCCTTTTTTTTTAAATGAATATTGTTATGGTAATTATTTTTTCAATCTGATTGCAGAAAGATTAATTAAGTTAGAAATAATCTTTGGATAATTTTGGAGTTATGGCTATGCAAACTGTTTATCTAAAAGAACATGATGGAATTGCACACAATTTTGTGGGGCAACTATCATCTGGTACTAATAATTCAGCTGCTGCACCATGGTGGAGTGGTTTTGGATCTCAATCCCTTTATGGAGAGTCTGGTGGCCAAATCAAATCCTTTTCATTGGAGCCACCTATGTCTGCTGTTGACCAACTTGCTACAAGTAAGCAATCTGCTAGAGGAACTGAACATGTGTTTGGGAAAGGGCATACCAAACACTTTACCATCTTTCCAGGTATGTAATTTGATTGTAGATGTATCTCCTATTAAGTACAAACACTTGACACGACATAGACACCAACACTGGCAATATTTGAAAATATTTTGGAAGTAATTGAATATTTGAGTTGTATTATTTGGTCACTTGTATTTACACCAAAATAGTAATTGATATCAACTATTGGTAAAGTTTTGACTATTAGGGTCTGTTTGAATTGACTTATTTGATCTCATTTATTGATAGAAATACTTGTGAGACTATTTGCTATAGCTCATGGAAACAGCTAATGACAACTTACGAAAACAGTTTAACTTAATTTTTATCTTTGGTTATAGAAATAGCTAATACATAAGCACTTATATGATTAGTGTTTATGCTATAAGTGTTTATCCAAACAGGACCTAAATCTATAACACACATACATCACAAGTTGGTTGCTTTAATTTGCACCTTTTTGCCATACATTTTTTGAGTTGGTTGGTGATAATAAAAAAATAAAAAGTCTTTACATTCTGGTTATGTTGTCCCAACTGACTTATATTGGAGAAAAAAAGCTAAAAATGCCTTCGTTGAGATTATTGAAGAGGATACTTTGCACCCTCTCTAACAAGATGAAAATATTAATTACTCATTATGCTGCTGTAGCTTCACTCCATGTTCACTTTTAGTCCCTACAGTTCAAAACCCTTAAAAAGTATTTTATTATTTTCTAACAATGCAAAAATGGTCCTATTAGATTCCTATAATTTCACTCCAATAATGCAAAATGGTCCTCATTCAGTTCCTGAAATTTCCCTAATAAGGAAACAAAACAAGTCCAATTTATAGGGACCATTTTTTATTGTTTGGAAACTATAGGAACTCTTTCAAATGGTTTTAAACTATAGGGACTAAACTGAATTGAGTGAAATTTTAAGGACCAAGTCATTATAAGAGAAAATTTCTCTTTTGTTCAATTATTAGAATCTGACGGTTTTTGCTGTACTTGATATACCAACTTTCAAATGTTTCCTCTTCAGATGATTTTAAAATGCCAGGTGATGCACAAAAGACTCATACAGCCATATCATTGCAGTCAGCAGTCCCTGATACCCCGAATCGCTTTGAGCTGGGATTTGGTCAACCTATGGTTAGACTTCTCTACAAAATAACTTCTACTGCAGTTTTTTAAATAAGCAAAAAAGTACATGTATTTGATCTTAGTACTCTGATGATTTAGTATTTTATTTGTAGACATGTTTCACTTATGATTGGTATGTTTCCCCTTGTAGATCTGCACAAAGTATCCCTATGCAGATCAATTTTATGGACTCATCTCAACCTATGGACCTCAAATTCAAGTGTGTCTTTTACTTCGCAAGCTTCTTATAAAAACTATGTTATGCTTACAACATGCTTTTGCTTATCAATTGATGATCAACTATAAATCTTTTCACTGCTTAATAATTCATGTATGTTTGTATGTAACAATGTAGGGACGTATTATGCTGCCCCTTAACATGACATCTGATGATGGACCAATTTATGTGAATGCTAAGCAGTACAATGGAATCATTAGACGCCGGCAGTCCCGCGCCAAAGCTGTACTTGGTCACAAATTGATTAAACGTAACAAGGTATGATTCCATGCATGATAGTCCCAGATTCTGTCTTCATTGAAGTTTTTCTTTTTGTCTTGTTTCTGGAATCTATTTTGACTTTGATTAATCTTAGTCCAATAGGATGCATTTACTCAAGAAACAAGGCTTTCTTGTGCTACTTTTTTTCTTTTACAAAACTCAAACTTGAGACCTTACTTATGGAGATATTTGAAAGGAATAAAGTTGAGTGAACACTTTTTCTGTCAGCTATATGCTGCAGCAATGCACTCTTATCCTTTTATTTTTCAAGCAGAAATAATATGAGGAATCATGAAATAAGGTTTTTTCTAAGTTGAACTTTATTTAATAAATTACAAAATTCTTAGACACCCTGCATTGAAAGATCCAAGCTTCAATGATTTTATACTTTGTTCTTTGATTAAAAACTCAACCAAGAATGTTAATAACAAACTTCAACATGCACTTTCCTTTGATGACTCAAAAAGCACTTTCTTTGCTAGGTACAATCTTTTACTAGTGCAATAGTTTTGCATCTTTTTTGCTTTTTTTAAGCTATCTGAGTTTTGTTTGTCTTACAGCCCTACATGCACGAGTCACGCCATCTCCATGCAATGCGGCGACCGAGAGGATGTGGTGGTCGTTTCTTAAACACAAAGAAGTCTGCCAATGGAGATGGTAAAACTGGAAGTAAAGTGCATAAATTCGGCGGTCAACAATTGCAGTTCAGTGGTTCTCAGAGTTCTGAACTCCTTGAATCTGATATTGGAACTTTAAACTCTTCAAAGGAAACTAATGGAAGCAGTCCAAATATTTCTGGATCAGAGGTGACTAGTTTGTATTCGAGGGGAAATCTTGAGAGCTTTACTGTCAATCACCTTGGATCTTCTGTCCTCTCTATCGATGGTGGGCATGGTGTTATCATGCCGACCAAATGGGTAACAGCTGGCAACTGCTGTAACCTTAAAGCTTGATTCTGAAAAGAATCAAGTGGGTTTGGTGCGATATTGTACCAAACCCTGTCCTTGATAAGACCAGATGACTATAGGCTCGTCCTGACGTTTGGTCTTAGGCAATCCATCCTTGGCTCATTACTTTGGCAACTCATCCTTGGCTCAACGTACCTAAAGTAAACTGTCTTTGTGTTTCTACACGGGATAGACTTGGTACGATTATCCTGATACAGAAGGCTACTATGTGTCTTTTTCGATGTGAAAAGAAGGCACTAAAATTATGATTCTAGTTATAAAACTTGGTATGATTATCCTGATACAGAAGGCTATTACGTGTCTTTTTCGTTGTGAATAAGACACTAATTTCTAATACTAGTTATGTGTGGTTTTAGTAATGTCTAATGTGGTGTTTTATTTATGTATTTCTGACTTTGGAGAGCAATGTATCATATAACTATGATCTGTGGATCTTTGTTGGAAAAATAAAAGCACTGGTTTGTATTTCACTATTTCTCTTCTTTGGCAATGTCAAAATTTTATTATCTTTTGCATTTGGAAATTGGCAAGTACAGCAAATAGTTGCAGCCGTTTTGATTGACACTGTGTTATTGGTTGAAAAATGTAAGATATAAAGACTAGTTTGGGGTTGTTCATGGCCCTTTTGAGAAGGGTTATTCGTGGAAGCCAGATGGTCATGGTAACAAAACAACTACCAACAAAACTTCCCATTAGCATAAAGTTTAGTATGGATTATGAAACACGGTTCTTTGATGACAAACATTATTCTATACAAGTAACACTAATGGAGCTCCAGTTGTTTGGTTCATATTCATCTATAGGTAGGTTAATTTGGTAATGGTATATCACATCACATAATATCCAAATGACTTTTTTAATAAAAAAGATTCTACATTAGTCAAACAAAAAGAGAGATTCTACAGAAGTGGAACATAGATTCTACATAGATATGTTTATCTAAAGTGGACATTTTATTATAATTTTAGTAGCATCTTCGTTAAGCTAGAGCAATGAGAACTTGATATATACTTTCTAAGAATTTTCAAACCATTGAATAAATTATTTTCCATTGTACAAAATGCTTAGAAGTTTCGATACAAAGTACGATTACAAGTATGATACTATAGATGCAAATAAAAAATGAAATTAAAGATAATACACAACTTAAATACATTAATAAAATTTTATTACAAATGTGTACACATGCATAATACTCCTAAGGAAAGAGACATCGATCTTTCTTAATTAAAAGCTTTTACCTAAATCACAATATATTAGAAAATGCTAACGGGTGTCTTTAGGCACTCTTTAGCAACTTTTAAATAATAAAGTTTATAAAAATTGATGTATTCAATGCATTGAAAATTGAATTATTTAACTTTTTTTATAAACATTTTTTTGATTAAGAATTCTTAAAGAGTGTTTTTAAGACACTCGTGAACTTATGCTTACCTTCGTTTCTTTTTAATTGTCACTTTTTGACATTTTACATAAACCAAAACAATCAATAAATGTTATTACTTTTAATATAATAATTTATACTTTTACTATAATAGCCTTATTTATTTAACATCTAATTTCTTATATTTTTCTCTTCGCAATAAATAACTAAGGGTAGCATTGATAAGACATCATTTAATGTTGCATTGAACTTTGAAAGTGACAGTTAAATAGGAACAAAAAATTTCTCCAAAAGAGACGGTTAAAAAGGAACGAAGGGAGTATATTTTACCGTACTTGTTAAGGATACAAAAATTAAAATAATTGATAAATTTTATATAGTAAAAATTACTTTTTAAAATTTTAAAGTATTGAATACACCATTCTAAGACAAAATTTCTTATACAGACAACTACCAGTTTCCTATATTCTAAACCGAGCAACCAATAAAAGCATAGTTAAAAGAACTCTAACTATAACAACAATTAAAAATCATTTTGTCAAACACTTGAATGGAAATATTACAAAAAAAAATCGCTTGGAGTATAAAATTTCAAAGGGTCTTTCAATGTAGCAAAATCACAAAATAGTCGCCGTTTGTGCACTTTGTTAGTCAATATAGTCTTTGTCGTTAAAATTATTCCTTTAACACCATGATTTTGGAGGGTTGAAACGTGGCAGGTTAATGCACGAAGGGTAAATATGAAAGATGTAAGCATTTCTTAATAAAAAATATGAGCAGCATTTATCGTCATCATACACTCTTAACTGAGTGTACAATCAAAAACTATTTTGTAATTTCGCTACATCGATAACATATTGTGCTTATGCATTCTAAGAGGAAAATGATTATTAAAACTATAAACGGAAGGAAGTAACAAGGGAGAGGAACAATTGGACTTACAAGTTACAAGTTACAAGCAAACCTTATCTTTGTCACCTATCAAATGGAAATCCCACAACTCAACAATTGATGCCACATTACAATAGTTCTCAAAATTCACTTCTTAACTCTTGAACACTCAAAAAACACAATGGCTACTGCAACAGCTTATGTTTCATCTTCACTCTTCAATAGAATCAACAACCTCTCATTCACACACTCTTCCATTTCTCTCACCACCACCAACTTCCCTCAAAGACCCATTTCCCATAAACCCTTCAATCTTACCCTCAAGCCTCAAAGTTTCAATCTTTCATCTCTCCCACTTCAATCTCTTCACCCTCCATTCGTTGCTACAGATGAATTTGAAACTTCTCAGGACACCATTATTTCCCAACAAGAAGAACCAGAACCAGAAACCTCTGATAAACCAAAGCAAGATGAAGAACAGACAGTAACAACCTCAGACGATGCCAGAAGGCTCTATGTTGGAAATTTGCCATTTTCAATGACTTCTTCGCAATTGGCTGAGATTTTTGCAGAAGCTGGCACCGTTGTGTCTGTTGAGGTTTTTATTTTATTTTTTTTACATAATTTTTTGGTACTTTTTTTTATTTTTAATATTTCCATTTCAGTGTTTAATTGGGAAATTAAAAAAAATAAAATTAAAGTAGATTTTATGGCAATCGAATACTTGTTTATGTGTGTTTTGTTTGATTGAACTTTATAGATTGTGTATGATCGAGTTACCGACAGAAGCAGAGGATTTGCATTTGTTACGATGAAAAGTGTTGAAGAAGCTAAAGAAGCAATTCGAATGTTTGATGGCTCTGTAAGTCTTAGTTTTATTTGATTCAGGTTGCATAGGAGGGCGGTCTTTTATTTTGCTACTGTTTATTCTTAATATGTATAGAACACAAGTATTTACTATTGTGACTTGGCAAAACAATGTTGGTTATATAAGTAGTTGAGATTCCAATTTTAGTTTGTTGTCTCTTTCATCATTTTGGATGGTAAAGTATTCATCCAGCAAATATATCTCTTTCTTTTAATAGTTGTCGCGGTAATGGTTATTTTCGCGTCACAATCCTTTATATGACAGATAATTGCAGTCATATGTGGCCGATGTGGCCTCAATCAGGACTGTTTTGCAGTTTTGGCAACCTAAAAAACTGTTCTGTTGCAGCTGCCATATCGCGGCTAGTCCTTTATTTAAAGCCCTAGTCCTGTGATCCAGGAGCTATACTCTAATCAAAGCTTTGATCATAACTGAGCTTTCTAATCCAAATAATCAATTTATCAGGATCTTTTATAGTTGGTTTTATGCAAAGTTTGGTGTTAATGTTATTTTTTGTAATAATTTACAGTAAGTTGTTTGTATGCAAAGTTCAATGCTAATGTTATTTTTTGCAATGATATACAGCAAGTTGGTGGTAGGAGTGCTAAGGTAAACTTTCCAGAAGTGCCAAAAGGAGGTGAAAGGTTAGTAATGGGGCAAAAAGTAAGGAACAGCTACAGAGGCTTTGTAGACAGCCCTCACAAGATCTATGCCGGAAACCTTGGTTGGGGACTGAACTCTCAGGATCTTAGAGATGCCTTTGATGAACAGCCGGGCTTATTGGGTGCTAAGGTCATCTATGAGAGGGACAATGGAAGATCTCGGGGTTTTGGATTTGTCACTTTTGAAACTGCTGAGCATTTAGAGGCTGCTTTGAACGCCATGAACGGTGTGGTAAGAACAGTTTTGGCAAATTATTTGTTTTGCAATTTCAAGTTGGTCTTTAAGATATCTCGATATAACTATGTAACCTCGTTCCTTGCAAATGTGATGCAATGTTTTCAGGAGGTTCAAGGCAGGCCATTGCGATTGAATTTGGCTGCAGCAAGGACATCTCCATCTCCTCCAGTAATTGAAGAAAATACAAAAAACAACGTTGAAAGCTCAGAATTGGTGTCTAGTGCCAGCACGTGAAGAAGTATGATTGATCAAAGTTTTGCCCGCAAAATACACATCATTTAGCCTTTTCCTCCTATACACTAACTAGACTTTCCGGCAGTTGTGTGATGTATCTATATAAGGGGTTGATTTCAATTATATGGTTTGTAATTGTGAAGAACATGCTTCCAGAGTTTGATGGGCTAATAATTTATTCAAAGTGATCATATATTGAAATGATAACCTTCTCTTGAGGGTATAAAATAGTGTTTAAATAGATGCAAAGGGAATGTTATGTTACTGGCATAATCTCAGAGACTAAGAGGCAGAGTTCTTCCTAAAAGAATGGTCTATTAAGAGGGGTAATAAATCTCACATATTAGGCGAGACTCCCAAATTTAAAGACTCGTAACATGGGAACATTAATAAGTAAATCTACATGGACAACACGATTTACATCCATAGTTCCATTTCATAAAATGTTGAGGTAGCTTATCAAGTTTTTTCTTTAATCGTGAATAGCTTGCATAATATTCTGACATCGTCGCTTTTTTTATAAGAGCAATGCACAGTTCACGACAATACATAATGTACCACGACAGGGTATGAGGCTTCACTTTGTTTAAATCAAATTTTAATTAAAATAAATTTGAAAATCATGTCATGCCATTAGGCGTTTCTGTTTTTATAATTAGTCCAAGTTAACCAAATGACTGAAAAAATGGCAAGAAAAGGACGCTGAAATCAAATCACCGTATTATATCAATGCCCATCGTTACTCATTATCAATCAACAAATGGCTTCTATAACACTGCGTTAATTGAGTACCATTTTCAGAAGGAAAAAAAATGATCTGAGGCGGGACACAGACATTAAAATTGAAGTCAACAAATGGAGAGGATTCCAACTCATTAGAATAAAAAAGCAATAAAAAAACAGGCACAATTTTCCAATGCATCCTTTGTTATAAGCAAAAATATAACTGCCCATTGGAACCTTTATCATAGTAGTGTTGTTTTTGGTACAAGTATCATAATAGTTTTTCATATCATATGTTTGTGAAAATAGAATACAACAATCTGTCACTCACATACTCGTCAGATTGCTAAAAAGCACTTCTTGATATATCGCTTCCCGCAAAGGGGCAGTACAAACATTTTCAGTTTCACTTCAAGGATACTGCGTAATCTCTCTCAAGAATTGGGGATGGAGCAGCTGAACAGCTTTGAATAAAAGCAAAGAAAAGAGCTAAGTCATCTACATATCTGTAATCTGTTTATGAAGAATTGTCGCCAGCTAAAAGAGCATCAGCTGCAGAATCCAAGTCGTGCGGGAAAAACATCCTGCAAATCAATATTTTCCTTGGAGCTTCAGAATATATAATAGATAAACAACACACACAAACGACAGTATACCGAAAGAGTCAATCTTTATGCCAATCAAACATTAGCATATTAAATAAGCAACATGTCATTCAATTCATTTCATTATATATACTAGTAGTTTAGTACTAGTACAAGATGCAGTCCACCAATCAAGACTCTTAGCATCTAATAACTAGGCAATTAGTTCCATTTAAGTACATTTTTCGTTGAAAAACTGATAAAACATCTGGCCAACCCACTAGTCATATTCAAATTTGGTCCAGCCTAAATTTGGCACAGGTCAAGATGGGATTGACACCCGTCAGTAGGTGTTCCTATTCATCTTTTTATAATCAGAATCTAAATTTTTTCTTCTTTTCCCAACAAACACATAGGATCAATTATTCTACAAGTGATCACTTACATGGGTAACGGACAAGTCCAGAGACAAACTATGTTACCTGCAAGTATTGTGGTACAATGTTCTACTGAGGTTACCCACGTCATTGATGCCTTTACAGCCAGCAACCACCTCAAGAACTTGCCTGGAACATTACAGTCAATCAGACGTATTTCTAGGACAGTCTTTTAAAATATGAAGGCAAAAGATTAACAATCATATCCTGGGTTTAAATTTGTGCAAACTTGAATACTCTTAACTACAGTAATATCAATAAGAAGGTATTTCTTGAAGCAATATTACCACGTTGATAAGCAAAACCATGCCATTTACCTAACTGAACAAGGCTCATTGCGGCCTTTGACAATACACTCTTGATCATACTTCTCTTTCTTCTTAGAAGGCCATGTAGATTTAACAAAACCTATTCCGGCATGAGTATTCTTGATTTCGCAGTAGGGTGAGTCTGTCTCAATCATCATTCTCTCGACAGGAATACCCTTGACAACATCAAGGTTCTCAGCTGTCTTCATAGAGCACCCATTTATGCCTGTCAGTGTACCAGAATTTTGTATCATTTATGGAATTTAACTGGAGTGTTAGTATTCAAACATCAGAATCACACACCATTCACATATCTATCTGTCTTTCTTTTGATATCAAAACACGAAATAACTATGATCACAAAGCTTTCCTAAAGTAAGTTCATCTATCACTAGGAGCTTGATAAAAGTTTACTTGCGGTTATATTTTTGAAAAGGCAAAATCTAAAATTAGACACACCGGGGTGCCTTAAAAATTAAAATAGGTTAGCAAATATGGTAATGCTTGAAAAGATGGATTTACCAATGTACATTTTATCAAATGAGAGAAGCTTAATGCAATCATCCGTGCTACCGGTAAATGAATGGGTGACACCACCAGAGAACCTGTCATAAAAGTAGAAACAATTAGTCCATTTCACATCCCAAAGTGATAATGCCATCAATTACAAGCAATATAACAAATGCATTCTTATGTTAATATTTACGAAGCGTGTATATCAGGCATGAGGAGAACTGAGATATAGATGACCTCAATGCTACTTGTATATCATTTTTCCCTCAACTCCCAAACTTGAAAGAGTAAACAACATAGCTAAGGTTTGGAACATTACTTTTCAACTCTTACGACCAAGTTCATTTCTCAAAATGAATAAAATGATAGGCTAAGCAAGTGGCACATCAAAGCACCATTGTTTGCATATTTAAGATTTCAAAATGGTAAGATGAAGCAATCATACCTGTCCTTATTTTTCTCAACTATTTCACAGAAATCTGCAGCTGCTGCTCGCATATGCAAAAACAAAGGCAATTTTGTGATGTATGCCAATTCAAATTGCTTCTCGAAATACCTAGCATTCATAAACAACATAATAGTTCTAATAGTTTAATATTTTTTAAATGGGGGGATTACAAAATAACTTGCGTAGCAACAGATAAACAGTACGTACCTCTTTTGAATCTCGGCGGGGCAAAAATGAAGCCGGTCATAGTCTAATCCACACTCTCCAACTGCAACCACCTTGCATATGAAAAAGAAAAAAGAGCAGAAAGTTATTTCTAAAAATGCTTACTTGGACAGTAGTTTTAGAACTAGAGAACAAGTTCTGCAACTACATGAATAACAACATACATGGTGACATGTATAGAACTGAACAAATCAATTAAGAATTCAAGATTCAGAACTATGTGGATCTGGCCTGCTCAAGCACATCTAGTTACAAGTAAAATATGTTTACTAATTGTGTTACTTGCTAAAATTTTAAGCATACCTTTCCTTTCTGAATTCCCTCTTTAGCCAATGACAAAAGATCCTGAAAATGCTTTTCTGGATCTCCACTCTCCTCAAACTCCTAAATCAAAACACCAAGTCACATTTACAAACATTTCCATCAAAACCACTGCGGGTAAAAATATCGAAGGAGTAAAGAAAACCAACCTTGCAACGTGTAGGATGCACACCAACAGTACAGAAAAGTCTTCCTATGATCAAACAATCAATCAATAAATGATCATCAAAATAAGGCCATATTTCCATAAAATAAAATAAAATAAAAAAAAACTTAATTAAATGCTTAGAGCGTAAGCGTTTATCATATAAATGCTTATGAATGAGCTATTTCTATAACAAATGATAAAATAAAGTCAAATTGTTTTCATATAGGCTATAAGCTGATTTCATAAACTATTCTAGAGAGTGATGAAATGACAAACCATCAGTTTCAGCAATGGCAAGAGCTTCCCTTGATTCCTGAAGGGATCCACCAGTTACGATGATTCGGTGAACACCAGCAGCCCAAGCTCTGTTCAAAACGGTTGGTATATCAGCAACATGACATTGTTTGCCATTGTAGATTCCTTTAAACATTCCATCTGCAATGTATTTGAATTAATATGATGATTATTGTTATTAATTGAAGCTGCAAACAAAGTGTTTGATAAAATGCGTGACTGACCTGTGAAGTTAACAGCGATATCTGCATTTCTTAAGAGAAAGAGATAGAGTTATCAATAATCAGTTACTTAAAGGGATTGAATTTGAAGCAGCTTAATATGTTACAGTTACTTACCTATCATACGAATACCTGCCATGTCTGCTTCGTTGCTTCACCTCAGGAGAAAAAGATCCACGGAAGAAAGATGTGCTGAACATTCGGTATTACTATATGCACCTTCACTATTTAATACCAACACCCCAACAATTTTATATCGCAAACAACAAAATGTATGTTGCATATGCACCTCAGGCAGTCAATCAATATCCAACTATCCAACAAATTAAGTGTTACTACCAACACCATGACAAAATACTACTCACACCCCCTTACAAGTATTATTATATATATTATAAGATTAAATCACGAAATGCAACGCATTACGAAGCACTAATGTAAGAGCTATTCTTCCATAATCACAAGACCAAATAAATAGCCTTTAGAAACATCAAATATCACTCTGACACATTTTGTAAACACCATTGACAATGTGATAGATGAAGGTAATATAAACCACGTTGTATTTGTATCGTGTTCCACATGTCAAAATCATACTCAAATGTTTTAGCTTATCGCTAGATTCCTATTTATTGAAGAAATCAATCATTTTCATTCAGGCATGTTGTATAGTTAATATTAATTAAGGAAAATTCTATGGTGAAGTCATCAAAATGACTTTTCTGGTGAAGTTAAATAGTCAATCATTGAACATTTGTATATTTAATTTATGTCACGTCAGATTATATGGTTTATTGTATTCCTGATTAAATCAAAATTAAACATAGATTCTCATTTGTGCACTAAGATTGAAATTTCCCTTAATATTTTGTATGATGATTGATTTGTAATAAGGTAAAGTTTAGTTTTAGAGTGGTCCACCAGCAGGATATTAGCTGACATGACATCGACAATTATACTATGCCTAAACAAAATAACTTTTCTAAAAAAGTCAATTTTCTAACTGCACCGTAGAAACCCCATAATATTAATTCTATCACCTTTACTAACATTTTCACTTCGTGATAGCAAAATTCTATAAACGATCTAAATACATTTACCTCATGAAAAGTATCTCTTAAATTTTAACCAATTACATAAATATTTATTGTAATTTCAGATTTACAAATGGTTTCTGTTACGGAAAAATACTTTTTGAAGCAGATATGTTAATTCATTAAAAAGATTAGTTTAAAAAAATGAGCAATTGGAAAATAACGTATTAATGATTATTTTACGACCATTTTTGAAAATTTTGTTTCTTAGAGTTAGTTACTTAAACTCTTATGACTGAGCAAGCAACTTGGACAATTTTGGTAGGTATTTAGAACATTTTGAAACTTATTTTTTTCGAATATCTATAATTGTGCTTCGAAAGTTTGTTTTCAGAACTCGATTATAGTTTGGAAACTAAAGGATTGTTTGAAAAGTTTTGGATTTATGTACATTTTACATTTCTCTACACTAATTCAACACTTATTTATCTTTATTTTTCTCTTCCTATCACATCACCAACTTATTTTATCCATTGCATCACTCCTTTTTCTTTATCTCAAAGTATATAGACTCATAAAAGATGCACACCAAATATTTTCCTTTTAAAACCAACCTAGTTGTTTACTCCCCTGTCACCCTTATAATATGCCTTTCCATTCAAATAATAAATAAATGCTTTATTGTCACCAACAAAAACATTATGCTTTATTATAAACATTCAAATAAAATAAAAACATTAGAGATAATCGAAACATGAATTGTACTTCATGCTAGTCATGCCATATATGCCTAATTCATGCCCCGTCAGCTAATTATCTAGAAACGAAGAATCTAAAACCTTTGAAAAAAATTTCTTTTGTGGATAAGTCTTCAAATAAATGTACATCAAACAGTAGTAACGAAAACAAAAAACACAATACGACACCACAACTAATATAAAATAAAACAATACTGTACTATATAAAGATGAATATGAAAGGCATTTTCTCATGCTAGTACAATATAGTGAAGGCGGCGGCTTGTATTGCTTGACTTGACTACCAAGTTTTGATTAATGTTTGATTCATAATCAATCAATCTTCACAGTAGGCAGTAGCCACCATTTGAGAATTAATTAATTAATTAATCTCAACTAATTATTTTTTAAAACAATAGGGAGGATTATAACCAAAGCAATAATTAGGAGTAGTAAAATGGCAAAACATGTCCATTTACGGGTATTTTTTTTATGTTTCCTAGCAACATGTAATTGTTGTACCCCTCCCCTAACATACGAATTTGCTCGCATCATTTGGCTCTCAATGTCATTCAACTCTTCACCTTGAGCTTGGACCAAAACTGCCATGTCTAGAAACACTTGATGCAGCTCTTTTAGATTTCTCTCTATCTCTTTCACTGCACCATGTCTCTCCTCAATCTCTTGTATTGTCTCCATCACAGTTGCTCTCCCTTGCTCTTGGATCGCTTTCTGTAAAAAAGTTTCGCTCTCACCTGATCCACCATCATAGTATTAATACAACTTCCCATTAGGTAAGAAAAGAGAAATTACATAGAGGTAAATTCATAATATAAATAGAAAAACAATACGGTACTAATTGTTATGGGTTATGGTTGTACAATATTTCATTAGTGCAAAAACCATTAACGTAATAAGCAAACAAACTGAGTTATAAATGAACAATTTTACAACCCTTATTTAACCTTTTTTTTTATTGAGGGAAACCCTTATTTAACTTTTAATTTAAGAGATAAAATAAATAGAGAAAAATATTTCTGTACACTGAGCTCTACAGGTTTTTTAATATCATGTACGGCCACATGATGTCACACCCTAACCGTAGGTACATCTAAATATAGATTTTATCAAAAGTTTTCGTATCACCGTTAAAAAAACAAAAATTAGTGAGGGATATTTAGTGAGGGAAAACGTGAAATCCCTCTCTAATTCCGTCACTAAATTTTACGATTAAGAAATTTGTGAGGAATTTCATTTTTTCCGTCACTAATTTTCCTCGCTAATTTTGCTTTTTCTAGCGGTGTATATACAAAGTTTTAAGTAAAGGTTTGTGACTTTGAAAGCTGCAAAAATAGCAGACTTTATTGTGTCACAACGACAATTCATCCGCGATTGAGGCTGCATGGGTCGAATATTTTACCGTGATTCTCTAGAATACGAAGATCGTGATGCCACCACAACTCATCTAACTCTTTTAACCGTTAGCTCAACAACCAAAGATTCTAACTCAATTAATTATGTAGATGAAGAGCAATATTATACTTTCATAATTTTATTTTATGAGCCAAAGTTAAATGTCATAATAGTAGCACATATCAGAATTTGCAATTGGTAATAGAAATTTAGCAGAAGAAAAACATGATACGCAAAATATGAAGAATACCGGTAGAGATGAGGAGGTCAACGGTTTTATCATCAGCCTTCTCTCCATTAACAGCAAAGTATCTCCGTTGCACCGTCTCTCTATACTCCGACGATATCTGCTCTCTAAGTCCATTAAAACTCTCCATCGAATCTTTCAAATTCTTCCTCATACCACTCACCACCGCCAACCGCGTTCGATCCGAAGATGAACCCGGTCCACAATCAGGCAAACTCCGACTCGCTTCATTAGACCGGTCAAGCGACTCCAACCGAACCTTAATGAGTCTCGCTTTCTTCAGAGAGATAGTAACGTCGGAATCCATGGCAGAACGAAGCTCCTTCACCGCTTGTGCGCTATGTAGGGTTTTGCTATTTGCGTGTGAGTTTTTGAGGCTTGTGTGGAGTTTCTCTAACTCTTTTAGTTCTTCTTTTAGCGACTCCACTTCTTGGAAGAATTTTTCTAGGGTTTGTGCGGGTGCGGTGGAGGTTTCCGCCATCTGGATGATGTGGTGGTGGTTGTTATCGACGGCGAGCAAGTCGTTCATCTTTATTAGGAAAACTTCCGTTCGCGTTATGAGTGTTTGATATGAGGGCTTGGTGATGAATGTGGGCTTGCAATTTATAGGCTCCGTTCTACTGATTTTTCTTTGAAAAGTTGCATGTACTATTTTGGACAACAATTTTAGAGAAAGATATATAAGAAATTTAAATTTTCGAAACGTGTTAAATTTTTATTTTTTGATACGAAAAACGTGTATACTTTTTTTAAGGAAAAAAACTACAATTACATTGTTTAGATTGCATTTTAATTTTCTTTTATTTATTTTAATAAAAAAAACATCCAAATGATATATGTTCTTCAACAATCATTACTTACTCAATAATGGCTCAATCGACCTCTAAAAAGGAAACTCTTACATAGTCATAAACACAAATCCAAATCATCTAGGCACGTACATAACAATACACATTAACCAATATTTTCAATAATAATAACAATAAATTGATTTTTTTTTCTAGGCTCCATTGGTGCTCATGATAGACTTAGATGATCATGTCATGTTTTGATGGGCACTTCATAACAAAAATGATAATTTTTGTTATTTTTAATGATAAATTTCTTTAAAATATTATAATCTCAATAAATTATTAATATTTTTATTTTTCAATTTAATATTAAAAATGTTTATTTTTTTATTTATATCTATATTTTATTGAAATAAATCAGCAATTGTCCACAAGTTCTAACTTATTAGTAGAAATGCCGAAATTGTTAAACCGGACATCATAATTGGGTTCAAAATCCAACCTCTTAAGTTGCGTGTTTGAGTTTAAAGGGTTATTCATCATTTTGTCTATCTAAAAAATATATACATTTGTTTTTTATTCTATTTTACTGGTTTCTAACACAACTCATTCAAAATAAGAATATCAATTTAACCCAAGAGCGCTTAGATGAAATGATACAAGTCTCTTATAGCTTAATCAAAGTCTTTTATTCGAATCAAGTATTATGCATGCAACAACGTTAAAACTTAAAACTTTTAGAGAAAGTTTGTCACTCATTTGAGTCCCACAATGCTTGAATGATTAGTTTTCACAGTTGCTTACAAAAGGATACCTGATTCACAACCAAAAAAGATATCAATTTAAAATACATGAAAGATAAGTTTCAAAAATATGTACCGTCTTCTTTCAGAAAAAAAATAATATATATATGTATTGTCTTAATCTCATCCAACACTAAGATACTCAAAGTGAAATTTAACTTAAACGTAATATAAAAATATTATTTGGAAGACTCGCTAATAGCTATTAGCCACTCACCGTGAGATTTAACTTAAAAGTTATAGACAAACAAATTAGTTGAAAGACTCATTATCTACTCGCCGTGAGGATTTAACTTATTAGGTTTAGACAAAATAAAGGTTTAGACAAAAAAATTAGTTTAAAGACTGGTTTATAGCTACCGACTGTGAGATGAATGTGTAGCAAGTAAATTAAGAAAAATCAATTATTCAAATGTTCAAAAAATATATAGAGAAGAATTAATTTATTATTTAAAGTTGTATTCATTTTTCATTTTACAACTTTACAACTGTATTCGAAAGAATTTGAACTATGTTTCTTTATATTATAAAGTCAAACTCTTGTCGAAAGAATTTAATAGCAAAATAAATATATAACATATACAAAGCAAAAGAATTAGAATACACCAACAAGAGTGGCACACGAAACAACACACCAAAAAGACACAAATCAAGGCCAAACACCAACCTCTACAAAGGCAAATACATTAAAGCAAAAACAAAATTAAACCATTGTAAAAACCCACCAAAACCGAAATAATAAAACCACCACAAGGATAAGACAGTCTGAAGGGAGGCATAAACCCCCTTCCACCCCAGACATCACAGGGCGGACACCACCACAAAACCTTATCGAGTCCAACACAGGATGGGTTACACCTCCCACTCATAGAAAGTTCAAGGACTGGCATGACACTTCAACAAGAACCACTTCTAAGGTAAGAATTTCACTTTATCCATCAAAGGCTCATTTGGAGGCGAGCCACCAACAAAAATCATACCATTGTGGGTGATCCAGATGATCCAAATAACAATATGTCAAACTAAAAGAAGCCTTAGCCTAACTCTCTTCCCTGACTCTAACCCCAAGAATCATTCAAACTGTTGGACCCGATCAACGAGAGACAATAACACCCAACCCATCCACCTAGCTAATTGATACCACACTGAAAGGATATGGGTGCAGGAGATAAACAAATCTATTAAAGAAGGTTTCAAAATCTCTTAAAGAAGAAGAAATTAAAATCATTACACGTCCCAAAATCTATTAAGGAATGAGAAATTAAAATCATCTCGACGTGGGCACTTATTGTCATTGAGTTGACATCTCAAGAACAAATTATTAATAGTTTATGTTCTGGACCGGTCAAAAGGATCTTTGGCCCATTTACTTAGGCTTAATACAATCCAAAGCCCAAACACCACGTTTGGCAACATTACTTGCGACACACCCCTTTCCCACAAGGGGGTGCACGGAGCGAGCGAGACCGGTTCAAACGAACCACAACGTCTCTCTGCACGTTCCCGCAATAAACTCTCTGGCGGTTACCCTTCCCACGATTTCGTAACCACCAGAGCCAGGTGTGCCATTACAACGGCTCTGCAGCCCTCCACCTCTATAAATAGGGGACTCATAGCTGTCCCCAAGGTAGAATCTAACTCTTCCTCTAAACCCTCACTCTCTAATCTCTACATACTTGAGCGTCGGAGTGTCTGCAGGTACACACCCCCCATCCGCTCCAAGAAGGCATTCTGACGCATTCTACCACCACTCAAACCACCGCATTCAAAGCACCGGCAGTCACCTTCTGATCAGGTACGATCAGTTTAACTACTTATGATTTGTTATGTATGTGCAAATAATATTGTATATTTATTTTTTATCAACTATTGATTTTACTCATTTTACATTTTAAAGTGTGTGGTTAACTTTAGAAGATTTTCATCCAAAAAAACGAGTAAAGACTCTTCATCTATGAAGCTTACTACTTTAAAATTGGCAAAGTATTTGTATCAAACACATATCATATAACAATACTTCATTGATTTTTGCGTATATGTTAATGAAATTGGAGGTCTAACTCATCCTTAAAAACCAATGAAATTGGAGGCCTAACTCATCCTTAAAAACCGATTCATAAGGATGAGTTAGACCTCCAATTTCATTATGGTATCAGAGCTTGTCGATTTCAAGGGCCACCCACCGATTCACGCACCAAGCCCAAAGAGTGTTGTTGGGCGTGACGATCGATTCACGCACCAAAGCCCAAAGAGTGCTGGGCGTGACGGGGGTGTATTGGGAAAAATCCATGTCCTACATCGGATAGATAAGACTCTTGATAAGAGTTCATATAGAGGAGGCAATCCTCACCTTATGAACCGGTTTTTTAAGGTTGAGTTAGGCCTTCAAATTTCATTATATGTATCCTAAAAGTATCAGGATTATTTATTTATTTAAAAAAAATGTTTCATCTAATGCATATGAGATATGCCACATGTACACGATCCATTCGAAGATGGTGGTGGATTTTTGCATTGGCAACATCGTCTCTTGATTAATCAAACTTAGAAGTTGTGTTTTTTTTTATAACAGTAACGTGGAGAAGATGTTGAGTTATAATTAGCATTAAACAATTATTTTTTAGAAATGCTTTTGAATTTTTGTTATTGCATAGAGCTAAGGCTTGTTTTGAACTTTTTTTTAACCAAGAAAAGAAAAAACTAGGACTTGTTTTAAGTTCTCTTAATAATTGTTTTATTGATATCCTAACATAGCAGCTAAAATATATTATGGTTAAATGAAAACTCTGCAATTTGTGGTTTGGTCTCCTTAAAAAAATGTGTTTTGGTCAAAATATTTTTTTTTTATAAATTATGATAATTATAATTAAATGAAATTTGTTAGGATATCTAGGTTGTATAGTCTCCTTAATTTTAACAAAATTTACATAGTTTTATCGTATTACATCTGCACTCATATTAAGTTTCCGGATTTCATTGATCTTTTAATTTTTACACAATCATTCAATTAAATCTCCACAGATAGAAGTTTGTTGATAAATTTTGATAAATAATATAATAAAATGACATAATGTTAAATCTGATTGTATGATTGTGTAAAAAACAATACAGAGTGTCAACATTAGTCCTTTAAACTCTTACAAAGTTCGTATAAATTAAATTACAATACATAGTGTAGCTTTTAAAGTAAAAAAGAGGGGGGAAATGTAGTTTACCCCTTTGTTTCTTCTCTTTATTCTTCTAACTTAAGAAAGAAAAAAAAAGTACCGAGGAAGCACCCGCGAAACAGATGGAAGAAAAAGCTACTTACATTACATAAGATAATGGCTTTTTATCTAGTACTTAATTAATTTTTTTACCTAATTTAGTAGTATTAATTACTAATATTATTCTTAATATGAATCTACGATTGAGATTGAGACCAAAGATGTGTTGCTGTCGGCGGTTTAAAATGTGTAGTGTACCTCCTGAAGACAAAGTAGCTTTCTAGTTCCTATGGTTTCACAACAACGGCATAACTCAGTAGCAGTTGATAAAAAGGGTTAAAATATGTTTTTATTACTAACAAAATTACAAGTTTTCAAGTTTAATCCTTATAAAATTTTAATGATAATTATAATTCTACATAATATTGTAGTTTGTAAGAATAGTTCATATTTTAAAAACTTTATATAAAAAATGGATGTTATTAGTCCTCCAAAATAGTTCCTATAAAATGCAAATAAGAACTAACAATGAATAAAACTTAAAAGTTTATGATTTTGTATACACTAAAAATATATATATTTTTTTTTGGTACAACACTAAAAATATATTTAACCCATCATAAAATAACCACGGAGTTCAAATTCTTTTATGTTTGGCTCTGCACAATCAACTTATCTATATTCTCAAGTATGTGTTGATTTGAGCTGACAACTGAATTTATGAGTGCCAACACATTTATTAAAAAAACCACAATATTTTTTCTTCAGTGTCATTCCTTTAGCCAACATGTATGCCAAAGGAAACAATCAAGTTTAATGGTGGAACGTAAGTTTCATTTAAGTTGATGACAAGTGCCCTCTGCTTAGATCTTCAAACACAAATACGAGGAGAACAAAGAACCAGTTATATTCATCACTTCATGGAAACTTTTTTTCCTTCTTCACGAGAGATTTCAAAAGGATCTGGAATTAGAATTTGTAATCACGTATAAGCTGGTTGATTTCCAAATTTATAGTCTTTAATGTGCTTAGTAAAAAATGTGCTTGATAGATATAATTTTAACTGGATCAACTCTCATTGAAACAACAGAGGTCAGTGAAAGTTGGTGCAGTTGATAAGAAGCTGACTCATATCCCGCAAAGACGTAGGTTCAACTCTTGTTGTAGGCGTAACCACCTTTTTGATAGATGTTAGCGTTCTGTGAGCCTCAAGGTTTACTCTAAACCTGATGTTACTCGAAATAATATTATAGTTGGATTATGGAGACTGCCGAAGTTAGAAAATGGTATTTTAGCAATATTAGATTTGATTATTCTTACACGGGAATACCAATCTACTATTCTAATGATGAAGTACCAAATTTTCGATTTCATACTTGTAACATGAGGCGAGTGGACTATTCAGCTTATATCAGATTAACATATCAACAAAAAAAAATAATTGTCATTTTGGTTCATGAATGTGTAACAAGTAGTCATAATAACCCTCCTAAGCATATTTTGAGCACACACGACTAGTGCAACTGTGTTGACACTTGATTTTAGTTTAAAGATAACACATGTATTTCTCTCGAGTTTAATCATTATTTTAACAATAACGTTTGACTGTTTGTTTAATCAAATTATACCGTATATTTCTCAACTAAACTTATACACAGTATCCCTCCCTTCCTGTCTTTCAACCCTGCAAGAGTCTTCAAAACTATAACACTATTAACTGCCATCTACCATACATGAAAAAACAGAAAGAACCAATGGCATTACGGAAAAGATTGATCTGACCAATTCTTGGACTGCTCACTCCAATGAGGTAAGAATGACATTCCATCCTTGGTTAAAGGCGAACCGTACAGAAATTACTTGCTCATGACTTCCCCTCTCTCAAACTCGGCCAGTCCAAAACAGCTGGGCAGTTTGATGAATCGTGCCTTTTCACCATCATTATTTTTACATCATTCCATGATCCTGTTGGCGTTTAATAATTCATGGAACGTATATATATACAGCCCAAAGTTACAATCAACTCAAAAATAGTAGCATGAAAACATTGACCAACTTCTCAAGTGGCCTGGAGCACAGTCAAATAGTATTTATAGCCCTGGCACTTGCCCGAATGCTCCCTCGTTTCATCACTAGCTCCTAGACCTTGAGATGGAAGTTTCCAATTCAAAACATAATTTGACAGGTTATACGTCCCTGGAGAGAAGACACAAATCTGAAGAGGAACTTCTGCCGAGGACAAGGGCTCCAGGTTGATATTGGTCGAGCTAGATCCAGACCAAATGTATGGGGAAACACTGTCCAAAGATATTGCCTTTCCTGGTTGGGTTTCAGGAGCATTTGGCGTTACTTTGAGTTCAGTCGCTGGTGTGACATCATGCCACCCTGCTTGGTTATCAGGAGTTACTGATTGAACCGCGTTCGCACTGTTCATATGTCCACCATTACCATCAAAATCTATGGTGTCAATGCATACAAAAGCAGTGGTGTCGGATGAATTGTAAAGATGCATCTTTAGATTTATTTCACAGAAGGATGCAGAGAAGTCATGATGCAATGTTTGAGGTCCATCCACTAGCCATGAAATGGGGCCCGTGCTAGCAGTACTATCAAAAGAAAGAAAAAGATTAATATAAACCCCCCATAAAGTCATGTAATAATAACAAAAACAAATATATAAAATCTATCAAAATTAAAATCAGAATATGAACCATGCCTTAAGTGACACGTATGGTGAGACATAACATGAGGCGGATCAGATAAACCGGGATTGATGCTACTGCTGAGAGGCCGAGAGATCAACACAAAATCAACGGTATTTAAGTCACCAAGATCCTACAAATATTAAACTCAGGTCAGTAATTGGAAAAGGAAAACAATGAAGTATTTTATCAAACACATGCTCTACCACGATGCAGGAAAACAAAAATCTGTCTTTAAAACTCTTAGATTATTGAGCCAGTTGATGGAAATTTAAAAAAATTGTGACATTTTCTTTAAAAATTAAATCTTCTCATAATCTAGCTGACTAGTTAGCTAACCAACAAAAAAGAAAACAAGTAATAATGCAATAATAAATCAATCTAGATAAGAAATACATATGCAAATCAAAACTTTGATTATATAAAGTTTGGTTATAAATGTTCTTGCTCATATTATGATTACTAAGAAATTTACCAAGAGAAACGTAGCATGTAAAGTAAAAACTGAAGATAAAAGAAAGCTTAATAACCAGAAATATACAAATGAAAGCATTGAAATCTTTAAGGATCAAGTTTATCTTTTGATGACAATGAGCAACAGAGAAATTGACAATGAGCAATCTGCTAAGTTAAATAGTGTATTTCTATTCTAACCAGTTTTAAAATCCTATGACATATCACACAATTAATCATTAGTTATAGGATGCAATTCGGTATCATATTCAAACTTTTATATTGCACTCGTATAATGTATAAAATTCCTAAATTACTGATTTTAAAAGAATAATTATCTTTTGATGCTGAAAAAATATTAAACAGAAGAGGTACAATAAGGAGATGATAAAATATCCTACAGATGAGAAAGAAAAGAAAAAAAACATGGAGCAACCATGAGTACAAAACCAAAGAGACCAGCAGGTCAATCCAATCCCTTTGCATATCAGATACGATAATAACCTTGGAGCAACCATGGGCACGGAACCAAAGAGAAGCTTTTCTTTTTTTACCAAAACCAAAGAGAAGCTAAAAATACAATCATATCCCAAAGTAAAAGTATGCACGAGAATAATCGCTTAAAGATGGGCGCAGTCCGGTCTTTAAGAGAAAATGGTTATGGTAAACCGGAGTTTTGTTGTGTTTGTGGAAAAAATTTAAAGAGACCATCAGTTACTACCCAAAAACAGTATGAGGTAAAAAATAAAATCATCCACATTCTGGTCTCAGTAAAATTCATTTTCAAATTATGACTAGTTCTACTTTCACCTACTCAACCATACATACCATAAACGATGATACAAAATTCAGAAGAAACAAATTTGGACATTATTAAAAAAAATTAAAAAATCTACCTCATGTGTCACTTTCTGCTGCAATCTTTCATAATAGTGGAAATTGACCAAAGGTACATTGTTTGTATTGTAAACCAAATCCTGACTGCGTTGAGGAACCAATAACACATCACTTCCGACAGGTATGGTAGACATGTTGTATTCCGATGTCAATGATCTCCTTGAATTCTGAGGGTAAACAATACCTTAATTTAGCCCACAATAATCATCATGTCCGGCAAAGCAGTCGCATAAACTTGATATCAAATTTTAGGTACCAGCTCATCATGAATATAAATACACATAAATGTCGGATATATAATATAATGCTACTGAATGGTTTACAAGAAAAATCAAGTCAACAGAAAACAAACAACCTCAAATGACTAAGCATTTGAAGATACAGATTCTGAAATATTAATATGCAGTTTCACTAGGTGTGCTAGGCTACATGGATCAAATAAAGCCTTTTCACAAAATAAAAAATTACAGCACCAACCAACCTTCAATGTGAAGAAACATGATATGGCTTGACCAGCCATCAACGTTTGCGAAGGGAAAATTGTATCAGGAGGTTGAAGTAATGATATTTCCCAGTGATGCCCAATAGATGACAACTGATAAACTTGGAAACTTTCTGAGCTTGTCTTGTTAACAACATCCAATCGAACTAAAAAATCTTGTATTCTTAATCGAGAAGGACTGATTTGAAATGAGACATCTAATGAAGGTAATACCTGCAACCACCAAATTTGGCACTTGAGAATTAACAAGGTATATAACTTGTAAAGATGAAAACAAGTCATTTAACAGACATTCTTTTATATTCATAATGAAACAAAAAATCACTAAATATAATGATTCAATTTTTTATAGCACCGTATAGTTTAAAATAACAGTATAATGAGGGGAAATAAAAACTAGTGAAGCCCAAAATGTTTCAATTTCAGTACACGTTATACTAACCTGCACATTGTAATGCAAGCGAAGAGTGCGATATCTTATGACACTTGATATATCTTCAATCTCATAATAAATGCTCATATAGAGAGAAATATCACCCGGAACAGCAGCCCTAAACCAAAGAGGCCACAATAAGGGTGTTTCACCTTGAATTGAAGTGTCCTGAAACAAAGTGTAATTCACGTGAACAACACATTAGCAGACACATTAGCAGACGCCAAGTAATAATACACAGCTTCCTTGGAAAAGATTCAATACTGACCACTGGAAACGAAAAGACTGTTTCAGACATGACATTAGGACTAGCATGTGCATCACTTTGCACTGAATCTATCTTTTTTGTTAAGCAACCAGGAAACTCTAATTTCACATTTTCTTGATTCCCAATAATCAAGAATCTAGGGTGGCTTATCTTCATCTTTAGATTCTGCCAAAACAAACGAACAAGTGTTAGCATGCAAGAAAAAGCAGGAAGAAAGCAAGTTCAACTCAATACAAGGAAGTTTGAAAGCAGACTACATCTGTCTCGGTCACACCATGCACCTGTTCCAGCTAAATACAGGTAACCCGACAACTCTGGTTCTCCCAGAGGAGAAACGGTGTTTTGATAGCAACAAATGACCAAAAAATATAACAATTTTATAGAATTATTGATTAAAAAACGGAGTTCTCTCCTCCACGCATTCCCCCTTCACAGATGATTTCTTCTTTCCTAAGCCATCAAATTCACAGAATGAATCTATCAATCCCGATTTCTCCTACTTATCTAATTCATACCCCCTCTAACTAACTATCCTAACTACTTAAGTGTGTGTGTTTGTTTCAGATGCTTTTCACTGCAAATGGAGAAATAATCCTTTCCAAGAGATGTCGTGTTTCCACTAAAATCGGTTTTGAGGGGCCAGGAATATGTTGCAAACAATTTATTCAATCCTTTTACTCCAAAAAACATATTACGCCCTTCAATTGCAACCTCATCCTCAATGTTGAAAGTGGTTTGCTGACAATGTCCATGTTACTGGTCTCTCAAAATATGTCTGCAGTGTCCATCTTCTTCCCCTAGCTCATCTTCTGAAATAATTATTAGGTTTTTATATTGGGCCTAACTCATCCTTACAAATGCGGTTGGTAAGGTGAGGAGTGCCGCACTTTATAAACTCATTTCAGGCCTTATATTTATCCTATATGGGACTTAGGTTTTTCTCAATAATAATGATGTACACTTTGTTGGTATAAAACTATTTTGACTCCCTGGCATCTATACTCAAGTTGACATGTAAATACGTGTGCACTCATAAGAAAAAAATGCAACTTAACTCCAGATACAGTACCTTAACAGGAAACTCTGACGGATTCCTCAAATCCAGCATAAGTTGCCGCAAATCTCCAGCATATGCCTTTCCAGGTAAAGAGTGAATGGAACCTTGAATCTTGGGTATGCTCTGGGATTTTAAAAAAAGTTGCTTTAGTATAGATACAAGAGGAATCTGTTGTAAATATGTAATTATTGTTGTAGACACTTATTATGTTTATTATGTAATTACTGGGATTTTTGTATTAGGCTCATTAATCAAAACCAAAAGTTAGAGATTAGTCTATATATTCAGATTAGCTCTTGTACTCTTTACAGAATTGAATAATACTTCAAAATAATTTTCCAAGAATATAAGAGGGAGGAGAGAGAAAATTGAAAAGGAGGAGACAAGCACACACCTTGATCACTATAAATTTAAATTTCTCATTAGGCAACTGCTTTGCTTTCCTTCTTCCTTTTACAATACTCTTCTTTGGGTGGTTCAACTCAAAGTTGTGAAAGCCAACTATAGTGCCTGATAGTTTCCATCGAACACCAAGAATTTCAAGAGTACCTACATCCTTGGGAGTCACTGATAGTTGAACCTGGCAATCAGGTGCTAGACAAAATCAATTTTGCAAATATGATAATTTAAAATTACAACAACAAAAGCCTTTTCTTACAAGGAGTGTTCAAATATATGGATCAAACAGAGCTATAATGTCATATTGTAAATTATGTCCATAAACAAATCATTTAAATCCAAGTATTACACTACTCTCAATCTACTCATGTTACTCAGGCTTCTACTGTTATTATTATCTCATATGATCATCCTCACACCACCCAAGATTCGATTCTATCATCTTTTTCCTAATAGGACAACCCCATTTTCTCTCGATTGCACGCATTCCGATCCTAGACCTATCTTGTGTTCCCAAGTGTCAATCATAGTACAACAAAAAGTAACGATCAAGTGTGAGTTTTTGTTTGTATGTGCAAAAACTATAATTGAAAGAATTGTACAAGAATATTTATGTTGTAAATATGGAGAATTGTATCTTGTATTTCTTGATTAACATTTAAAAGGGCCAACCTATATATTCAGATTAGAGCTTGTACATTAGAATCGTTCAATAATATTTTCAGAATACTTTCCTCACCAAACCATTGTTCAAACTTAACTTCTGCACTCTCGGGGACAGACACATGATACTTAGTCCTTCCCAGATTCAGTCTCTACCCTGAGTTTGTGGGTAAATGATTATATAGTAGTCCAAACACTCCCTCTTTGATTGGTTTGTTAGTTGGTTATGACTGTTAGGACAGCTGCCATTTGTATTCTATTAGCTTCACTTTGTGAGGACAGCTCTCCCAGTTCAGTGAATTGGTTCGTGATTGTATAAATAGAAGGCTCAAAACTTAAGACTTCAGAAATTAAATGATATAGAAAATTTTCAAGAGAATCTCTTTCACAAATTCTCTCTCAACTTAAACACTTCAAAGATATGGCAAAGTAATTCTTATACATATAGATAATCCCCAACCCTTTGAACTAGCTTCTGGGATTAAATATGTCCTAGCTCAAATACTAATATAGTATTTAGGTCTATTCTAAATCTATTTTTGAGCTGCCTGCATATATCCAGTGCTGTAAAGCTTACCCTTTATATAACTAGTCCTAGGCATAAGTGGGATGTGTTGAGATTCCACATCGGCCAAACATATAACCAAATCAGTCCTCCTAAAGCAAGAGGAATCATTACCTGGTGTTTGAGGTTGATTTAAGACTAACCCGAATTAAAAAAAAAAAAAAAAAAAAAAAAAAAGGGTTTTTTAAAA
>Ga0315915_1000541_pt1 | contig 39652 bp, 22 predicted proteins | sample MpolbnodulesMG_FD_207738 | JGI IMG/M metagenome (GOLD analysis project Ga0315915, IMG submission 207738) | Medicago polymorpha root nodule microbial communities from Los Angeles, California, United States - branched nodules | ecosystem: Host-associated > Plants > Roots > Nodule | place: USA...
TGTTTGTCTTTGTATTAGCTCTTTGTGTGTGTCATTGCTTGAAGACACTTAGATCTAAGATTACCACTATCTTTTGCTCCACACATCTTTGTTTATTTCATTGGTGTGATTCGATTAAGGTTGATTTTGCAACACTCATCAATATTAGAATGAATTGCATTACTAACGTGCAAAGAAGTGTCAAGTGGAATGGTAGTCACTAATGTTTCATCTTATCTCTTAAGCAGTCAAAGATAGAGACTGGAAAACCTTAAATGTTTGAAGAAATGTCTTGGTGATATCTCACTTAATGTTTGTAGATGACTAGATCATGTTTGGACAAGCAACTGTTAGGCAAATGCAGTGTGTCACTAATGTTTTAAATCTGTTCTTCTTTTGCAGGATTTCAGTGTAATGTCCGAGACTAAAGAGGGTAGGGACTAGGGAGTGGTCGCCGGTGCACAAAGCATGGCAATGAGCAGCTCCCGATAGCTTCTAGACGAACCGAATCACACCGGAATGAGAGGGATCTTGAGGCCGTGCAAGTATGGGACTACATGGTCGAAGGAAGACTTATCATAATTGTTTGGTACTACCTATATCACGCATATTCTTTTTGGTAGCGCATTCCATAAAAACTCCACAGTTAAGCGTGCTTGACTTGGAGCAACTTTGGGATGAGTGACCTTTTGGGAAGTTTCCTGGAAAGTGTGCGAGTGAGGACAAAACATGCTGAAAAACTTGTGTTGGTTTGTGGGGTCAGTCGGCAATCCTAAAAGTCGTCTAGGATGTTACATCCAGAGCGTCACGTTAGTGATGAGAATACATCAATATTTTTTTCTATAAAATGTTAACAAACAAACCAGGAATATTTTGGTGCTAGCCTCGTTTTCAGAAAACTTGCTCCTTGGGAAAAAATACCATTGCGTCCCATTAACAGGTAGAGCTCCTTCGAGTACCTCACAGATAAAGTTAAATCCAAGCTGCATCCTTAAAGGCTTCCTATTTATCTCTGGAAGGAAGAATTACTCTTACTAAATCAGTTATTGAACAATTCGCATTTACCCCACGATGTCCTCAAATATAACTAAAGACTGTCCGAAGGAAATTCAAAAGTTACAGAGAAGAATTATTCAGCGATAGCAGGAGAAGTAGGAAAGTTCATGCTGTCAATTGGAAAACTATCCTACAATCCAAATACAAGAAGTAGAGATTAATGTGGGTTCATCCATTATTGTTGAGGAAATTCACGGTTTGGGGCTTCTTCCATGGCTGTGAGGACTCTTTTGCACAAAATTCATACACTCATGCAGCTTGAGTGAGAGGTTTGCATTTGTCACAGTTATAGAGAAGCAAATATTTGCGCGGATCTTTTGGAAAACTTCATGTGTGCAAACTTCACGTGATTTACAGGGTTTGGTTTGTCATTTGATTCACGACAAGAGAGAGAGAGAGATCAAAGAGTGCACGAAATCAAACGAAATTAGTGTGCAATGAAGCTGAAAATGAAATTTAAATATAGAAAGAAAAAAAAAAGGAAAAGGAGAGAGAGAGAGAGAGAGATGATGGATATGGATTATAAATATGGTTTATAATGTACTAGTAACTAAAGGTGGGCAAGGAAAGAATTATGGTGATCAACATGGTAGAAGATTTCAACCAAAATATATGAGTAATGTTTAGTGCCATTACTGTGGAGAGTTTGCGAAGTCTATAGGAGAAGACAGAAAAGTTGAAGAGAGTTCATTCTGTAAATGTGATTAGTTATGATTCATGAGAATAGTTGGAAGAAACAAAAGTAGAGTTAATCTAAATATGGAGTCATACTGACTTTTCTTCACCAGAACAACTCTAGTCTATTTTGGTGCATTGGGAGCTTGGATGTGTCTTGAGGGGGTTTGCAATTTTTCTGTGCACAAATTGTAATTGAGAGGGTTTGCAATTTTGTTCTTATATCATTCAGGTTGAGTAATAAATTTTTATTGAGTTTTTTTTCCCTTGTGTGGAGATTTTCTCTGGTTGCTTTACAAACAATTCTTCACCAAAGAGAGGGGAAAAAAGTTGGCTTGATAGTTCAGGTGGGGGAGTGGGGTATAAGGAGGTCCAATAATTGATTCTCACCCTAAGCATAATATTAACATTTGTTGTTAAAAAGAACTTATTGACTAAATAAACAACTAAGTGTTTAATATTTTCTAATTTAGAATTACTTTTACCAATAATACCGTTTTGCAATATTAATTTAATGTCAAGGAAAAGGAATATACTTTAAGATGTACCTTGGGTTCCAATCAGGATCAACTACAATCACACGATCTGCTCTTGTAAGTGTCAATCCTATACCACCAACCTTGGATGTCAAGAGAAATATTGGAGGTCCAGCAACATCTTGGAAATCCTGAAATCAAATTAGCAGTTAGACAAGGAAAAGTAACACTTGGAGGATTTAAAAAAATTATTGAATATGCAACATACTTACATCAACAAATCTTTTTCTGTCATAGGATATTGTTGTGCCATCCATTCGTAAAAAGTCGTAACCTTTGGAAGTTATGCATTCCTACAATCAATTAACAGAAACCTTTGAATCAACTCTCATAGAGAAATACACAATAATAAAATGGTGCAAGGAATCATGAGGAAAACATCAAGCATCCACCTGAAAATGACCTCAAATTATTAAAACTTTATAGAATCGCTACCTATGCACATCCTAGTCCAACTACAATAATTCACCAACAGACCAGAAACAGTTGAGCAAAATGATTGGGTGGTCGACAGTATAAAAAAAAACAATTTTAAAATACAAATAGAAGTTATTTCTGAACTGACCTGAATAAAATTAAGCACCATATGAGTCTGAGAAAAGATAAGTACCCTATTCCCTTCGGCGATCAAATTATCCTACAGAAAATAACACTGACTATAATGTTATGCAACGAGTAACTAACAGCATATATTGCACCTACATGACATCAACGCTTACCAATAATGACATGATAAAAGATATTTTGCATGGTACATCGTTCTCATCTTTAAACGTATATGTTTTTGCAACATCCGTTATATGCTTCACCAATATTTCTGCAACATTAACCTCATCTGGCTTGAGCATTGAGTCCATCTCGTTCAACACATCCTCAGCCGCACGCTTTGTCAACAGAAGTGGATGATCACATATTTTCTTCAAAATCTGACTCATTGAAATTTTTCAAAATACGATTTAGAAAAGTGCACCATAGCCAGACAAGATTACATATGAATATTAAGAAAAAGAACGGACATGAAGGAAAGATAATAGCGAAAATAACATAACAGGAAGTACCCAAATGGCAGCCAGTGGTGCTTTATTAAATGCTGAGAGAACAATCGCACGCTTACAAAATTCTTCATAAAGACACCGCTTCACCAAATAGAAATAAAAAGTCAATGAAACAAGTGATATCTCAAAAGAAAAAATGAAAAAAAACAAAGAATTGCACATCTAACCTGAACATCGTTCAATGGAAGCCATACAACGATTTCTCTTTTCTGAGAAATTTCTGCTTGATTGAAAACCTCACTCTTCATACGTCTCAAAAAGTAAGGCCGAATACGATCCCTTAGCTCCTATTGAGAAAGGAAGAGTGGTGATGCTCAAGTCAGTAAATTTTGAGTAATTGATTGATGGTCAGATTACAGAACACTAGAAGTTGTGGGATTCATCATAAGTTCATATCATAGAGTGTCACATAGGATTAGTTTCTTATCTTACAATATCTTAGATTATTCTTACATTGTTTTTTAGAATTAGTTTTATGATTTGATTACCTATTTAATCAAGATTTGGAGTCATTTGCTAGTGTAAACAATGTTCTTGGTTCATCTTTCTTGTATTACGAGATCATCAATCATGTCAAACCATAACCATAACTCAAAATCATTACCTTTTAATTTTATTCCTTGCAATAAAACTCTAAAACTTCAATAACGTTCAAAATGTTCAGTCAAGGAATTGATTATACTCTTGCCGTATAAAGACAGCTAAAAGAGTATACTCAAACAAAGGAAGATGTTACTTTCACACCGCTTTTAAAATTTGTGTCCAGAATGTTAAAAAGAGCAACCATCAAATATGAGATGGTATTAGGTTCACATCCACTATTTATACTACAGAGGTACTTGTTTATTGTAATTTATCAGTTATTCTCTCTCTTTATTAATTTCGTTTCTTGATCTAGTACAGTCATTTCAGAATCCCTTTTTTGAGAGATACTCTTTTGAACATAAATATATGAAAAATCTCATGTAAGTTGAATAACAATTTTATCTCTTTTTAATCACAAAATCATTTCAAAGGTTTTCTATGAAGGTTCAAAGTGTAGGGTTCATAGATTATAAACCCTAATTTCCCTAAAAAAAAGATTATAAACCCTAATCATTCATATAAGTTATAATAACCAATGTAAGAGCATAATTTGTTCTCCAAAAGGTGATACGTTCCTCCAACGAGCAATTGAAATAAACTCCTACACAATTTAAGCCCTCCCAACCTTGAGTCTACACTTATGCCATCCAAAGCCATAGTCCAAGTAACATAAATTAGATTTCAAAACATAAATGATTACCTTTGATGTAGATGAAGAAATACGCTTCTGTGTGTCCGTAGCATTTTTATAACTTCCACCATTTATCAGTTTTTCATATTTAAGTTTGAACCTGAGAAATTATAATTTCTAAGTCATGAGAACCTTAGCTAAATAAATATTGCATGGAAATGACTATTACCATTCTTTGTGACCAAGCAACTCAGGGCAGCAGATATAATACAATGCCCACAATTCCTGCAGGAAGTTATAAGATTGAAAGCAATTAAACAAGATTGCATAATCTAAATTTCAAAACAAAGCATATACACCAGGCTAAAATACATATACTAGTGATTACAAAACAACAGTTTTTATCAAAATACCTTGAGTTTATTTACAGTGGCGTGCCAGTAATGATAATGCAATGAATGCGGGGTATCTCACGCAAAGATTTAGTTCTCTGAGTGCTTGGGTTCTTGATAAGGTTCCCCTAATGTTAATAACATTTTTACCAGAAAAAAAAAACTATTACGTTTTATAATATATTTAACATTAGCATTTCTATTCATTGTCATACAATTTAAATTGCACCACATATATATGAGCAACATGATGAAATAATTTTGAATTGTCCAACAACTGTCTTCACTCATCAAAAAAGCAGCAACAAACTGTTAGAACTGGTACTGATTCTGTCTATTAAAGGGAATATTTTAGATAATTGGTATTGTATATTTAATGGAAAGCAGTATCCAATGAGTGATAACTTCCATACAGTATGTAATAGACAAGGAATGGAATGGATATGAATATTGTAGAATTATGATTGAAGGCCTGCTGTTATGTTCCAACTGGGCAGTTATGCAAATGACAGGAAGTTACAGACTGAACACACAACAGTAACTTTTACAAAAACTACTCAAGGAATTATGAGGAGTGCTATATCCAGCGAAGGAATTGACTCACGAACCTTGCAAAACTACATGCATCGAAACTTAACGAAAGAGGAAAAAATTTACAGTATGTTTTAGCCAGAAAACACGGGTAGAATGCCAATGAAATCAGTTCGCTATGCATTGGGAAGAAACTTTATTCGCTAGAACAAAACCAACATACAAAATACCTAGTCCCCTCCCTTTTCCCTTTCGGCATATATTTATAATTATGAATTCCTAAAGCGGTTACAAAGCAGTTACATGTCAGAGTTAGGACGAAGGTGGTCCATGTCAAAGTTCAAGCTCTGTCTTTGACACGAATTGGCATGTGTTTTTACCACATCAATTTTCTCCAAGCATTATTCAACCAACTGCACACACTTCCAACTTTTCTAAATTATCTACTTCCTATATTATCTATTATCTATTTTCTAAAAGGGGAAGATAGTGTATGTAGACAAACCAACATTAGATCAGATAGGTTTTACATAAAATAACCCAAAATTCTTACCTCATCAAGCATCGTGTAGTCCCATGTAATCTCACGTAAGGACTTGGTATTTTTGCTGACAATATCATAAGTGGTGAGAAGAACACCTTTGTCCTAAAGGGAGGCAAAATAAAATGTAGTTTAAGATGATTATGTTACAGTTATGTACTATATGGAAGTGGTAACATTTTACTTTTAGTTTGTGTTGCATTTGTTGTTGTATTTGCCTTCTCTATCAAATTTCTCTCTGATATTTCTAAATTGGATTAAATGCACTTTAGTCCCCTTATTTTTGTCAAAATTAACTTTTCATTCCCTCATTTCTAAAATCAAGTTTTGGGTCCCCATTTCGCAACTTATAAGATTTCTTTTGTCCCCTCTATTTTTTATGATGTTGCGTCATTATTGATGACGTGGAAGTGGTGTGACACATCTCACTTGGATAAAAATGAATCCACATCAGCATTTTATTTAAATTTAGGCCAACTTAGCACCCCTATTGACCTAAATTTTCACACCTTTGTTCCAAAAAGTGACCTAAATTTGAATTCATTTGTATCCAAGTCAGTTGTGGCAAAAATGAAAGGGGCCATATAAATCTCACAAGTTGTAAAATAAGGACCGAAATATGAGAACTAAAAGTTAATTTTGAGACAAATAGAAACCCAGTTTAAGGAAATCATAAATTCAACTTAATCCCTACATTTAATAGAAAAGAAATGAGAGGTCTTTGTTAATCATGCATGCGCTGCTACAAGGAAAAAACAAGAAAGATAAAGTACCTGAAGTATACATTTAAGTTCATTTTCTCTGGCTTCAGTACAAGGTCCAATGTATCTGCAGAATAGCAAATTGGAAATTGCTTAAGGATTTGGTAAAAAATAAAAAATAAAAAAACAAAACTAAAAACCTTAAAGAAAAAAACACTTCAATTTAGCATTTTAAATAAACTATGTGATGAATAAAATCAGGTAGCCCCACTGTTTAGTGATATCAGATAGACCAACACGGGATAACTCTTTGATCCAATGCGGCAATAGTGTTTTTGGGACCACAATCAACACCCTTCTAATTAAATGTGAATCAAACAGTCCAGCTAGAAAGCAACAAATCTGCAAGAAAAAACCAGCATTGGTGGTAAATCACAAACTAACTAAATGTTTGAATAAGAGGTGGACCAAATGTCTGAATTAATTAAAATAGGAAATCAAAATCGTTAGGAAAAAATTGAGGGATAGTAATTATGGACTTAGTAAATTAAAGGGACTAAAATTGTATTTAAGCCTATTACCTATGGTAATAAATGGTATGTTTGGGATATATAAATGTTTTACTAATATATTTTGATATATCTTATATTATTGTCACTTTTTATGGAAAATTAACACTGTACCTTGGATATGCTAAATATAGTAAAATTTAAGTCTCCTGTATTTTTGGTATAAGTTAATCATTTTTCTTAAATGTGTGCGATTATATTTCAGTTATTATAGATAATTAATGGTGAATACAAATCTTCAAAGTTTGATCGAATATGTAACTAATGATATCATCATTCAATTATTCAATGATATGTCAAATTTTGTCTATGAGACATCGATGTTCAACCAAACTACATTTTAGAATAATAATATACACAGATTATTTAGCCCTGGTAAAAAAGATCTACCCAATTAGAATTTTTTTTTTTTCTGACCCTATTTGCAAAAAAAATTTCAAGTCTGACCCCCTTTGAAAAAAAAATTCCAAAATGACCCACTTTCATTTTTTTTTTTTTTTTGTCTTTTTCTTCATTCCCGTCGTTTCAAATGGCGGGATTGAATGTGAGCGTGACACGTGTCCAACCGTCACAGCGACGTGATTGGACAGTTTTTTTTTTAATTTATTTTTCATTCCCGCCGTTTTGACTGACGGGATTGACTGGTGGTAGAGAGGACTCCAACACCGAGACAGTGTGGGTTGCGTCGGCATACCGGTCATATTAGGAGAAATTGTCCGAGTATAAATAACCGATAGTTAATAACGTTATGTATTATTTGTTCAAATAAATTAATATTTATTATGTTTTTTATTTATCATTTATTTTATTTTAAATATGTATAAATATTGTGCCAAAAAAAAACGAAAAAAAAAAAAGAAAGTCAATCCCGCCAGTCAAAACGGCGGGAATGAAAAAAAAATTGTCCAATCACGTCTCTGCGACGTTGGACACGTGTCACGCGCAGATTCAATTCCGCCATTTGAAACGGCGGGAATGAAGAAAAAGACAAAAAAAAAATAAAAAAATGAAAGTGGGTCATTTTGGAAAAAAATTTTCAAAGGGGTCAGACTTGAAATTTTTTTTGCAAATAGGGTCAGGAAAAAAAAAAATTCTCACTAGAATTTTTTTCCATTGAGTTTTTCTCTAGTAAAGTTTTAGTGAGGTATATCTTGATGGACATTCAAGGGGCAGTGTTATGAAATAATGACTCAGTAGATGTCCATCCTTAAGTCTTTCAACTTCCTATAACCCAATTAGTGAGTGAATAGTTAGTGGATCTTAATTATGAAGATCACTCACTTACTCATATCGTGTCCAATAAATAGGGCTCATATTGTAATGTAAATGCACACTTGTAAAGAGAATAATACAAAGTGTTTTCATCTTCTTCTTCCTCTTCTTTTTTATCTTGTGCTTTTAGTTTATTTCTTAACAGAAATCTATTTTTTTAAAAACTAAAACAAACACACTCATATCTCTGCGATTTAAGTTTTTATTCATTTTGCAATACTTAAAAATGAAATGTGTCAATTAGTTACTTATGCCAACTTAAAAAAAACTTGCTGATGCATCCCGTGAGCTTAATTCAGTTGGTAAAAATATTGCATATTATATGCAGGGGTTGGAGTTCGAATCCCGGACACCCACTTCTCTATAATTAAATTGAAGAAAAAAAAAAGTCGCCGATGCAGAATATTTTATACCCAAATTAGCTACTCTCATATTTTTTTTCATCTAAACTTCAAGATAAACTAGTAAAATAACCAAAAATAGTGTCATTAATTTGTGGCAAAATAATCCCAAGTCAACCATGGAAAGCATGAGTGACGAATAGTCACCGCTTGAAAATTCCATATAGTTCCCTCTACAAAACGACACTGCATTTAGCAATATTAGTAGTAGTAGTAGTAGATGATTAGTAGCCACACACACTTTTGACAATTTTCTCAGCACAATAAATAATAATTAAGCTGCTTAATTAACTTGGATTAATAATTAAGCTGTTTAGTTTTAGTTAATTCTATATAAGTTAGCGTTGAGTTGAATTTGAAGTTTCGTTGAAGGGAAAGTTAGGAGAATGTGGAAATTCGCGCGATTCGTATCAGCTACCAAACTCGTCCGATCGCGGCGTTTCTCCACCGCGATTCCCGGTCCTTGCATTGTTCACAAACGTGGTGCTGACATCCTCCACGATCCTTGGTTCAACAAGGTAACTCTCTAAGAATTTTGAATTCAGTTTGATTTTGCAGAAACGAATTGGATGTTGTTTAGTTTCTTTATTTTATTCTTTTTTTGAATTTTTTTAAGGAGTAATTCCTTTATTTGTTGTATTAATTTGATGAATATTTTTTTTTTTTGTTTATTTGTGATTTGGTTTAATTTGATTTGATGAGTGCGAAGAATATTTGTGACCGTTGAATCAGTTTAATTACAGTGTAAATTACTGTTTTGACCAAGATTACTGTGAATTTGTCATTGCTTTGAAAATATTTTACTCTTGTGAATTGATGTGCTTATTCTGATTTTCATGTGAAAAATGAAAGCTAACTTTTTATTTATTTTTTGACCAAATTATTGAGGAAAATCTGATTTCTTTTTTTGGAAGTAGCGAATTACGTCATTGTTATAAGCAAAATTTAATATTTTAGCTTCATTCAATAAATGATGTATATGGTTTGTATTAAAGACTGCATACATAATTTACTGAATGAATCTAAAATGTCAATTTTTGTTTATAATAGTGACCAGAGGGTGTATTTGATGTTTTTCCTTTTTTTTGTTGATGTGGATATCTTCATTTTGATCCCTAAAAGTGTCTGTATGTAGCACTATAATCCTAGAATTATAAAAAACATATTCAAGTGTGTATTTTGCAAGTAAATTCATAGATTAAACTGGCTAACCGAAAACACATGGAGGGTCCAACTAGCTAACTAATGAAAGACAATCAATGCTGGTTTTTAAATTTTGATACATTCAAGGATTGTGGATTCGGTTAGTGCACAATTCACTTTAGAGTGTAAAGTGAGTAATATCTACAATTAATTAACAAAACAAAGGTAGATAATCCAGGTACATTATATCAAATCATGATTTCGTTAAAATAACAAACCCTTTTCTTCTCAGTTAGAGGATCAAAATCCCAAAGACTATAGTGACAACGCTTGAGAGATCACCAGACCAAATTCCCTCCAGTCCTATTTACAAGAAAAAGTTGACTTTTTAGATTCATTGAGTAATTGATGTATCTTATCTACAATATAGACCAAATACATCATTTATGTAATGAATCAAAAAAGTCAAATGTTTCTTATAAATAGGACCGGAGGGAGTACACCCTCTGGTCACTATTATAAACAAATGTAATCTCTGTTTTTTATTATCGATGTTTTCGACATGTTTAGATTTTGGTTGAGTACTGCTGAGTACGTGTAAGTAACTGAGTGATACTTTTCATGGCTGTTTGTTTTACATAATCTTGTGGATGATGTCAATTAGTCATGGAAATCTTTTGTTAAGGTTGTTCTTTAGGATCCTTGAAATCAGTGTTGTTTTTAACTTTTTGGTTTTTAAATTTTTGGAATGCAGGATACTGGGTTTCCTTTGACCGAAAGGGATAGATTGGGGCTTCGAGGGCTTCTTCCTCCCCGTGTTATATCATTTGAGCAGCAATATGACCGCTTTTGTAAGTTTGAGGCCTATACATATTGACATTATAACGTGTTTGGTTTCATTCTTTTTATCCATTTTGTTGATTTCACATTAGATAGCGATATGGTTTGAATGTTGGTTGTAAGTGGAGGGTAACCCACTAACCCTCACCCTAAGAGCTAGCTTTTTTGGGTTGAGTTGGTTCATTTAAAAATTCTAAGACGGTATCAGAGTCTATCTTAAATTTGTTGGGCCACTTACATAAGTCAAATCTTGCAAACTTCAAGCTCTGGATGTTCAGTTTGGGACACAAAAGGGTCGCATTGAGAGTCCCACGTGGACAGTGAGATGACCTTAATAGTAGTTATATGAGAAGGGAAACTATCATCTTAAGCGAGCTTTTTGGGGTTTTAATCAAATCCAACTCAATTTTTAAGACATTTGTAATTTTATGAGCTTTTTGGGGTTTTAATCTAGTTCAACACAATTTTAAGACATTTGTAATTTTATTCCTTTCTAATATTTGTTTTGATAGACATTTATTATTATTTTCAGTGGATTCGTACCGATCTTTGGAGAAGAATACTCTGGGACAACCAGAAAATGTTGTTTCCCTTGCAAAATGGAGAATCTTAAATAGACTGCATGACAGGAACGAAACTTTGTACTACAGAGTGAGTTTGATAACAAAGTTTGCTTCTTCTTTATGTTCTTTCAAACTCAATTTGCTTGGTGATTTAAGAGTATAACCAATTTTTTATGTCTGATTCTTATGTTGGTATATTTCGTTTTTCTTCAGGTTCTTATTGATAATATTAAAGAGTTTGCTCCAATAATATATACTCCTACAGTTGGATTAGTGTGTCAAAATTATTCAGGGTTATTTAGACGGCCACGTGGAATGTATTTTAGTGCCAAAGACAAAGGAGAGATGATGTCAATGATCTATAACTGGCCAGCTCAAGAGGTATTGCATTAGTTTCAGCAATGCAATATCATTTTCTCTTTAATTTCATTGTTGGAATTGGAAATAACTCTTCTCCTTTCATTCTTCCCATCTAATCCCTATAACATACTGTTCAAGCTTATGAACAATTGAATCACTTATTTTCTGTTCCTTGTGCTAAATATAGTAAATTCCAACTCCTTGAGTAATAAACAGAAATCAATTGGCCTGGTATTAAAATAGTCTCTTATTAAGTAGTTTAATAAAAGAAGTCCTTTAGTGAACACAATGTCAATTATTTTAATCCTTTCATTTTAATCCTTTCAACAAACCATTTTAATTGTAGAACGCAACATTGTTTTCATTCATACCTCTTGTACGGACCTGGATAAATTTATCCAATATCTTTTTTGTAATTGTTGATTTGGTTTTAATTTCTACAATATAAATTTGTTAAAGAGTCCCACATTGGATAAGAGATGGCCTGAACAAGTGTTTATAAGTGGGGGCAATCCTCACCTCACAAACCAGTTTTGCGGGGATGTGTTAGGCCCAACCACAAATTGAGAGTATCGTAGGGTTAATTTTTCACAAACAATCCTACTCAAGGAAGCTTTTTGTATGTTTTTAAAAGGGTGATTTGTCAAACGTCATGAAAACTTAGGGGAGAGTGAAGGGGTTGGATTCTTTTACCATTTATTTTTTGAAAAGGCAAATCTTTTATACTTTCAAAGTCTGCACGATGCATAAAGTTGATACTCAGTTTTTAGTTTGATAGGACACTAGGGTCCCATGAGTTTGATGGCCCAATGAATGGTCCAAATCACACACGCTACGTTCTTACACCTTATAGAAGGTTATAGAAGCTGAGGGGAGCTTGGTGGCTTGAGCCACAATCTTAGGAGTAATGGTTAATTAGTGGTTTGACCCACACTTTTAGGAGAATAATTAATTAGTGATTAGAGCCACTATTTAAAGGGATCAAGTTAGTTTATAAAGGAGGATGAGAGAGTGTAGAAGGCATTCAGTACCTTTCTATCAAATAGTAATTAGGAGAGTCAACTCTCTGGTAGGAGCTATGCTCTGGATTAGGAGTCTTTAACTCTGGTTTATCCCTTTCAATTTCTGTTTTCACCATTGTAGAGCTCTTAAGCTCATCACTTTTCATTAAATAAAATACAATTTCTTTCATCTTGAATTTGTGGGTTCTATCACAGTTTGTATAGATTTTTTCGACAACTTATAATCCATATATGAATTGTGGTTACCTTCTCATTACCTGGTTCATTATGTGAAAACAGATTGTTCTACGTTTACTCCTATATTTGGTTTCATTTCAGCATCTTATTGATATTTTGCAGGTAGACATGATTGTCTTGACAGATGGAAGTCGAATTCTTGGATTAGGTGATCTTGGAGTTCAAGGAATTGGAATACCCATTGGAAAACTTGATGTGTATGTCGCTGCTGCTGGTATCAATCCGCAAAGAGTATGCTTCTTTTTTCTGTATCTATTTTTCTGTGTCAATCTATGTATGTCATTGTTTCTTGTGTTTTCTGGATGAGCGTCAACCTAAGCATTTTTGTCAGTGGCCATGACTTTGGGTAGAAGCATCTGTAACATTTTAATAATCGAATGGATTAGTACCTGTGCTAGGATACTTGTCATATATCATTTCATTAATGCTTATAAGTTTTAATTTTGTCATGTGTAGTTTTGTATCTTTTATATATGAGTTGACAATGTTTTTATGATATTTTGTCTCAAGATCAGACATTTGGAATAATATGTCAATTAGATTCCTTTTGTCTAACTACCACTTGCTAAAGGTAGAAATAAGGCCTGTTAGCTCAACCTATGTTGTATTTTCAAATATGGCAGATACTTCCAGTCATGCTAGATGTTGGCACCAACAATCAAAAGCTACTTGGAGACCGCCTTTGTGAGTATAACTATTCCTTTAGATCTTTTGTATGCTTATTTATAGCTGTTATACTTAACTGTCTCACAGTTTAATTTATTGGGGTGCAAAAAAGAAACCAAACGATTCATGTTGGGCATGTTAATTCCAATATTTATTTCTTTTGTATCATGAATAACTTCAAAAGTCAATATCTAAGATACAGGAAGGATTGATAAACTGCACTGGATTTGGTTTTAAAACATATGAGTGAGGCTTGAATCAAGTTCTTTCCTTTCTTATTTACCGCCACTAGATCAAATATCTTTAGCATAACCCACCATGCTTCAAAATCTTATCATATCTTCTCATCTTATTAAATCTAGAATTGTTCTCCACTAAAGCTCTTACCCATCTTTATTTATACTTTTCTTGTGCAAATAAAAGTGAACTTATTAGAAAAAACAAAGAATGACATGAATGAATTCAAATAAAAGATTCACCATATTCAGAATTCTGACATGTTACTTTAGATTTTAGTCACTGCTGTATATTATATCTTGAGTAATTTCAGACACATTTGTGACTAGTTTATCCTTAACATATAATTAGATTCTGAAAATGCAAAGACTACCATCAAATCTAGCACACTAGTTAGTTTATCTTGATATCCTGAAAGGCATTGGATTTTTCTGTGTTGTTTTCATGTGATAGATTTAGGACTTCGACAACCAAGGCTGGAAGGTGAAGAGTATCTTTCAATTGTTGATGAATTCATGGAAGCAGTTCATGCTCGATGGCCCAAGGCTATTGTGCAGGTTTGTATCTATTCTATCATTTTAGATTTCGTCGATTATTAAATTTGGTAGCTAAATTATTGTGTTGATTTCATCAGTTTGAAGATTTCCAAGCGAAGTGGGCTTTTGAAACCCTAGAACGATATAAGAAAAGGTTTTGCATGTTTAATGATGATATACAGGTGAGAAAGTGACATTAAATATTGTTGATGTAGAATATCTTTAAGGTGTTTCTAATGCTGTTATTGAAGTTGGTACTGAAGCATCAATATTACCTTGTCCTGTAGGGCACTGCCGGTGTTGCACTTGCTGGACTATTGGGAACTGTAAGATCTCAAGGTCGACCATTGTCTGATTTTGTGAACCAAAAGATAGTTATGGTTGGAGCTGGGAGGTACTTGCAAAACTGATCATAATGGGCATAATATTGCGTGTCCAGTTTCTTTTGTTTTATTGTTGGTTTATCACATGCCTGCCTCAACTTTTTTTCTTTTGGCTTGGATTCAGTGCAGGGCTAGGGGTTCTGAAAATGGCCATCCAAGCAGTTGCAAAAATATCTGGGTGCAGTGAATCAGCTGCCAAAAGTCAATTCTTTCTGATTGATAAAAATGTATGCTTTCACAATCTTTAATCTTCAATCTACTTAAGTGGCAATGCTTGAAAACCATCATTGTGTTGACTTTCATATACATTACAAAACGTCTAATTCGATGTGATACAAACAGTTTTTTGAATTTTTGATTATCAAATTCTTTGTCTTGATTGATTAGTTTCTGTACCTAATGTTGTTCACATTATATGAGAAATAAATAACTGTGTTGTGTTCAATCAATTTTCGTATGCTGCTATTTCATGTTTGACTGTTGTTGAGTTAAGTCTGATAACAACGCCATCTTCATATGCAGGGTCTAGTTACAACAGAAAGGAACAATCTAGATCCAGATGCGGCCCCATTTGCTAAAAATCCAAGAGACATAGATGGGCTTACTGAGGGTGCTAGTATAGTTGAAGTGGTAAATGTTATGAGATTCATTGAGAAAAACTTTATTTGGTTCAAGGCTCTACTCTTATTATATTCAAAAGAATCATTTTGATTTAAAAGGACTAAAGTCCTTTTATTTAGTGATACTTATTTTAAATATTTATCCATGCTTATGTTGATCCTTTACCTGTTGAACCTACTGATCTTTAGGTTAAGAAGGTTAAGCCACATGTGCTCCTAGGTTTGTCTGGTGTTGGTGGTATTTTCAACGAGGAGGTAATTTACCTTCTACAGTTGCACTTCTGTCATGTCATATCCCCCAGTGAAATTTATGAAATAGATATCTGTGACAGCTTTGGTTACTGTATAAACTTTTCTTAGTTGAGTTCTTAAATTTAATGGTTGAGATTCAGCTCAGGTGCTTAAGGCAATGAGAGAATCTGTTTCAACAAAACCTGCTATCTTTGCCATGTCTAATCCCACATTGAATGGTTTGTTTGTACAAATCTTATTAAGCATTCACATTTCCATAATAATATTTATGATTTTTTAAATTTGACATTTTTTTTGTATTATTGGAACAGCCGAGTGCACTGCTATTGATGCTTTTAATCATGCTGGGGAACATATAGTGTTCGCAAGTGGAAGCCCTTTCGAAAATGTAGATTTTGGTAATTAATTCTTGCATTGATTGTTATATCTTGTAAAGTTCACATTTTCATTAGCTATTGTTTTTATACAATTAAAATTTTGCGCAGGTAATGGGAATGTAGGCCATGTAAATCAAGCGAACAATATGTACCTTTTCCCAGGGTAGGGCTTGCTTATTTTGGATTTTATATACTTACAATTGAGTTACTGGTATAACTTTTATTTTGAACTTTACATTTCAGAATTGGTTTGGGAACACTTCTGTCAGGTTCTCATCTTATTACAGATGGAATGTTGCAAGCAGCTGCTGAATGGTATGATGTTAATTTAGACAATTGTTTATTTTTATTATTAAAAGTTATTAGATCTTCGATTCATGGAGGTTTGTCAAAATATCTCCATTTATCGAGTCTTATCATAATGGAATTCAATAGGCTGTGATGATGTCTGAGTAAATGAGTCATTGAGAAGTTTTTCCTTGTTTTATGTGCTGCCAAATGTTTACTTTTTACCTGTTCTCTATATTTTTTTTGAAATCTGTTTTATGTGATCCGTTGTTTGGGTAGTTTATTTTCTTGCAAAGAAGTACATATGCACTATATTGTGAGAGTATTTTTTACTGCTAAATGTAATGGTTCTCAAAATTGAGAGTGAAATTAAATGGATAATTGCAAATTGATTATTAAAATGAAAGGTAAAATTGATAGATTAGAACCCAATTAAAATTGGTGTTCTTGGTACATAAGAGAGAAAGAGAAAGACAAAGGAAGAAGACTAAGTCTAAAGACTTAGTATTACTCTACTAGAGAGTCCAAAGAAAGAGAGGAGAGACTTTCATCATTTTTCTTCATACCTTTTCTTCCAATCATTGGTCCCTTTTATAGAGGTTAAGAAAATATTATTCCCTTAGTTATTGGATCAAGTGACACGTGTCCCATATGATATTTTGGATCATAACACTAAAATTGTCAACACTCTATACATGACATGCACTCACCATAAGTTTTACAGTGCTTCTTATCATTCAGTGCTTTTCTTAAGCAAGGCATATACGATTACAATTTTGTCAATAATTTAACTGGATTAAATTGCAAATCCTACTTTATTTTTCATGTCACTTGTTGCATCTTGTCATATAAATTGCTAACATTACGCATTTTCATTTTTAACAGCCTTGCTTCATACATGGCTGAGGAAGATGTCGTACAAGGAATTCTATATCCATCCGTTAATAGGTAATATTCCCTTTTCCCTCTGATATATATTTTTTATTTTTTTGCTCTGCTTTCCCGGTCTCTTTTATGACATGAACAGAACAAATGAAGTTGCAATTTTTTTAATAAAATTAATGTGGTTTTCTGAATGTTATCTAGGATTTAGAAACCAAATATAATACCATATATCTAACAAAATATGTGTTCACCCACTCTCTTGTCTAGTCGTTTAGCAAATGTAATAGCTTGAGATATGGTTAAATATATGTGTACTCAACAACATTCTTATTAGAATAGTCTTGTTGATTTGGCTGTTTGTTGAGAACTAAATAGTTCTCAGTAGTTGAAATTATGGCCTGTTCTCAGTAGTTGAAGTCACGGTCTTCTCTTATTAACCCTACTTTGCGCACTGCAGCATACGAGACGTTACAGCAGAGGTTGGAGCTGCTGTGCTTCGAGCAGCAGTTGAAGAAGATCTGGCAGAGGGACATGGTGATGTAGGGCCTAGAGAACTTGCAAACATGTCAAAAGTATGCAACTTTTCCCAATTTAATGAGATTTGATATATTAGAAATTCTTGCAGAGTGGACGTTAGAAGATTTCATGCTATTGGTGTAGAATGTGTTAACATGGGAATGTTGCAACAGGAATGAGCCACACTCTTCACATAATAATATTTTGCCACTGTTTATTGTTGCAGGAGGACTCTGTGGAGTATGTCCGACACAATATGTGGTTTCCTGTGTATTCTCCTCTTGTCCATGAAAAGTAATATCATAAGGTAAGGTACAACTCAATACCTGGTGCAATCCACATTTAAAAATGCAGCGGCCAAGCATTTTATATAATGCGGTTTCTAATCTAATGTTCCTAATTCATAACTTTCAAAGTTGAGTGTTGAATGTCACTTGGCAAAAAGGGAAACAATATATCTCCATTTGGTTCCGGGGATGAGTTATGTGTCTTATCATTTGAATATGACTTATTTAAGTTCCATGTATATGATAGTGTCCATGATGGACATTCGATAATGGTTCTATGTAATGTTGATGATAGCTACTGTGGATAGTTTCGCTGTTAACATTATTTATATGTACACTATCGGCAATTTTTATATAATGGTGGCAAGGCAAGGTTATGGTCATGTCTCCCGCCTTGAGTGAAACATAGCACATGCCTGTAATTTTATTATTGTTTGTCTTTTAATTTTGTTAAAACAACAAAAATCGTTTCTTTATCTTTCTCTCAAGAGCTGGCAAAGCGACCCATCCATCCCCTAAAACTTTATCTAGCCGCCAACACTTGAGAGAAAGGTTGTGTGCACTAGTGTGGTGGTCGATCTCGACTTTGTATGGCTATGCTAAAGGTGAAGTAGTGTATGGAGATCCACAATTGGATAGTTTGAAGATTGTGAATGTGGCTGGTTGACAAGGGGAAGGTGCAAACTGTGTTGTTGCCAGCTTCGTTGTTGGGGGGCATCATTTTCAATTAGAGAATTCTGAGGCAAGGCATGAAATGGAAGAGATGCTGGTCAAGAGCAAAGGCAATGTTAACTCGCAAACTGGAATGCATGAGGAAGACTGAGAGACAAATAGGACAACAAATAAGACAAATCACATAATATTTGACATATTAAGTAAATTTTTAATTATTAAAGACACATAGTTGATGCTACCCTAATCTTTTATAACTTGTTTGATATAACAAATTTTTGAAAGTTCTACTTGATATGTAAGAGGATGAAGTAGATTATTCTTTGTAGCAAATTGTATAATACTCTTATAATAAAATATAAAAACAATTGAACTACCACCTATTCTCTTTTAATTATTATTAATAATGTATGTTAGAAGAGATGGTATCCACTAATGAGGAAGAGGGAACAGCCTAAGAGTATTATATTGATGGTTGTAAAATATAAAGATGAGGAAGGTTGGCTACAAGTGATGACATCAAGATTCAAGACTATAACTTATAGGCATTCACAAATTAGTAATTAACTAATTGCTAATCAAACTTCTAATAATTTTTATTTTTATTTTATTTTTTGGCCATGAAAAGAAAAATGACAAGAAACAAAAGGATGAAAAAGACAAATGAAACATTTACAAAAAAAAAATAAATAATTCACACTCATGTTCATATTAATTTTAATATAAGGATATCTGCTTAAAGGCATCATTGACTTTGTATCGAAAAAATTAAAAACACATCATTGTCCAGTCTATTTTATTTTTTATTTTAAATATTGTTCTATAGTTTTTTAAAAGACATCATAGGAAACAACACAAGGGATACATATGATATCATCATACATTAGTCACAAGAATTTGCGTGTGGTTGAGTAATTCCTCCTAAGAGAAGAAAATAACTCTTGTTGTTCAGTTCCAACTAAACATGGGAGAATATACTGAAAGGTATTAACAAACTTTCTTTCTTTCCTCTTTGCTATGCAGTCTTAAACATATCCAACCATGTTTTTAAATCTTATAGATTTTACTAATCCTTGTGTCTCTTCCTAAGGCATGCAGTGGTGACTGGAGCAAACAAAGGGATTGGATTTGAGATAGTTAAGCAGTTAGCTTCAGCTGGAATCAAAGTGGTGCTTACTGCAAGAGATGAGAAAAGAGGTCTTTATGCTTTGGAAACACTCAAAGCCTCTGGTTTATCTGATTCTGTTGTATTTCATCAGCTAGATGTTGTTGATGCTGCAAGTGTAGCTTCTCTTGCGGATTTTATCAAATCTCAATTTGGCAAACTTGATATTCTGGTAACCTTGTCATTTGATTCAGTGTTACATATCTGTTTAGTCTCTAGTTTATTTTTATTTTTTTAAATTTGAATCATTATAAAAAATTTATTCATTTTTAATCTTCACATTTTACAAAACCACGTAATTCATCAGAGGAACTAAAAGTATCTTATTTTTATGAAATGTGAGGATTAAAAATGGATTCAATCTTGTTTTGGTAGGTATTGTATTACAGCAACACTTACAACAAATTTGCCATTTGCATTATTTCAAATATTGTTCTATAGTTTTTTCAATCATCTTCAGATTCCATTACAAGTCAGGGAGTTCAATCTTCTCGAGTCCTCCCCTCTTTTTATGCGGTTTTGTAGGCGTAATTCACTTTGTCAAGTCATTCCCTTAGGCGTGGTAATGGGATCTGCACATGCAGCTACCCTACCAAACTCACCCTAACTTCGATGAAGAAAACCTACTTTCATCTGGTATGGGTTCAGGTTTGAGTTTTTTCCGATATTTAAAGTCGGGGGTGTTGTTGGAGGCAGAGATGAGTATTATTTTTCTAAACCAATCATGATCGGGAAGGTTTTTCGCGGGGAGGAAAATTCTGCCTCTGCCCGCACGGTTTCCATAACAACATTCCCATGGAAAATGGGAACATGATAAAATGTGTTTGAGGATTGGGAGTGGAGAGTACTCATCGTCCCGCCCCTCATTGTCTTCCCTAGTCATATAAAATGCTATGTTGCATTTCATAGATTTACTTTGTTTAGCATTATCAGTCCTAGTTGTCATTACAGGTTTCTTATTAGAGTTGATAAATGCTGTTTATTTATATATATTTTTCATGAACAAAGATTGTATTGCATAGGTTAACAATGCTGGGATTGGTGGAATTGAAATCAACGACAGCGATTTATACACTTCACTAATCATGACAAAGGGGGTTAGTAACTATTTCTACCCTTGTTATTTATCTCGTCCATTATCTTGATCATTTTGAACATCCATGATGCATGTACTGGGTCTTACATTAAGAATTTTTACCAATCAAAACACCAAATTACAATATCCCACTAAACTTATCAAGATTTTTACTCCAAACCACATTTTTATTAACCAAACCACCTCACTACATAAAATTGTCATGATATATGTAAGTACTAGTCAATAAGTTGTCTTGTGAAATTTGAAACTTTGGTGGAAGTTTCTCTATGTTAAGTATGTTAACTGTGTTGAAACTGGTTTGAAGTCGGTAATGGTTTTGCATATTGAGTTATTCTTACTTTTGCAGACGGCACTATCTGATGAAGAATCGAGAAGGGTAATAACACAAACACTTGAGTCAGCTAAAGAATGCATTCAAATAAATTACTATGGGGCTAAAAGAACATTTGAATACCTTCTTCCCCTCCTTCAATTATCTGATTCACCAAGAGTAGTCAATGTATCATCATTAGCGGGCACGATGGAGGTAAGCAAATATGTAGATCAATAAATTATTAAGAATTAATAAGCTAGTAATCATATGATTAAGAACCATTACACTTTTTGACGAATATCGATAAAAGTTAAAGATGCAAAATGAAATTTTGATCTCTAGTTCTGTTGTTATTAAATTTACTGATAAAATTAGAGATAACCTGCATACCTATTTTTTATTATCAGCACAAACTAAACTTTTTCTAGTAAAAGTTTATACTAGACTTTGCTTAGCACAAAATTACTCAAATAGACCATATTTTCATTGGTATACCAATAATTAGTAAAATTAGAAATAGATTGTGAAGTTAAATTTTTTCAAGACTTGAATCTGATCTGTTTTTAGAAGTTTTGATATCGAGTCTAACTTTTATTTTTAAATTTTTATAGGAATATATATTTTCTTATTTAGTTTATGTTTTTAGTTTCTACTCAATCTCCTTTAACTAAATTTGCATTATCACTTATATTGATTTTATTGATGTCAAATCAGTATGTATCAAATGAATGGGCTAAAGGAATCTTCAGTGATGTTGAAAACCTAACAGAAGAGAGAATAGATGAAGTGATAAAAGAGTTTATCAAAGATTTTGAAGAAGGGTCCTTAGAAAGAAAAGGTTGGTCTAGGTTTATAGCTGCCTATACTATTGCTAAGGGTTCTATGAATGCCTATACAAGAATTACTGCAAAGAAGTATCCTAACTTCTGCATCAATTGTGTTTGCCCTGGTTATGTGAAAACCGATATAACTGCTAATACTGGTATCTTCACGGTAGAAGAAGGTGCTGCTCATCCTGTTAGGTTAGCACTACTTCCCAATGGTAGTCCATCTGGCCTCTTCTATAGCCAGAATAAATTAATTTCATTTTGATTGCTATTATATATTGTAAAATATTTTACAATGTCATGTATCTGAATTCATCAAGACTTTTTACACGGTGAATAAATCATATTTGTCAGATTATTAAAGGTAATTGGATTTAATCATAACTATTTCCGAAGTTGTCTTTCCTACATGCTAAATTTGATATATTCTAAAACTAGGAATTTAGGGAGGTAAAAAACTTTTGTTCCTCTGTTAAATTTCTTATAACGTTTGAAACTATGTTTTTTAAGTTGAGCTTCCACTTAGTTGTTGAGTACATGTAACATAATTAACGGATATCACTTCCATTTGTAGAGGTTAAAAAAAGTTTTGCAGTCTTTACCTATCTACATGGTCACTATTGATTTGTATATAAGGGTTATACAATCATTGTTCTAAGCTTTGTACATTAAGGAGTAATTTGTAATGTCGAAAGAAAATTACTTTCAAGAATTACTTATCTATTAAGTTAAGAAATAATCTATTGTGGCATCCGTAGAATCACGGTAAGCAGTTGTAATTTTAACCTAGCGTCTCTTTTCCCTACCATCTCTTCACAAGCTACCGCCGTCTAATAATCCAATCAATCTTCTTACGATGTAGAGGCCGTTATTGGTGGTGCGATGAGCGGCTTAAGCCCTCCGCACCACCTACCTCCAGATCTGCCGATGTTCCTGTACAGTGGTTTTGGCGGTGGTTCTGACGGTCGATCTCTTGTGGAGTCATGAAATGTGTTGCGGCTCTGTTTCTCTGGCCGTTCAACACCGATGGCTTGAGTTTGTCTTTTTGGTATGCGGTGGTTGATACCAGATCCGTTTTCTTTCTTGACGGTGGATGTAGGTTTTGTTTGCTCGCAACGTAGGTGGTGATGGATCCGTCACGTGGTGATGGATCCGTCACGTGGTGATTTGTGTCTGCATATGATTTGTTATGGTTTTGATGAATTTTTTGTTGTAGTGGTTTCCATGGTGGTGTGGATACTGTGTTTTTTTGTGGTGGTGCTCGTGGTGGTTTTTGGTGGTGGTGCTCGTGGTGGCTGGTGTTAGTTTTTTGTGGTGATGCTAGTGGTGGTTGGTGCTTGTTTTTGGTGAGGATTAATGATGGTTTTTGTGGTGGTTAATGGTAGTTTTGGTGTTGGTGGTGGTGCTGGTTTTTGTGGTGGTGCTTGTAGTGGCTAGTGGTGGTTTTTGGTGGTAGTTATGTTTTTTTTTGGTTTTCCTCAATGGGTTTCTTGTTGATGGGTTTTTCAAATACCTGTTAGACGGTGTTGCTTGTTTCAAGTCAGTTCATTGTGATTTTGTGGGGTTGTATGTGTTTTCTAGGTGGTGATTTTTTGGTGTTTACATGTGCTTAATTGCGCTCAACTGCAGAAGAGAAGCAATGTGCGATTACACGAGTTTTTGGTAGGTTTGATGGTTATTTTGGAGGGGTTTTGCAACTGTTTAGCACAAGATTTGTTTCTGATATTGCGTGGGTGTTTAGACTTTAGTTTTTGAAGATGACTTATTGGTTTTGGTGTTTAGTTTTTATTGGTTTTAGGTGCCTTAGTAGAAGGTGTTTTTGGTTTGTTTGTAGAATTTTATATTTGATGTATGGTTGTTTGGGTGTTCCGCATATATATGGCACACTTTTTCTTTGTATGTTGCTAGCTTAAGATTCCTAGTCTAACATTCCTTGTGCTCGCTAGGATTCTTTGCGTTTTGAATAAATTTTATTTTAGCTTTTTCAAAAAAAAAATTGTAATGTCGAATAATTAATAAATTCATGGCCAATTGTACTCAACAACACATATGACTTTGATTTGCATCAGGGATGACGATGGTGCTTTTGTTTTAGCCAAGACGGAGTGATACGCTCCAAGGTGTGAGGTGCATATTGGAGAAGCTTTAGGTCTGTTGTCAGCTCTTCAATGGGTCCACGAGTTAAGTCTAGGACCGATATATTTTGAACTTGATTCAAAGAAGGTGGTTGACAGTTTTGCCTCCAATAAGCATGATGCGACAGAATTTAGAAGTATTATTGAAGATTGTAATGAGATATTACTCTATAAACAGATACTCTTCTATTATCTTTTTAATTTATTTGTATAATGAGATATTATTCTATAATCCGTTTTGTGTGAAAGCAATACCTTACACATAAGCAAAACTTAAATTCATGTAATAAATAAGGACATGTAATAGCTAAAATAAGCTTTTACCTCTTTTCAAAACTAAAGTTGTATCATATATGAGAAATGTGAAACACTGGTTCTCAATTCTTATTGTAGGAAAAAAAATTGAAATTGAAAAGATTCTAGCTATGCCACATCAGATTATAAATGAGTTGTCACAATTAGTATTACTTGATATGCAAAGTGATGACATGTCGATAAATAATTTGCGGATTTATTTTAATATAGATAATATATAGTTTATTCAAATGTATAATTTGTTATCATCAAACCCTTTATTTGAAAATCCAACTTGATTTTTCAGATGAATAACACATCAAATTTATAACCACTCAACTTAAATAATTGAACCGAAAATCTCAACGTAAAAATAAAGCAAAATTACATAATTTGTCATTTAAATTAATTTCAGGTATCACTTTCGTCATTTATTTATTTTACTCGGTTTAATAATTTATGTTATAAAATGTCAAAAATGTTATTGTTTTTATAGAAAAAAATCAAAAAACCATTAAAAAAAACTTATAAAAAAACACATCAAATTCATAAACAAAATAAAATATTCATCATACGACCTAAATTTCATTGAAAAAATCTTTTAAAAAAGATACGATATTGACATTTTATAACATAAAGGATTAAATTAAAAAAAAAGTAGAACAAAAGTGTTACCTGAAATAAAATAAGGAACAAATTGTGTAATATATAGGTATGTTTGGTTCCTTTCACAAACTGAGAGTAGTCTAGTTCCATTGCACTTCTTAGGGATTTTGACAATAATCACTAAGATTACAATTGCTCAAACACATAAGCAAGAGACTTCAAATACTCAATCACACAAGTAATAGTCTTCCTCCAATCAATCTAAACTGAAAGAGACTTCTACAATCTAACTTAATCAAATAAAGATTGTTTGAGTTTTACACTTGATATACAATCAGAGGTGTAATCAATACAATTCAGATTGGACTCTTAAGACTTAAGAATTTATAAGATTTAAAGTTTGTAAGAAATTAAAAGTGTTTAGTGTGCTATAGATTTTGACAGAGTAAGAGCACTTTCAAAATATGCAACATATTATATATTTCTCCAAGTCTTCAGCTCCTTGTATAGAGGGAAATCTGAGAGACGTTGGAGAGGTGTCAACGCATAAATTTTGAGTCTTTGAGAAGCTTAATACAAGACATTGGAATGTTGTTTGATTTGGTTAATGTCATTTGAAACTCCTTTGCTTTATTGAAATTATCTGTTTCACTCCCTTAGTCCTTGCATTTTTTGTTTGATTCTGCACGTGGTAAGAAGGCAATATGTAGTATCAGAGTTTGACAACGACCATCCTAGAAGATGACAAGACCAAACATAGTCTTCTGAATTTAACGCGCCCTTCAAAGAGTGGATACCTTCAGAGTCTTCAATCTTAAAAATGCTCTTGACCTTCAGAGTCTGATCCAAAACTTCAACTTCTCGCTTGATTCAGATGCTTTGTATATGCTCAAAATCTTGTTATTTCCTATATACTTGAACATACATTAACATATTCAATTGCTCTTTTTATATATTGTTATCATCAAAATTTTAGAGACATTATATAAAATCAATTTTGGTTCAACAATATAAATCCCTCTATAAATAAATGGTATTTGAGTCTTAAGCTTTTTGTAAAAAAAATAATAATTTTCCTTATAGAATGATTTTGGGAAAACATCGATGGTTTGTTAAAAAGAATAAATGTGGAGGATAACCGAGGCTACACTAGGACGTGTGGTTTTTTTTAAGTCAACATCTTCATCTTCACTAAGCAACAAAAGAAACAAGACAAACTCACAAAGACAACAACATTAGTCAAACAAAGAAGAGAACTAAAGATGGGAGGAGAACATCCTGACAGGTAAGTACACAAACTTTCCTCTTTTGTATCCTACACTCGTCTGTACTGTGTACTATACCATCACTTTGTTAACCCCACACACCTTAGATCAATAGATCTGTTGCGGCAATAAGACAGCCAAATTTATCGTTAGAAGATTCACAATGAGACATCTATTTTTTGATAGGGATGTTTATTTTAAATTTTTTAATAGTAGTATATAAACATTTAAATCCCTCCAATTTATTATTACTTCACACAAATTTCTTTAATATGATTCATTAGAAATTTATTAATAACTTTAATATATAATTACATTTTAGTATTTTAATATTAAATAAACATGAGTTCCACTTAAAATGGAGTAGACCTTATGCCCATTAGGTATCTAATTTTTTTTTCCTTCCCAATATAGATATTTCATAGATACTAAATCTTAAAATAAGAGATTCCCTAGGGGATTACAGGATTAGGTCATTGTCATCAATTGGTGCAGTTCTAAGATTTTACTATTTTTTTAATTTATAATTTAAATAATATTATAAAAGTATAAAAAAAATTCAGTCAAATAGATGTATTCCCTTATATATTGTTATAGGAGGCAAATTCTTATTTACCCATCAAGAAGAGTTATCCATGTCGAAATTGTTAGCACTTTGAGGATTCGAACTTGAGAGCTATCCATTGTTCTTTATTTATTTTTATTTTTTAAATTATCCTATTTGGATTGACTTATCTGAGCTTATCTAATGACATAAGTTTTACGAGACTGTTAGGGAGAACTTATGAAAACATCTTATAACAATTTTCGCAAACTCTTTTCGGTTTATTTTCATAAGTTCTCCAATATAGCTTATGAAAACAACTTATAGCATACACAAAAACAAATAAAAATAGCTTATGTAAGCTTATGCATAAACGCTTATGATAATAAGTGTTTGTGCTATATCCTACAAATAAGTTGTTTGCCTCTTCTTTTGAGCGAAAATAAGTTGGTTACCTAGGCCCTAAAAGTTCCATGTTATTATCCCCTATTCTTCTATATCTAATGCTAACATTTGAATATACCATCAATTTGGAACCCTAAACATTATTATCTTTCCAATTTAGTCCATAATGAAATCCGTCAATTTAGTCGTTAAAATATATGAAAATCTGTCAACTAAGTATTTAACATTCTAATAATATGGACTACTCCGAGTTTTATATACTCCAGAGACTGCTCAAATTTTTATGATTTAACGACTAAATTGAAGAGAGTGATATTAAGTTAAAAATTGGTCTTGGACCATATGTCCTGCACCATGCAGGCCGCTTTTTTAACATATCTAACCATGTTTTTGAATCTTATATTTTCCTAATTTTTGTGTCTTCTTCCTCTTGATCTCTCTTCCTCAGGTATGCAGTGGTGACTGGATCAAACAAAGGAATTGGGTTAGAGATAGTAAGGCAGTTAGCTTCAGCTGGAATCAAAGTTGTGCTTACATCAAGAGATGAGAAAAGAGGTCTTCATGCTTTGGAAACACTCAAAGCTTCTGGTCTTTCTGACTTTGTTGTCTTTCATCAACTAGATGTTGCTGATGCTGCAAGTGTAGCCTCTCTTGCAGATTTTGTTAAATCCCAATTTGGCAAACTTGATATTCTGGTAACAATGAGATTTAATAATTAATACACCATATGTTCTGTAATATGGGTTTGAGGAGCAGGAGTCCTCATCGTCTCCACCCCTCATTGTCTTCCCTAGTCGTATAAAATGTCACGCTGCATTTGATAGATTTACTTATTTTAGTATAATCAGCCTATTTTCCATTTAACCAGCTTGATAATTTTCTTTAAAGTCATTAAAAGTTCCTTATTAGAGTTGATACATGTTGTTTGTTTGTATGTATTTCATGTACGAAGACTGTTTCGTGTAGGTTAACAATGCTGGGATTAGCGGAGTTGAAGTTAACGACACTGATTTATTCTCTTCAGCAATCATTACGAACGGGGTTAGTATTGAGCTATGTTTTGTATCAAGTGAATAATAGATGCTGAAAAAGTTTGAAGCTTGAATCAACCTGCACTGTATGGGTTCTGATCGATTTTTTACCCTTGATCAATTTAAACATCCACGATGCATATATACTGGAAATTGTATTAAGAATTTTTACCAACCAAAACACCAAACTTCAGTGTCAGTCAATGAACATTTTTATTGATTCTGATCATATCTTTGTGTAGCATGATGGCATTCTGATAGACAATGTTCAATGTCAACCAAATTTTGAAGATCTGTCTTAATTTCTTTGGTCTTGCAGCCATGGGTGATATGTTCATTGGTGGAGTATGGATTAATTCTCTGTAGTGACCAAACCAATGCAAGTGGTCGCACTGGTGCAATAATTGAAAACCGTTGGATTTATGTATCCAATGGTTTTGTAGCCACCGTACAATCAATGTACAGGATGAATGTCATATTTTATTTTTTTTAGATAAGAGAAGTATTAAAACAGTTCTGAGAAATTTCATTGGATCAGCCCACAAATCCGAAAGTAAAAGCATTGATTTTGTTCCTTCCCTACGAATAAACCATGTCACGGCATGAAAATGTCATGATATATGAGAAGTACTAGTCATCTTGTAAAATTTTAAACTGTGTTGGAAGCTTTTCGATGTTTATTATGTTGAATAGCTGTGTTTTGTTTTTATGACAAATATTTTTATTGGTCTTAAGAACATCTATGATGGCTTTGTTTGATTTTGATTTGACTGGTTCTCACCATGCAGCTAGCACTATCTGATGAAGAATTGAAAAGGGCAGTAACACAAAAATTTGAGTCAGCTAAAGAATGCATTCAAATAAATTATTATGGTGCTAAAAGAACATTTGAATACCTTCTTCCCCTCCTCCAGTTATCGGATTCACCGAGAGTAGTCAATGTATCGTCTTTTTTGGGCAAGATAGAGGTAAGCTAATATGTTCATTGATCAATTCTTGAAAATGAATAAGCTTGTAATTATAGTGTTTAAAAAATCATTACAAAATATATTGACTTATAAATAAAAATTGAAGACCAGAAAAATGAAATTCTTCTCTAATTCTGTGATACTTTTCATTGCTTTTCCGTTTTTAATTTTCATATCAAACTCAACTTTTCTAGTAAATGTAGATAATGGACTTTGCTTACACCAAATTACTTAAATGTTCACCATATTTTTGATGTTTTGATGAACCTTTCTTGTAACTTTTAAATTTTATAGGTATACTTTGTTATTTAGTTTATCTTTTTAACCAATTTCCTTTAACTAAATTTGCATTATCATTGATATTTATGTCAAATCAGTGTGTATCAAATGAGTGGGCTAAAGGAGTCTTCAGTGATGTTGAAAACCTTATAGAAGAAAGAATAGATGAAGTGTTAAAGGAGTTTATCAAAGATTTTGAAGAAGGGTCCTTAGAAAGAAAAGGTTGGCCTAGGTTTGCAGCTGCCTATGTTGTTGCTAAAGCTTCTATGAATGCCTATACAAGAATTATTGCAAAGAAATATCATACCTTCTGCATCAATAGTGTTTGTCCTGGTTATGTCAAAACCGATATAACCGCTAATACCGGTTTCTCTACTGTAGAAGAAGGAGCTGCAGATCCTGTTAGGTTAGCACTACTTCCCAATGGTAGTCCGTCTGGCCTTTTCTATAGCCAGAAGGAAGTCTCTTCATTTTGATTGATATTATTTGGAGAGTGTTAATAAGTGTTTGTATGGCATTGTTTAAGCAATTTAAAGAAGAAACTTTTGTGTTGAAAATGTTGTATTACAAATGTTTGATTTGTATTTTGAAGACAATTTTCTTTTATGAATTTCTTAAGGCATACTCATGTTAGTCCTAGGGTTCAACATCAGAATGCAGAAATTGGAGGCAGGGCTGATTCAAGTTTAAGACCGTTCAAGCCTCTTATTTTAGGCCTCTAAGAAAATATTCTTTTTAAAGGTGTGTTTGTTTAGTTTGTCTGGTGCATATCGGGTCACAAGTTCAAATCTAATCGGAGACAATTAGAGCCTGGTTCAGCTTTGTGGGAGAGCGGGAGGGGGATCCTGGTATTGGATTGTTGTACCGATAGTCTTCTTGGCAGAGTAGTCAGGAGGCATGTTCTGTTCATAATAATGGTGATGCAAGTATATGATGTAGGAGACTCATACTTGAGGGGGATTGTTGAGTTCAATTGTGAGATTAGTCCCACACCAACTATGAATTGATAGAATATGGAATATATAAGAGAGGCGATCCTATGCCTAATGTCTACAATTTAGTGTAGAGATGTCGCACCTTCTCTTCTGGTTATGGAGCATTGAATTATTGTTGCTCCTAACCTATGAAGCCTGGATACGTGATACAGGTAATTGGATACGCAAAATTTTTAAAATTTAGGATGCGATACGGTTAAGATACGTTAACAAATTTTTGATACCAAGACTTATATGCATGTAAAATACTTCAAGAAAATAAGCATTGATTACTCTTGATTATTATACTATTATAAAAATAATACATGTGATCAAAATAAAAAATGTAAAGTTTTCTTATAAACCATATTATATTTTCATTCATATGTTGGGATATCAAGAGAAGCATCATTAAAAGAACTCTACACAAATTTTGTCTAATGTTGATTAGTTGAATCTTCTCTCTCTCGTTACCCTCATCCGCAAGAAGTATTATTTTAAGTGGTTCATCAAGAAACAATTCTAGTGATGCATATCTAAAATTGAATTATATACATCTCCACTGAACTTTCACAACATTGTCTCACTTTTTTACCCTTAATTTTTTCTAGGATACGTATATGTGAAGTATCTTATAAGTACCCTGGTGTATCTGTGGAGTATCATATAAGTATCCGATAAAATATTTTTTAAAAATTAAAATATTTAGTTCTGATACTTCGTGGATACGTATCCGAGAGTACCCGTGAAGTATCGGTATCTGATACGGGTACGTCTCCATTTTGGAGTATCTGGGCTTCATAGCTCCTAACACTCCTCTGGTCTCCCCAACAAGTGGTGTTAAGGTGCAGTTTGAATCGGTGGGAGAACGGGAGTGGATCCTGGCATTGGATCATGTATATATAGGATGTGACAAACTCACACTTAAGCATGAGATTGTTTGATTAAAGTGTAAGTGGTTAGTCTCACGTCGTCCGTGAATGGAGAAATTGTTAGATATATATGAAAAGTGACGCGGAAAGTAAAAGATATGTTTGACTTTTTAGTTGTATTTTCATTTTTATATTCATAGTATATTCCAACCATATCCATGATATCAAATATTTTACACTCAGTAACGTTAACATTTGAATTTAACTCATAGAATTTTCCCTATATCATGACATCATCGTTTTCTTTATCCACGTGTGTGTTGTTGCTCTCAATTACCGACACATCTTCATCTTCATTAAGCTATCACAAAGACAACATTAGTAACAAAATAGAACAACAAATATCTCTTTAATCAAATTTCCAAAGTACAACTAAAGAATATGGGAGAACATAGAGAAAGGTAAGTAGTACTATGTACTATCTTTCTTTCCTTTTTTGTATCTTTTGTATCCGTTGACCCTACACCTTTCCCGATCAGGAAAATCTTCCTTGTTATTACTCAAAGTTGATATATATTTATTTTTTTATGATTTTATTTACTCTGAATATTATATCTGATTTGTCTTGTTCATTGTTGGATTGACATATTTTCTGGAATAAGCCATCAATTTACTACTAAACTATAACTTTCACTCCAATTTAGTTTCAAACTATATATAGAAACACACACACGCAATAAAAAGTCGATAAATTATATAAAATCCATCAATTTAGTTCATGTTATTAAGATAGTTGAGACTAAATCAAGAGAGTTGAGTTCATGGAATTTCATATACTATAAAAATTAAATTGATGGTTTCTTGTATTTTGTGCGACTTCTTCAAGTTTATGTATATTCATGGCGTTGAGGTTGATGGAGATGGTGAGGCCAAACCAAAGGACCAATATTAATAAGAAGATATCTTTTTGAAACGGCAAATATTAATAATAATTAATTGTTAGATTAATATTTTTCTACTCTACTCGAGTTTGAATCCAGGACCTCCAATTCCTATAACTCTTAGCTCAAACCAGTTGAGTTACCTAACCCTCGCAATAAGAAGATATTGACATATCTAACCATTTTTCGAGTCTAATCGATATTATATAATCCTTGTGTGTTCTTCCTCTTTCTCAGGTATGCAGTGGTGACAGGTGCAAACAAGGGAATTGGATTAGAGATAGTAAGGCAGTTAGCTTCAGCTGGAATCAAAGTGGTGCTTACAGCAAGAGATGAAAATAGAGGTCTTCATGCTTTGGAAACACTCAAAGCATCTGGTTTATCTGATTTTGTTGTATTTCATCAACTAGATGTGGCTGATGCTACAAGTGTAGCTACTCTTGCTGATTTTATCAAATCTCAGTTTGGCAAACTTGATATTCTGGTAACATTGAAATTTAATAATTAATGATCTACTTGTCCTGTTTTGTACTCTATTTGTATCCTTACAAACACCGAAAACATACATGAAATGAATGTTAATTATTTTTACTAAATGAAATGCTGAAACTTTAAAATGCCAAAAAATTAGGGAGTAGTACTAGTAGTTGAAACGCTGAAACTAAGATACTATTCCCAATCGGCTGGCGTGCCCTATTTGGCCATTTTCCTCCCGTCTTCCGGAGCTCCCTCTCCTCCAGTGTGGAGGTTTGTACCCCCTGTCGTTGGGAGTTTGACTCGTGATACTCACCAGCTCCTCACCTTCGACGGACCAGATAAAAAGTAGTCAATCTGATCCGATCAGGTGATCAGTTTTGATATTACTGAAACAACTCTTGGTCGAAACGAGCATACAACAGCAGTCAATTGTGGATTCCATTATCTTTGTTGTCATTGACCACGGACAGAAGACCTTGCTAACTTAGTTTCTCTGTTTAGTGAGCTCATATCTTGTTAGGCTTTACCAACTTTTTTCCGTAAGTGGTGGGAGATTATCCAAACACTTTTGTTTCAATCAGTTATAATCCTTGTGGAATTTTCTTTGAATGAATTTGTTTTCTGTATATATTTCATGAACAAAGATTGTATTGTGTAGGTTAACAATGCCGGGATTAACGGAATTGAAATTAAAGACAGTGATTTATACAGTCAAGTGCTCATTACAAACGGGGTTAGTATATACCAACACATGTTATGAATCTACTCAATTATAGATGCAGAAAAAGATTGATACTTGATGCAACCCTGCACTGAATGGATCATCAATAGTCAATTTCATACTTTTCTTGATCAATTTGAACATCCATCATGCATATGTACCAGAAATTATATTAAGAACTTTGACCAAACTTCAATATTTCCCATTATACATCATTTTACTAGATGTAACACAGTGAAGATTTTTATTCAATTTGATCATATCTTTGTGTAGTATTATGGCATTCTGATAGACAATGTTCAATGTCAAATGACAAATCCGAAAATAACAACACTGCTGTTCTTAACTTGCAGGCACAATCTGATGAGGAATTGAGAAGGACAATGACATATACATTTGAGTCAGCTAAAGAATGCATTCAAATAAATTATTATGGAGCTAAAAGAACATTTGAATACCTTCTTCCCCTCCTTCAATTTTCTGATTCACCAAGAGTAGTCAATGTATCATCAGGATTGGGCAAGATAGAGGTAAGCTTATTTTTACATAAATAAATTCTTAATAATGATTAAGCTTGTAATTATATGCTTAAAATCATTACTAAATATGATCTATTTTTAAATTTTTGAATGACTCTAACATAGTATATATATATTGAACTTTTATAGTGTACTTTATGCTATGTTTTTACTCAATAATCTCCTTTGAACTAAAGTTGCATTATCTCTAATATTGATTATTGATGTCAAATTAGTTTGTATCAAATGAATGGGCTAAAGGAGTCTTCAGTGATGTTGAAAACCTTACAGAAGAGAGAATAGATGAAGTAATAAAGGAGTTTATCAAAGATTTTGAAGAAGGGTCCTTAGAAAGAAAAGGTTGGCCTAGGTATTTAGCTGCCTATACTATTGCTAAAGCTTCTATGAATGCCTATACAAGAATTACTGCAAAGAAGTATCCTAACTTCTGCATCAACTGTGTTTGCCCTGGTTATGTCAAAACAGATATAACTGCTAATACTGGTTTCTTCACAGTAGAAGAAGGTGCTGCTCATCCTGTTAGGTTAGCACTGCTTCCTAATGGTAGTCCATCTGGCGTTTACTATATCCGGAATGAAGTCTATCCATTTTGATTGATTTTATACGGAGAATGCTGATAAGTGTCCTTAAAGCAATATAAATAGAAAACTTTTGTATAGAAAGTGATGTGTTTAATAATGTATCAAATGTTTGACTTGTATTTCCAAGACCATTTATTTATTTTTTGAATTCCTTAAACAATGTCTTTAGAAAACTTGTTGGCGTGAATGATTCATATTATTTATATTGTATGGTTTTATGGATTATAAATAAACATCATTGCTTGAATTCCTGAAGGGTTGAGCATCCGTTTCTTAACAATACACCAAGTCGAAAAGTCATCATTGGAAAATTTGACTTTATGCACAACCTCTTAAATGCACAACTTCTTTGCACCGAAGATCATAAGTTAAACAGAAAAGTCATTTGAGGCAAGGAACCTACCACGCGAGAAAAGACTCAACCACATCCACAACTCTCTTGAATTAATGTGGACAATTACGCAAATCAAGCACAAGATGTGGCTAAAAAGTAATACAAAAAGTCATAAACCAAAAAGCAAGACAAAATATTAGTAGCAACAATAAAATTTCCCTCTCTTTCCATAAATACAAGCCATCTAAATCACTTGAAAACAAATTGGGACATCATTGTTAAACAAATAAGGACCACAAAATTGGAGAGCAACCAAATAGACATTATTCGAGTGAGCACAAGAGATCCCTACCAATAAAAAACACTAGACCAAATCTGACCAAAAAAAATCACAATCAAAGAATAAGTGATGAATATTCTACTCTTTACCCACAACCACTTGGAGATAACAAAAAGTTAGAATTTCTTTATGTCAAGTTATCTTTAGTCGGAATCTTATTGATCAGAAACCTCCAAACAAATAACAAAACTTTTAGCGACACAACTTTGTTTCAAATAAGCTCTGAGAGCTAAGGGTTCAACAGTTCATCATGAGTAGCAGGTGATAGACTCCCTTAGCTGAATAGTCAACATCACAATCAGGATCTCAAATCCATTTTTCAGCATCATTTTCCTACGAAACAATGTTAACCAACACGGAACCATTCTGTATTCCTTCCGTCCCAAAATAACCGAGTCATTCACAAAAAATTATTAGAAAAAATAATTAACTCATTTCATTTTTCAATGCAATATTAATAACATTTTTTCAATTATAACTCTAATTAATATCATAACTATCAATTCAATATATTCTATTTGCTTTTATGATAATGAGAGATGTATCAATATTTGACAATGCACTCAAAATCATCTCTCTTTTTCATTTATATATTTTTTATTAATACATGTAATATGAAGAAAAAACACTCAGTTATTTTAGGACGACGGGAGTATAAGTTATTTGATATACCAAATCTTTAAAAGTTCAACTTGATATAAATTGATGTTTTTAATTTCTTGTCAACAGTTATTTTAGGACGACGGGAGTATAAGTTATATAAGTTATTTGATATACCAAATCTTTAAAAGTTCAACTTGATATAAATTGATGTTTTTAATTTCTTGTCAACAGTTATTTTAGGACGACGGGAGTATAAGTTATTTGATATACCAAATCTTTAAAAGTTCAACTTGATATAAATTGATGTTTTTAATTTCTTGTCAACGAAGGTTAACTCTACAAGGTTGATAATGAGTTGACATATACTCTACAAGGATGCGAGTTCAATTCTCGTTGTCAGCGTAAGGACTTGTAAGTTCTATTAGTTTTCGTTGAGCTTTGACATATCTTGACTCTGAGCAAATTATATAATAGGGTTAAGTAAGTTTTTAATCTCTATAAATATAGTGAATTCTGTTTTTAATCCTCATAAAAAAAGATAAATGTTTTGATCCCTATAAAAAATTTCAGCACGCAGTTTTAGTGCTTGTAAAATTAAAATTTGTTTAATTATGCTTAAACTATTAAATCTTTAATGACTTTTTATAAACATGTTAAGAACATTATAAGAAGCTCTTTTATAAAATATTATATTTTTTTAACATTAATTTTTTGAAACACCAAATTTTCAAAATTAAAGTAACAAAAATTTGGACCAAAATATCAAGTTTTGAATTAATTTTATGCGCATGAACTTTGTATAATGTTTTAAAAAAAGTATGCGAACAATCATTAAAAGTTTAAAAATTTAAGCATAATTAAACATATTTGAATTTTACAAGGACTAAAAGTATTTGCTGAAATTTTTTACAGAGACCAAAACATATCACCTTTTCTTTTACTACTAAAATCAAAACTGTCTATTTTTATAGAGACCAAAAATACATTTAACCTTGTATAATATTTATAAAAATATAAATCAATTGATATAACATCTATTTATTAAAGGGTTAATAAGTAATGGTCCCCTTAAATATACCAACATTTGATTTTAGTCCTCCTAAAATATTTCTTAGGCTTTTGGTCCTCTAAAATTTTTCATATATATGAAATTAGTCCCTGCTCTACATTGAGTATTACACTAAAGCAGAGACTAATTTCATAGATGAAATTTTTAAGAGAAACCAATAGCCTAAATAATATTTTAGAGGGATTAAATTTAAATGTTGGTATATTTAAGGGACTATTTACTTATTTAACCATTTATTAAATATTCATAATGCATGAGGGGTCAATACACATATTTATAGATTATTAAAATAATCTAACAAGATATAGATAAAGCCAAAGGTGTCAACCAAAGCAAAATGATATGATATCTTGTCGTGTAGACTGTGGAAGATAAGGGAGGAAAGCAAAATTATAATTTGTGTGTGGTTGAGGAATTCCCAAGAAAAGAAAATATCTCTTGTTTAATAGCACGTTCATATTTCCCAAGTGCAATATTGTCGCTAAGTTCCAGTCACTTCCAGCTAAATATGGGAGAACCGACGAAAAGGTAACATGATCAAACTTTCTCTATCATATTCATATCCAAAACATGTTTTTTTGAATATTTTAGATCTTTCTTGTCCTTGTGTCTCTCTTCCTTTAGGTATGCGGTGGTGACTGGATCAAACAAAGGAATTGGGTTAGAGATAGTTAAGCAGTTAGCTACAGCTGGAATCAAAGTGGTGCTGACAGCAAGAGATGTGAAAAGAGGTCTTCATGCTTTGGAAACACTCAAAGCATTTGGTTTATCTGATTTTGTTGTATTTCATCAACTAGATGTGGCTGATGCTGCAAGTGTAGCTTCTCTAGCAGATTTTGTCAAATCCCATTTTGGCAAACTTGATATTCTGGTAACAAGAAAATTTAATCAAGCTTTTAGTCAAAAATACTCTTTTGATTTTAATCCATTTAAAAGTTTTAACCCTCTTTAGTCATAATATAGGTCGATTCTATAGTGCATAAATGAAACAAGTCTTGCACCATGAAGTTAGTATTCAATGTTAGATCAATAAATACCACCATTAAATCAAATGAAATTTATTGTAATTATTTGATTCAATGATGAAAAAGACATGAATGTATGCATGGTGTAAGATCATTTTGTGCATGTTAGACAAAGACTTTATACAAGAGTGTGCTAATAGTTTTACCTAACAACTATAAAGTATCTTATTTTTATAAATTTTTAGGATTAAAAATTGTTTTTTTTATGGAGACATATTTATAGGATGTATAGACATATTTAACCCATTAATGAATTTATATACACTAGTAACTTAATAAATATATAGCACATCTTGAAATTTCTACACATTAGACTAAAGTGAAACACTAACTCACTTGATATTATATTTACAAAAACACATACAACTACATTAAAATTTTCATTTGTATGATTATAAATATTTTTATAGTTTTTTCGATCTTCTTTAGGTTCCATTGTAAGTCAGGGAGTTTATCTTGCTATTCAAGTTTTTTATTTATTGTAATTCATTTATGCAAGTCATTTCCTTAGGCATGGTAAAGGGACCCACACCCTTGGGTAACCTCCCGATTCCATAACCACCCGTGACTTTGATGGAAAATACTTTTTTTCATGGGGTTCGAGTTAGATTTTTTTTCTGATATACCCTATGAGAGATGTTGATGGTTGTGTTGAGGATGGAGACATGATAACACAAATTTGAGGATTGGGAGTGGGGAGTAATCATCGTCCCCAGTCATATCAAATGTCACATTTGCTTTCTGTATGAGTGGGGGGCGGGGCCTTTACTATGTTGGAACCAATTGGGAAATGTAGGATTTTACGATGGATTAACCTACGGTAGAAACTCTTTAAATTAATATTTGGTAAATTAATAAACTCTCTAAAATAATAAATTTGTCCGGTTCCGACTTGGGCCAATATAAAAAATTGAAAAACTCGATAAAATATTAAGATAATAATTTTTCGGGAGATCCCTTTATAATTTTTGGTCCCAAGAAAATCATAAATTAATAATTCATAGAAACTGAAAAAAAAATATATTGAAATATGATTCAATAGTAGTCTGTTTTCCTTTAAAGTTCAAGTCTGTTTGGAGCTCATCTCTAACTTTTCTTATTGCATCCAATAACTCAGATGTTGTATTTTTGTATTGTATTTTTCCAATGTACATGAACACAGTAGTTACAAATTTACGTTGAGTCTCAAGGTTCGCTGCAACGTAATTCTAAGAGGCATAGACTAATTTGCATTTTTGTTTGATATGTACTGTATAATTACTTAAAAACTCTTTAAATTAATAATTATTAATTTATCGATAAATTAATAACTCTCTAAATTAATAAATTTCTCCGATCCTGACATTATTAATTTATAGAGTTTCTACTTTATGTGGGGGTTTGGATGGGACCCATATCTTTGAGTTGCTTATGTGGGTTGGTCTTTGTCCGATTTTT
>Ga0315915_1000542_pt1 | contig 39638 bp, 17 predicted proteins | sample MpolbnodulesMG_FD_207738 | JGI IMG/M metagenome (GOLD analysis project Ga0315915, IMG submission 207738) | Medicago polymorpha root nodule microbial communities from Los Angeles, California, United States - branched nodules | ecosystem: Host-associated > Plants > Roots > Nodule | place: USA...
CCTTTGATTGACTGGCTTTTCCACATGCCAAATCCCATTGGTTTGAACACGGCTCTTGCTCAACTTGGAGTTGTCAGGCCAGTTTTCAGGCTGCCATTTGTACCTCTCCCTTCGGAGAAAAGGATAGAATTTGCCAATTTGGTGAAGGAAATTGGTCGACAGCATTTTGTTGGAACTGAAGACGTCCAGGTTCTAGATGACGACGACTTTTTCTTGGTTAGTCGATATTAATTAGGTCGTTTCGTTAGTTGTTATTGGTTTAGGTCACCTTGTAGACTTATTGTATCCTTTGTTTTTTCTTTTGTGAAACTTAAAAGACAAGATTATGTATGTTGTAGCGCTTGATTAAATAAAATCGACTACTAAGATCTTGTTTCTTTTGACTGATTACTTTGTAGTTGAAAACTGGTTCAAATTTTTTACGGAATTAAAACTCTATGCTTATTGTATGAACTACTGAACCTAGTTTCAAATATGCCAAAACCCTTTTACAGAAACAAACCCACCCATACAATTTTAGAGGTGGACATGAAACCAGTGAAACATTATTTTAATGAAGAACAAGCTCTTGAAGTCTTGATTATGGTCCCTTACATTTATGTTTGACAATTTGCTTTCTTTCCTCTTAGTTTTTTATTTTTAATGTTATGACTTTTTCTTCTTAAGAATTTTGCAAATTGGAGATTGTGTCTTGTCTTTTACTGTGTATTCGTTGCTTTAGTTGTCTATGATCTTCTGGAATATACTGCAGTCCTCGGAATAATAGTTATGGAAAATGCTGTCAAAAATTCTTAGCACCCCCCACAAAGGACTTGGTGATTTCTGGCAAAACTAGAACCTAGGACTACTTTTCACCCTACATTTTTTTAAAAAATTATACGATGTTTTTGAAAGTGTATTTCTGGTCGGCATATTTAGTTTTGAAATATAGTTTCAATCTAGAAGGACAGAAGACTTGGGCAAGAAGCTCTACACAAGCATTTATTTTCCAAGGAATTTACCCTGAAGGAATGGGAAGAACTTTATTTCAAGTGAGACTAGCAAAAAGGTTCACTCAAGGTGCTTAAATGGTGGAATTTATTGAGGACTCTAGCATATCCAGAAGAATAGGGGAAAACAAGGGTGGACTAACATCCTCTTTGGCATTCTGTAAATTCTCCCTACGAATGACGATAAATTTTGGGAAGATATATGTGCAAGCTTTTTGTTTTGAAAAGAGATATATGTGCAAGCTTATGCTTTACATGGTCGAAAAAGACCGTTTTTAAATGCAGGTTGTGGAGAAAGAAAGAGAAGTGAGAGAGAGAAAAAAAAAAGGTGCAGGAAATGGATGTAGAGTGAGTCAGTGAGATATGTAAAAGGAGAGGGAGAGAAAATGGATTCGGTGTGGTGATGAATAATTAGATCCTGTAAACTTATTTAATTTAATGGTTAAATAGAATGGTACACCGGTGGGGGACTTAATAATGCTCTCACCCATCAAAAATGTAGTTCATTTATAACATTGAATTTTCTCGGTGTGTGGTTGATGTCTTTTTCTCCAACCAATTTTTCTGGGGCGTGTTTGATTTAAAATACGTTTTCGTCCAAACCTAGGGTTTGAAGTGCAATGTTTTTTGTTACAATCCTTTATAGTTTTGCAATTTTTTATTTTTTTTGAAGAAGTTAGTTCTGCAAATTTTTAGTGAGTTGGAGATACAAACCAAAAGAGATAGGGTCATGATTGTATGAGAGACATTGTAGATATTCTCTTTTTATTTCCTACTAAATCTTGCCATGAGATACTCGAGATTTAGGCCATATTTAGATAAATAGCTTAATTTCTAGCTCATGGTATATAAGTGACTATCATGACAAATACTCGTGTATAAACTAATTCTATAACAAAAGTTTAAATAAAGTCTTATTGTTTTCATAGCTTGAAGTAGTTTTCAAAAGCTATCTTGGGAACTTATGAAAAATATTATGAATATGTCATAACTTGACTTGCTTTCAAATGTTCTCCCAAACAATCTTACAAGTGCTTATACCAATAAACAAGTTCAAATAAGACCATTCAAACAACCTAAAAAAGACCAACAATAGTTTCAGCAGAATTAGAAGCACTACGAAAGTCACAAAGTTCCTTTAATATCAAATTGATTAAATTATTGTGTTTGGTAAATTAAATATAAAATCAACATTCATTTAGCATAGAGTCAGAACAGACCTAAGTTTACAAACAAAACCATGCAACATTCACCTACAACATTTTTCTACAGCTCACAAAATGTTTTGAACAGAATTATCTAACAGAAAATACATTTTTTGAATATTCAAGCTGGCTCGATGATCGTCAGATATAGTCTCTTCGGAAGATGTGTCGCTGTCAATAGCAATCAAGTCATCTTGTTTGCTGACATGATGTTAAAACAGTAACGAGGATGAATCCACTGCATATTCATGCATCACTCATATCTTAACTGTATTGATCTGCACAATCCATGCAGTAATAAGTCCATCAAGTACCAATACATCAAAATCTAGAGGAGTCATAGACCAAAATCCAAAATCATCTGGAAGAGCTATCTCAGACACTGTCGTTTCCTTTAAATTAAAGGCAATAATAACATTCCTGTTGGTCTCGTGATTATGAACCAGCCAATGAATAGCCCCGTTTAAGAGCAACTCTGCTCTGCTACTATCATAGCTAGCAGCAACCATGTAAGCTAAATGAGAACCACACTCAATATGTTTCCACTTATTAGCTCTCAATGAGAAAATCTCTAAGTCAATTGAACTAGATACCGGATCAAAGCCATCATCACCACATTTATAGGACCCCAAAACTACCAAGTAATCATCTGTTGAAGGTTCGTATGTCAAGCAATACAAAAACTTGACAATACGGTGAGCGCATTGTTGGCAATAGTTACAGGAGACAGAGGTATTTGTTTGTTGACAGCAGTGAATGGATTCCATAGGTAGAGATTTGGGTCACAGTCCAATAAATAATAATAGAAACCCTCTACAGGAACCAACAATTTCAGGGCAGGATCAACGAGGCAAAAAATCAAGCCTTAGTGAATGATAAGTAGAATCACCATTGAGAGATGCATTAAAATCTATGGAAAGGATGATAAGCTTTGAAGATCAAAAGTATATGTGTGGGCGAGGCGGCAAGATGAAAATGTGAAGTTGCAAAGTTAGGTTGAGAGATGATAGAAAGTAGAAAGCCGTGACTTGCATACGCACCTGCAGGCTGCAGCGTAGTACAGACTTCACCGGCAACCTCAACAGAATTTCCATTATCACTTCTTCAGGCTGATCGGTTTGAGTCAGAGTATCAAACACTTTATTTATACCCAAAAAGGCTGTTGCCTTGCGCAAACCATCTCTTCAATACATTATCTCTTTTCCAAGAGTAAGTATTTTCATTGTTTCCGATGCACTTTGTAAATGCATTTCAGTTCATACGTTACTCCACAATTTCCATTTAATGACAATTCTCTATGGACTTTGTTTTGTCTTCCCGAGTTAACTTGCAGAGATCGTTTTGTTTTCCACTCACTGCATTGAATTTGGAATTATTCTGTGTCACGTAATCGAAATGCAATTAGTGACGCAAATGAAAGGGTTTTGAAAATGGGTTTAATTATGGTTTTTGCTGTGGAGTGTCCTCCCTACATTGTTTAAGGATTCTATTAAAATAAATTTTATCTTAAAAATACAGGTTGTTCTTTTAATTAACGCAATGATTATAGTACAACTTTTCAATATAAATTTACTACTTTTAGTATTTTAACTAGTGCTACAAAGACATTCGTTAGCATTCCCCTTTAATTATTTATTATGCACACCGTATACTATAGTATACCATCATTTAATTGGTGAGACATACATTACCCCTTCACGAATTAAGGATAATGGATTCTAATGACAAGTAAGGTTCGATTTTGAAACAGAAGAGAAAGAGAGCACATTATGAATAAAAGAGATGAAAAAGTTTGATGTGCTCGAATTTAAAATGATAACCGATTGTAAGAATAAAGATGAATAAAAGAAGATTTTTCTTTGATAGGAGTAAATTACCCAAATTCATCAAGTGATAATATAGAAAAAACCTAATTATTCTTATTAATAATATATTTTGACATTTATTAATTGATGTGACAACACATCGTTAGATACATGCATATGTAAAATAACTGTACATTGAAAAAGTATATTATTTAAATTCTTTTTTTGAATAAATTAATTAAATTCTTTTAAATATACAACTATCTAAATTAAAAATACAAAAGTCAGTCAGATTGAATTTATAATGTTTATATCAATAGGATTTTGATTTGGATATCTAACAATTGATTTAAACTAAGATACGTTATTTATCGTGAGCTTAGCTCAGTTGCTATGGAAAATACATAATATATATAAGATCTAGGGTTCAAACTCACTCCGGCCACCAAAAAAAAACCTAAGCTACGTTAAATTGAATTTGATCAAATAAAAAAATCAAATAGATCAATATTTAAACAAATTGAACCTTGTGAGATTTACTTTTAGATTGAATGATTTTTTCTCCCTAAAACAGGTTTAAACCTCACCTCACTGTGAATACTTTTTAGAATAACACATAAATTTCGAGCAAAGGATATGATGATTTTAGTCGAGATTTAAAAATAAACAATTACACGTAAATTTAAAGGGATGGTTTACTCAGAATCTCAAACAACCTTGTGAATTTTTTATTTTTTATTTGAAATTGTGGGGCGGGAGTAGCACTCTAACTATTTCTCAAACCTAACTAGAGTCAGCCCAACAGGAGAGCAATTTTCAAACTTTTTTTGCTGTTATTTAAGCCTCTACATTTTCTGGTTATTTAAACTTATGAAGGAAAATAATTTCAAGCAAACAAAGCAATTGAGTTCCTGCACGTTTTAAGGGATTAATCTTTGAAGTTGCACACATAGGATATCTGCTTCACAAAAAAAAAAGAACTTTTGAGCTCCATCAAAGAACAAATTGTTCAAAAGAACTTAAGTTAGATTTTTGTGTGGAGTAACTATTGACCAGATTTTACTTAGCTTACGATCGTAATCTGGATTATCAGGCTTCTCTTCACTGAAAACCGAAAGGTTAAAAAAAAACCTTCAAGCCATAATAAATCTTTTTTTTTTGGTAGTTGCATGTACATGCAATAAAAATTTGCATAAGCCATACAATTTAGCATTAATAAAACAAAAATAGAGTTTAAATGAAAATACAACATTATCATAAGTTTGAAAATATCCTGCTTCATTTTTTTTCTTTACGCCTAAAAAAATGTTGAATTAGTCTTGAATCTCATTGGCATTTCAATTGTATGTATACCGAATCCATGAATGAAAAATAAATCAATCTGAATGGAAAATATCAATGGTGAATGAAAACAATCTAAGTGAATGATTTCTTTTTTCAATATGAAAATATCGCTTACATAATAAATATGATAGAATAAAATCCTAACCTTTTCAAAAAGGTTGCCAAGCTTGGTAACACAAGCTTGTGACTTAAGTAAGGACATTAAGATATCGAAATGTCATTTGTTGTGTGAAAAAAAAACTGTGTACAAATTTATATTTTACATGGATTTCTTATATTGGTTTCTGTAGTCCCTTGATTAAATATATATATAAAAAGTTAAATATGCTTATAATTAGAAACAAATGGAGTATAAAACAAAAAAAATGTCAACAAACTCGTCTTATTGAGTGAAATTTATGTAGATTCGAGTCACAAAATATTAGAGTTACATCAATCTCATAAATAAGATAAAATATGTTGGAAACTAAACAAAGTATTAATGTTGATAGCAACTATTAAAAGTGGAGAGAAATTACTAATTAATATATCTTTTAAGTTTAGTTTTATTATATTTAATATTTGTACAAGAAGCAATACAAACCAATAATACAATAATTCCTCAAATCATGAGAAATAAAAAATGTTTAAATTTTAGCGACGCTTCTTAAAATTAAAGGTGGTAAGAAATCGATATAATGTGTCCACAGACAAGATTTAGTGCTTAACCAGTCAAAGATTTTTGTTAACCACCGTGTGGTATTATTATATCACAAAATATGCTTATTCTGTTATTCAATTGAAAAAGTTTATGACTGATAGATTCAATGAAAAAAAATACTTGTTCCATGAATTTAACTAATAGCTTGGCTTTAATACAATTACATTCATCATATGAGGAGAAAACCAAGACATTTTTGTTCTCTATTCTGTTTTCCCTTCTCCAAACATACCCTTGAGATGTCAAACATTTGAACCAATACACCAAATAATATTTCACAATATTATGTTCTATGTAATGGTTACAATTGGCATATTACCTATTCATCTTTATTATTATATCACTCTAAACTTATTGCTAGAAAATAATTTAATTTAAAAAACTAAAACAAACAAGGAAAGTTAAGATTCAGGGCTAACATATCTGAATCAATGATAATTGACACAAAATAATTAAACTGTATATATAAAATATAATAATAAATATTTATTAGCAAATAATAGCTAGTTATTTTTGGTATTGATATTTTGTTGTGAAAGTTTCATTTGAAGCTGAGACATAAGGTCTTGATTCTCTTTGTGAAGAAGCATGGCTTGTTTTCTCAACTTCTCATTCTGCTCTATGATGGTTTGATTCTCCATATACAATTTCAAGTTTTTCATCTTAATCTGTGCTTTCACCTCAATCATCCTTTTCCTTCTGCATCACCAATCATACAAGTTAGTTAATCTTTATGATATGTATTAAGATTATGCAATATATTATATGTATGCACATATATAAAAACTATATGATAAAAAAATATTAGAAGAATAATACCTTTTGAGGTGGCTCAACCTAAGGTGCCTACAGTTGTGTCTCTTGGATAGAGGATCATAAAGAGTGTCATGTTGTGAAGAGAAATAACACATTATGTTTCCCTTTTGAGAGATAAGGTTTCTCTTGTAACAAAAAAATAGGGGAAGCTAAGAGATATTGATAGTTTGATAGTTAGTGAGGTGAGGTGTAACAATTAGGAAATAAGGGGGGTATATATAGGAGAGGAGAATTTGATGTAAGAAACTAGTAGAGGGAAAGAAAAGTGATGAATATAGCTGTGATTTTGTGTTTGTATCTGTGTGTGAGAGAGAGATAAGAGAGAGACTTTTACGGTAATGATGGCATAAGGACTCATGATTACAAAGGGCAGGAATAGATGAGGAAAAGCAGAAGAGATGAAGAAAAAATGTCTCTCTTTCTTTTTTAGGTCTTTTTTTTATTGCATTGTTTCAGAGTCCAAATGCTGTAAGTAACTTTAGAAATTGATGTTGGGGCACATAGAAATAAGTGACTATGCAATGATTTTGGTCATTTAGGTGATATCTATAGTTTTTAAATATATCAAAATTACTAAAAATGTATAGATTAGTCAATTTTTCATGAGTTTAATATTTAAATGTAATTATATTTAGTTTGATTCTTAAAGATATCTTATATTAGTCGGTTTAGTTTATAAAATTTTAAAAATATGTATGCAATTTCAAATATTATTGTTTTATAGAAGAAAATTTTAGTGAGTTGGACTTTAAGGCTCACCAGAGTCAAAACAGACCTTAAAATTTAACAAACATAACAAAGATATTTATAAATTATTCATCAAAAAGGTTATCACAAGACACCGATAAATCAAAATAGTACTTACTCATGCATTTACTAAATGGGATCAGGATTTTCTTTAAAGTAAGTTCTGTACCTATTCTTTAGAAGTTTCCCATTCAGTTTCAAGACCTTACAATTGGGATTTGGGATGTTGAAAAGATAAAGTCATGTCATGGGGTTGTTATCAAATTAGTTGTGCTAATTATGGTAATATAGAAGATTAGCTTGACATCCATCATATATTTTCAAATTGGGTAATATGCATTAACTCCAGGTTCATTTAAAATGGGCCACTTTATGGTTCTTCTAGTTTCCATAGTTATTAATGCTACACCAGTGCCTGCCCACTTTTTTCAGGTAGTCCCAAGTAACAAACAAGTGAATAGTCACACATATAAATGGCAACTGCCAATGCGTATATAAATCTCCAAATATTGGGGATGAAAAAAAAAAAATTCTTTCATATGAAATTTATTTCTCTCAGAAGAGAGAAAAGTTTACCTTGAATCTATATACTCTCAGAAGTGATATTGGGGAGTTATGATTAGATGAGTTTTATTTCTACAGAAATTTTAGATTCCCATCCATTAGCATGAACATAAAAAATCAATAAATCATGTTTAGAAAATATTTCTTGGAATAAAAGTTACGTGAATACAGTTTTTTAAAACTTGAAACAAACATTGAAATGTTGCATTTCAAATCTCATATTCTCGAGAATAATATCAATATCCTTGAAACAAACACACTCTATGTATCATTCGATATCTCTTGCAAATAAGATAACAGGTATGTTGAATAAACCCACTTAGAAATGAAAACGTAATGTGCTTTTGAGCTACATTTCCAAACAAAGATTCTTTGGCTTTGTTTGCGAGTTTGAAGGGGAAGAGAGGGAGGGGTTTGGAAAAAAAAGAAGAAGTAAGTGGAAGAAATATATGACATTAAAAGGTGAAGACTTTGAGGGGGTTAATTTTTCTTCATAATACAAAATCTTTCGCATTTAGAGGAACTCAAAAATTGTATTGGAGGTGGGTATTTTAGGGTTTAAATGAATTCTTCACATTTAATCTATGCATTTTTAATATTCTTAAAGTTTAAAATGTATTAATCATAATTAATTTATCATTATCTAAAAAGTTACTCTTTCAAAAAATGTGAAAGATTTTACGATTTTCTCCTATATTCCCAACCCTCCAAAACTTTCTCTTCCCCTCCCCTCCAAACTCCAAAACAAAGCCTTTGGAGAATGTCTTATTTCTAAGTTCTCAAGAATCTCTCTTTTTTAAGATGAAAATGATTTAATTCATTCTACGCTTTAAGGTTTTATGTCTAAATATCTAAGTTAAGCAATCTGTCCATTCTTAGAGTGCTTCATAATTTCCATCCCCTAAACTCTTTCAATATTAACATGTATTTGAACTTAGTTGTACCGGCCAACCTGTTGTTATCCTCTCATGGTTTTATAAGCTCCTATCAGTTTAACATTAGAACAAAATTAGACTTCGAGTTAACTTAAATTTTAAAAAATTACTCTCTCCATCCTAAATTATAAGCAAAAATGAGTCAACATAAGTTGATATATCTGGTACAAATTTTGAACATAATACATTAATTTTTGTTAACCAATTTTTACTTACATTTTAGGACACTATAAGAATTCCCCTAATTACTAACAGATTTAAAATTGCATTATTGACGGATTTAGACCCTCAGTAATTACTGACGATCTAAACCCTCAAAATACATAAAAAAAAATCTTTAATAACATTACTGGTGAAATAAACCCTCATTTCAAACAGATGGAGTATATTTAAAGTGATGGCTATCTCGACTTATAAATATTCGTTGTGACCGTATCTCATTTAACATGAGACTCTTAACAATTAGTTGATTTAATTAGCAATAAGATTTTATTTGAAAAGCAGTCAAAAGGTTTTATTTGTTTCACTTAATTGGAAAATACGTAAGAAAGTTTTTGTTTGAAAAGCATAACCAAACTTTTTAATCCTCTTTAATTGTTTCTTTCACATTATGGAAATGTGTCGACGTGTATGATTTGAATAAGTTCAACTAAGAAAATCCTTAACATTGTCATGATGCTTGTAGTTTTTTAATATTTTCTTGGAAGACATAACCCATACTTTTTCATTCATTTAACGTCACCTGGTTGAACTAGTTAAAGTTTTAATTAATTCTATAATAATAATTGTCGATTTAGGAGAAGAGACAAAGGTGAGTATCCTCAAGGCACTTCAGCGCAGTGTGTGCTACGATGAAGGGATAGTAATAATAAAAGTGTTAATACAACTCATCCCAAATCAAGAGTGGATTTTGAATAACTTGACTCACTTTAAGACTGGTGCGAGTTGAACCAAACCAACATGTTTTATACGCTAATATATACTTTCTCTGGTCTTATTTATAGGAGAATATTTGGTCAACAAAAATTAAATATTTGGTTCAAAATTTAGTACAGATACATCAACTTTTGTTGACCAAACTTTCTCTTATAAATAGGATTGAAGAGAGTATATATAGATTTTCTGCAGTTATTAAATCACTTATTTGATCATTGATTAAAATTAAGTCTAACCGAATGAGCTAGACTCTTACAGATTTAGACTCTTACAATGTGATTAATCAATGTTTGAATCTTAGTTAGGAGATATGTTTATATTTATTTAATGACCGACAATGTGAATTAGGATTATCTTCGATGAAATGAATTTATGCGAAAACAAAATAAAAACCCTATATTTGATGCATTTATGCATTTTGGATCATCAAATCCAGATCGAGTTGTTCAAGTTTTGACTTTGGTTAAATTAAGTTTAAAATCTAGAATACAACATGAATTGTTTGATCTTGATTTCATGGTCCTTAGTGATATTGTATGAACGCATATGTAAATAAATTTGGTGTAATAGGTAGTTACACAAATTATTGTCGTCACTAATACAAGTTCTTGATAAATAAAACTAATGGTTGAGGTTTTAATTTTTTTTATTTCCTTGATTTTTTTACTTCAAAAATAAATTTAGTGGCTTAAACATGTAGACTACATTCTTTAAAAAAAAAAATGTAGACTACATGATTCACTAACTAAAGTGAATCCGAGTCCAATGTAGAATATTTTTGTTTTTTATTTTATTTTTATTTTTATAAAGAGGTGCTTTTAAAGAAAATTCTATCCAAATTTGATTTGATTTTTATAAAAATTTGGGGTGAGAGGATAATACCTCAGCCAAAAATAGAAAGACATCGTTCAAAAACCATTTACAATAAAACACATAATTATCTTTCATTAATGACACTAAAGGATGTTCAAACTCATAAATTTTAAGTTTAAAATCTGTCTTATTTACCATTAGATCAAACCTTTAATTTATTGCAGTACCCTATTTGAAAGAATCGTACTTCCCAAATAATTAGTTTATGAGAAGAAAATTTCAACCAATTAAAATTTCTATATAAATTAATTAGTTTATGAGAAGAAAATTTCAACCAATTAAAATTTCTATATAAATTAATTAGTTTATGAGAAGAAAATTTCAACCAATTAAAAATCCTGGTCAAAAAGGCCAATTAGAGACAGCTTCATTACATGATAGTATCAATTTTACTTTAAAGTAATCCCAACTTCAAAAGAGAATCATGTGGAGGTCACGTGCGGGCAAGAAGAAGCAAATGGAAAATTATAGAGATAATGAAGATGAAAGGGGTAAATAGTCAATGAGGTTAGGTCCCTTATTTTGTCCCTTTTCTTCATGTAATTGAGTACCAAAGCCATGCTCATTTATTCGGAAAATGAACCCCATTTTGGCTTCATCTTCTTCCCTATCATCATGACCACCATACCCCCCCTTCTCACTTTCATTGGATGGTTTTTGTTTATATCATGATTATACATAGTGGAACCTTGTCCAACTTCGTCTCACCAATTTCACATGTTACCCTTAACTTGTTGGAGGCACAAAATTTTGCCTTGGCATAGTTCACAATGATTTTTTTAGTTAATTAAAGTTTAACCGATGATTATTTCAGCCAGAATTCGAGTTTAAGTTCTCCCAAATAATTCATCCTTAACTAGGGTTTATTAACCATTCTATTGGTTAGATCACAATGAATAACTTATATAACTTGTAACACAAGGGTAAAAATCTATTTTAATTTGTTTATTTTACATTGGAAATTAATTTGTCCTATGCTTGATTATATATAGTTTGGCAATAACCAAGATGGTAAAATGAATTGATGGTTTAATATATTTACCAATTCACAATTATTCCCCTACTAGATTTAGGAGAAAAAAAGCAACAATGCGACATATAGGTAGAGGTAATGTGGAAATGATATAGCTAGGAAAGCGAAGTTTCATACTATGGCAAAACGTGTGGGGTTAATTTTGATATTAAAGTGAGTCATTTTCTTTTAGTAGAATAGAAAAGCTAGAAATGAAATACAAAAGGAAAAGAGATGAAAGCAATTTTCCATATAATATATTTTGATGATGATTTGTATCTTTTTTCATGATAGTGTATTTATATTGAATTCTTGTATGTTTGATTTTTACCAAAGATAAAATTCAAGGATAGGTTTTTATGTCCTTTTTTTGTTGTTGGTGAATTCATCATGTCCTTTTGAACAAGGAAGGTTGAGCTATTTGATGAGGACATGGACCATAAGGGCTTCACTCATTTCTTGTATTACTACCTCCAAATTATACTTGGCACTACTGGGGATGGAAGATGTTAGTAGTCAACTATGATATCAAAGTTCCTCTCTATTTTCAAGATGTTCTTATTGCCTATATTGTTATTTATATGTATATAGTAAATGGAAGCTAGCAACTTGTATTATTTTATATACTTTTTTTATCTGATTTTAGAGAAGATTCTTTTGGGTGCATGTGACATGTGTGGCATTTAAAATTATTTACATTGAAGGAAGGGGATAAACATTTTTTTTTACTTTAAATAATAGTTCAATTGTACTTAGATTTATATATTTTACTTGCATATTGTGATGCAAACCAAAAATATGTAAAAGGCAATGTAACTCAATTGATTTATATTCCCGCCTTTTTTTTATGAACATAATGTCACTTCTAATTGTAATTAATCATTTGACTTATAAAGATCCATTTAAGGATATATCTCAATTGATGATATCTACCCTAAAAAAAGTTGATCACTGTTATTTATTTATTCCAAGAAGAAGAAAAAACTTCAAAGCTAAGTGAACTATGAGACATGCAAGCGTAAATAATGACATTAAAAATAAGACACTTGAGCTCCTTAGTAGAAGTTTCCATTACATGCAAATACGGGTTTTTTCTCCTTCAAATTAAGACTAAAATTAGCTAAGCAATCGGATGATCTATTTCCATCACATTAAGCATGGTTGATCTAAAAATTTGCCAACTCATTTTCTTAAGCTATCTAATGCACCGTATCAAGGTAGGAATATTCCCGTTAATATCGCAGTTTCATAAAACCATGTCGACTAGTTACAATTTTGAATCACTCTCAACTTGAAGGTGGACAATTCTATGTCTCTGAGCCATATCCATACTAATATACATGTCCCACATGGAGTACACCACATGCGTCATTTTTACGAGCATAACTGATCAAACAAGCACAACTGCTATCTTGAAGTAGACCACCACATCCCAAAAGATTAACAGAGTTTTAATATACGCCATCACAATTGAGTTTGATTCATTCCTCTCGAGATCGCTTCCAACTAATAAAATTAGTATCGTTGTGTTGAGGTTATACAATCAAGCATGTTTGCTCGCAATTATCAATCTTCATTGTCATCATATGAATCACATGAGTTGGGTATAATAGGTAGAGGAAACCTTCTTCAAAGATATTTTTACTCATCCATATCGATAAGTGCCAAGTGCCAACACCCTATTTTATACACGCCAATCTTAAAATAAAATATCTGACTACATGTATAAAGGATTTAATCATCTATAAACCATGCAACACTATCTACGTCGGTGATATCCAAAACTTATTTGTATAAATTATTAAATATATATAATCTATGTGTTTATTTCAGAGAAAATATAGTCTACGCGGTTTTGTTATCCTTGTTTCATATTAGGGCCCGTTTGGATTAGTTTATTTTAGAGCTTATATAAAATAGCTTATGTAAATAAATAAATTTTTATATATTATTTATAAGTTTGTAAGGTTGTTTATGAAAAAACAGTTTATGAAGATACGATTTTTGTTAGTGAGAAGTTATAAATTAAAATAAAAGCTTATTTATTTACATAAGCTATTTTTCATAAGCTTAAAATAATCTCAAATCAAATGGGACCTAAATTTAATATATAAACAAATTTTTGTTAACTATGTTGAACCGATGATTTATGAGTTGTGACATCTTCAATTTTTGCTAGAAATGCCAAAAGTTGCCGTTAAAAAAGATATTTTTTTTCCTACTAAAGAAATATCAAACTCTCTCCTACCCTTTATAAAGGAAAAATTATATATAAAACTCACATTTTGCATGATACATAATTTTAAAAATAATAATAAAGAAGCTAAGATACAGAATATAGATGGAGATAGATGGAGATGTATATCGATCAACAATTATATAATTAAGTGAAGTGAGAAGGAGAGGCAGTAATTTCACATGCAATATTTATTATATGATCAACGAATTGCTCATTCACCTCTCACCATCAAGTATCAACTATATATATGTGGTCCACCTCAACATCACCAATATATTTCACCTTACCTTACATTCAAATTAGAAATCTATGATTTTCCTCTCTGCCACACAATGATCCACTGCCATTCATTACCTTCAAAATTGGTACACATCTTCATCATCATCATCACCACTTTGCTTCGTCTTCTATTACCATCATAATAATCATTACATGCATTTTTAAACATGTACAATCATAGCTATATGAATCTCATGCAGTGCAAAGGAACAGTAGCTGCCATCTCGTTACATTTAATGTTATAGTATTTGTATATCTGTGAACTTACTGTAATATTGTCACAAATTTTGGACGTATATATTATTATAGAGAATCTTGTAATGTACATTATTTTTCCATTACTCTCAATTTGAGATTTATTTATTTATTACGGGCTCTCTAAGTTTAAATCTTATATTAGCACTCATAATGAGGTGTACAAGGAGAAAGCCCTTGACTTCTTATTATATACTACTGATAGGACAACTGAGCTCAGTTTAACCACAATGATCTTTGAGATGGAATTAAAATATAACTTGATTAACATTAAACATATAAGACATAATTTACTAAGAGGTCGTTATCTCAGTTGAACACTTATACATGGACCATCTTAGGTGACATACACATTTTGACATCCCCACACAATTATGATATATGGCAAAAATTGTGAAATTTATCCAAAAAGAGGGTGATGGTGTGATGTAAAATGACTTAAATATTCCTACCACATGGGAGTGTACATGAGTGGTACATAAAAAAGGGTGTCAACCTATCATAAGAGTGAATATATATAGGTTTAATTGCATTTTTGAATAAGAGTGAATATATACAGGTATAATTGCATTTTTGATCTTCAAACATGATTGTGCAACTTTGGTACCACATCTTCTTTTAGTAATTTCCCACGGTTACATTGATTCATGTGATCAGGGCTGACCTAAGGACTAAGTCATCCAAGCAAGGGTTTTAAGCCTCGAGATTTTGGGTTAAAAAAAGGTCTTAAAATAAATCAATTTAGCTATAAGTATATAATATCACATATTAATAATCAATATTTATTTATCTTAGTTGGTCAATTTTAAAGCCTCAAATCTTTTTGGTCCTAAGGTCAAATCTTGGATTCAACAAAATTTGAATTATTACGCTTTTAATAAGCATTGTGTTATTTTTTATTTTATTTCAAAAGACCTCAATATAAAATTTGTTTTTAGACCTCTTCACATGTTGGGCCGGCCTTGCATGTGATATTATTTACTAAGATGACACCCAATCATGGCCAATATGACTTCTTCTTGTTTTTTTTTAAAAAAAATAAAAATAAAATAACAATTAAGGAAAAAATGGCCAAAAAATTTAAAACCTGGATTACATATTTGATATACTCTCAATTGTGAGTTAAATTGAGTGTTACATCAATAAATGATGGCATCTCAACAGTCAACTTATTATAAGAAATGAATTGAGTGTCACGTCAATAAATGATGTCATCTCAATATATAATTTGGATGAAATAAATAGGATAGTCATCGTAAGCTTAACTCAGTTGGTAAAGACAATACATAATATATGCAAAAGTTGGGGTTCGAACCCTGGACACCCCCACTTCTCCACGTTTAAAATGTGTGAGCTCCAACAACTAGACTATTTGACCCAAAAAAAGAGTAGGATTACCAAATCATAAAAGGGGAAATATATGGGGCATAAATCTTTAAAAAAAACAAAAAAAACTAGAAGGATAACATTACACAATAGTGATTCTTAAATGTAAAAATTCAATTAAACTAGGTTTTTTTTTGGTGTCCGGGGGTTTGAACCCCGAAACTTGCATATATTATGCATTGTCTTATCAACTGAGTTAAGCTCACAGGAACAAAATAGTATATTGATGCCTTTCAAATTATTGTTTAGATTACTACCATTTATATTGTGAATTTTTTTTTTGACAAATTTATATTGTGATTTTGAATATTAGTTACATGAATAAGTTTTTTATTTTGTAACAAAAAAAGATATACCAATTAAGGATATAAGTTTACTCGGTGTATCAATTTTAGATGTCTTACATAGTATTATTTTTTTAAATAAAATAAAATCAAAGAAAAAATAAAAAAAGAAAGAAAGACAATTAAAAACATCATCCCAACTGCCACGTTTCAAACAAGCTCAAATCTTGTCGTACATCTGCCCCATGGGATCACATATCTCTCATCTCTCTCAGAAATGGTTCTGTTATTCCAAAGTTATTTTATGAGGAAAAAAAAAATGTAAGTTGCAAGTTGAATTCAAACACATTCTCCTGGTTTCTGAAAAAAAAAAACTACAAATAATGACCTATTTCTTTTGATTTTTCTTTCAAAACAAAAGAATGATGAATCTTTAAGACCTAGGTCAACCTGCAATGTCAATATTGTCAGGTTGAATATTTTCTATGGTGTCCCAAGTTTAAATCTGAACCTTCCATTTTGTGTGTGTGAGTTTATTGCGTTGTTTGTTATTTGATGTTCAAACTCTTAATAGAAATGGCAATATTCTTAACTCCAAATAACCGTGCTCGGTAAAGGATGATATAAATGGTTATAACATAAACTCTTCGGCTATAAAAAAGTAAATTCATAATAAACAACAAACTGTTACTTTCCAAAATAAACTCTACCTCGTTTTTACTATAAACTGATAAATCATTACACACAACCTAATGGCTAATCCCTCAAAATTAAACCGAATAGGATCACATAGACAACAAAATTCTCCCTTGCCTAATAATGCCGACACTGCTGGGTTCTCAGAACTCAGATTCAACTTAAAGCAAACCGCTCATAATTCACATTTGATGAAAAAAATGGAGGGAAAACCCATTTGAATAATAAAATTAATTACAACAACCTGCCTTAAATATAATTACAGAGGGGTGAGAGAAGCAAGGAGACTGATCAGTAAAAAAAATACAGAAGGATTCCTTCGGCATCTATAACTTACATGCCCAAATATATTTCTAGAACCCCCTACTATCCAACAAAATCAATCTTGAGTGTCTTCCTCTTCCTCATCCTCACCCATAGAATCATCCTGCTTTTGATCCTCCTCGACATGGTCGACACCCTGAGTTTCTTCATCGGATATTGATTCACGCTTTGTGATCACTCTACCATCATCGTCGCCAGTGTCACTACAACTCTCAGTATCCGAATCAGATGAACCACTATGATCTTCTCCCTCTCGACAAGCAGCATCTTCAAATTGTTCTTTCAAATCAGGAGCAACAATGCCAATCATCTCACTTAGTGCTCGTCGTTCGTTTTTTCTAGCAACAGCAGCATCAGAAGGAGTGTTTGGACTCTCTGCCACCACAATATTTGAATCATTCAATGTCCCTGAACCTTCATTATTGTCTCTGCTTTTTGAAAGTTCATTTTCCTCATGTAAAGAAGGAGCAGTACTGCAAGCCCAGCTTGCGGCGACTTCAGATGTTATAAGGTCTTCGGTTCTGATTAGGAGGCAGCCAGCTTCTGCACCCTCAATAGTCTTTTGAGTATCTATATGATTATTTGATTGTGAGTGCTGTGAAAGTTCACGACAAGGTATTCGATCATGCTTCTCTGTTTCCATCGGTATTTGGTCAAGCTTCTCTGTTTCCATATCATCATCAATCTTCATAGTGTCCCCTTCTAAAGGACCATCCTTGTTCAAGTCAAAATTCCGTTCACCATTATTTGATGGACTTTCAGTTTCCAGAACTCGTTCAGTGCCTACAGTATCTCCTTCCATCATAGCTGTTGTGCCAGCACCATCAACATCAGAACCAACACAATCTCTAACACCGTGGTCATGATCAGCACTGGTGAATTCTGCCTCTTGTGTATTTTGAATTGCTTCTTGTGTATTTTGGCATCCTTCACTTCTTATATCACAGTCATGCTTCTCAGTGACACTTGCTTCGTTGCTCGATGTTTCAACTTGATCTCTGTTAAGCTTCTGAGCAGAAGTAGTAGATCCTGCCTTGGCAGCATTGTTACTGTGGTACACGACACCTTCTTTTTCTCTTCCCGAGGTTCCACCTACGACTCCATCCATATCTACAGAATTATTGTCATAATTCTCATCATCTTCTAGAGTTCTCTGCATAGCCTTCAATTGTTCCTGTTGCTTAGCGAACAATGATTGTATCTCCTCAGTAGTGGAATAAAATGATCGCAGCTGTGTTTCCCTGCATAAATCATTAAAAACTTCAGGTACAAAATCTAGGAAATTACAATCAACATGACGAATGAGGCAGGATATATTGCATCACAAAGCAAAACTGTCAAACAGCAGTACACATACAAACAGTACAACACAACAGACATTATCCCTCAAATTAGTTAGATTTGAACAAACCCCGTAGAAAAAGCACCATACAACATTGAAATCAATTATAAGTAAAGGAAGAAAGATGTTATAAATAGAACAAGAGGGTTTATCAGTAGCAAATACTAAAAAGATCTTGTCTAACCAAGAATTTTTAAAACATTGGATAATTGTGGATCTTATTGTACATGTTTCTATATATTTTCCAAATTAGAGGAGACAACATCCCGTGATCATAATTTACAACAAATCAAGCCGTACCGAAGCATGAGTCTTTCCCTGGCACCTTTTAACCTCCTCCTTTCAAAATCTAGATCTCGCATTGCAGCATTTATCTCAAGCTCAAGAATTGAAACTTTAGCCCATGCTTCTTCTCGAGCTGCCTGCTAACGACGGCAGTAAATATCTAAGTTAGAAATAAATAAACTTAACCCAAAAAAATGAGAGCTTAAAAGGACATGATAGAAAACAAAAAGGTAAATAATCAATCAGAAAGCCAAGCAACATCATAAATATAAAAGTCTTCAATCTTTGGATCTTAAGTACTAGTATGTTAAAATCATTATAATTGTTTCAATAACTTCTGCTGCAGTCTCACTGAAATAACATTAGCAAGAAACCTGGGTGTAAGCCAAGCAATACAATAAATATAAGAAACTTCATTATTTGAATCATGATACTAGTAAGTTACAATCATTACAATTGTTTCAATAACTTCTGCTGTCGAACTGAAATATTATTAGCAAGAAACCTGGGTGTAACTAGACATAATATCAATAAAAACACCTTTCATCAAGACAGTATTAGTATTGAATGCAATAAACTTTTCATAACTACCTTCTCGTTCTCAAGCTCTTTCCTTAATCTTCTTGTTTCTTGTTCAAGTTCCTCTACTTTCTGCTCCAAGAATTAGAATTTAATTTCAGCTAGATATCAACTAAAATATGATAAAGCAACATGATATTCAATACAAAATTGTTTGATTACCTTCATTCCATTTTCAGTGTTCTGCTTCTCTAGATGTACTTGGGTTTCCAACTGGCGAACTTTGTTATCAGAGACAACCAATTTTTGCCTAGTATCCTCCTGCAACAAAAAAGGAAAAAAGAGGAAAATCTCTATAAGTACATAAAAATCTTGGCCTGCCTTGGGCTAACAGGAGCAAAGTCAGAACCATACCAGCTTGGATCTCAAGGTTTCAACCAGCACACACATTTCTCTTTCTGACTCCTACAACACATAATAAGAAAGACAGCTTGTAAGCCCTTAGCTGGAAGCAAACAGTTTCTTACTAGTTTAGCATTAGAACTTTCAAACCTTTAGCTTATTTATTGCTTCTTGTAGCTCGCTTTCTCTTTTTAAGGCAGCATCTGAGAGTCGTTTTATTTCCTCCTGAGCCTCAGACTGCGCTCTATGAACAGCAGCTTTTAGATCAGCTGCAGCCTTTTCTCGTTCTTCTTTTCTCTGAGTCCGCTCTTCATCTAATTGTTCTTTGAGTTCAACAATATTTACCTTTTGACTGCAAGCAGGAGAGGGACACACAATTAACAGCTATAGTGTGGAACATAATTAGTACTACTTTTAGAATTATCCATCTGAAATAAATTAAGAGAAAACATGCAACCAACAAGGTACATCCTCCTATGACAGTGATATAGTACAAAGAAATTCAAAATAATGAGTGTTTCAAAACTTCGACAGAAGTTGTGCGAAACAATCTCAACTTTACCCACATAGGTACTTGATACTGCAGACAATCAGGTTCAAGATAAATGCACCTCCAGGGAGAGGCAAATGGTAGAATTAGGCGTGGCTTGACATTGATTTGGCACTTCATATCATGGGCCATTTGGGGCTCAGAAGTGGTTGCTATATTCTCTAAAGAAGGACCCAGGTTTCTACGAGCTGGTGGGTCTCATGCTCTGAAGCATGGGTACTTGTAAAAAGGTGAAGTACCCGTACCAGGTATGCGTACGGTACTCGTAGTACTTCATTTTTTGTCATTATTCTATTGTGTGTGAAATTGTGGTTTTCTCTTATATATTGACATAATGTGCATATGAGTTTTTTTGTTGTTGTAACCAACTCTAATTTTCAACTTTTTAAACTTTTATCGTGATGTTTTTGCTGTAAGTTGAAGAATTCAGGTCTCATGTTATATTATATAACAAAACTCATGATTCACTTGACGCACCCGTACCTTAATTTTTTTAAAATTACCGTATTCTCGTACCGGTACCTGTATTGTACCGGGTACTGTACCAGTACATATGCAACATTGGTCTCATGTCATAAAGGAGCCGCAATGGAAATGGCTGGGTAGGGTGCCTAAAGGTCCCTGTCTCTAATCAATTATGAATGGTGTGTGGACCCCTTGAGCATTTCTCTAGGCGTAGTGGAAATGGTTCTTGGGATGGAGCACCTGTTGTACTCCCATCTAATATCAGTTTTTGATGTTCTGTTTTAAAAAAAAGTCAGATAAAACAAGGTTAATCTCTAATACAATACATAGAATGGTTTCTTGCATTGCATTTGCATCCCCAAGACCTTTGATTCCACAAAGAAATGTATGGATCAAAGTCGGAATCAATGTAATCTTAATGGACAGTCACGATGGCAATAACTGTTGGTGTCATTTCTATTTTCTTTATTCTCTTGGTAATTTAAAAGTCAATCAACCAAGGTGCCGATGCAGCTATATAAATATGAGCCAATTATCATATATTACCTGGATCATGATGAATCTAATAAGAGAAAACAATACTAAGTATTGTGGAAGTGAGAAATGAAACCATAAGAATTATATAAATCATACCTACTTATAAGTTCATTTGATTCAGCACATGACTGCATAGAAGCACTAAGTCTTTCATTAAGGTCTTCCAGAGCATGTTTTTGTTCAGCAAATGCCCTGTTGACATCTCCTAGTTCCTTTTGTTTGAGATCAACCATTTGCTGTAAATCTTTTATTTGATCAAGGTAACATTTTGTGATGGACTCTTTGGCATATTTTAACTCCTACAAATTGGATCATAACTTAGTTAAGACATTGCATATTACAAATCATACGAGTACTTAAGATGGAATAAATATTAACTATTTCTTTTAGAATGCACAGATAGTTGTTAAAGATCACACGTGCCCTTTCTTGTGAAACAAGGAGTGGTTATAAATATTAATTAGGAAGAAAGGGGGTTTACAAAATGAAATAAAATTGTATGCGAAGTATTGAAATTGAATTTTTTTGGCAAAGCCTCAGCTAACGCCGGGGATTACATACACTTTCATGGCGCTCAACAGCTGCACGATTGTCACTACGCAAAGTATCAATTATAACCACCTGACTCTCCAATTGCTTTCTCAATTCCTGTCAAGATTCAAGATAATTGGATATAGTCAGAGGAAAAAAAAACTATTTAACAATAATATACAGCAATCTTCTAAGTTAACACACCGAGTTAGATCTTTGAAGGCTTCGAAAATCATCAAGTGATATAGGACCCTCAGCAGCACCAATGCCCAAACCTTTCAATCTCTTGTTTTCAGAAACAAAATCCTCTACACATTCAAGAAAAAAGACACAATGAAAGGAAAAAGCATAAGAAAATGAAACAATAGCAAATATCAGTATGAATATCAACATACTTTATATCTTAATTACCAATATCAGTGATATGTGTGTGTAAACTTGTAAGTTGTAAGCCTTAACTAACTCTGTTGAGTTAGAGTTTAGGAGCTGGGTAGTTATTCTGTTATAGTTCAGTAACTGCTGTATTCTCTAAAGTTAGTACTTTGTACTCTAGGAGTTCCTCAGTTATCTATAAAAAGCTAACAGTTTATCAGATTATATACAATGAGAATAGCATTTAATTTTCAGTTCTGTCTCAGTTTTGTACATTCTCTTCACAATTCATCCCATTAGAGAATTTTAATAATCAATACATGATGTAAATTGCAAGAGTAACTATCAGTGTATAGGAAGCTTGAATTTGACATACATGCATACATCAGAGTAAAATTCAGGGATGATTAAATTTAGTTCACATTAGAGCTCTTCATAATAAAATATACCTGCTTTGCGTTTAGCAACTCCATTGTCTGCCACAGGATTTGAAACATGCACCTCTCGATATACAAAAGCAAATGCAACTTCTGCAAGATAACACAAATAATAATTTGGAAACAGAATAAAACCATACTGCTTGATAATATAATATGCTCAGAAGGAAAGATATACTCAGCCAGAAAATCGTCAACTTTTTTTAAAAAAAAATACAGTGCTCGTCCAATTTTATAAAACAAATAACATCCAGAAGGAAAAGTAAATAAACCAAAGATTGTAGTACATCCAAATCAAATACAGAGGATAATTATTTATTTTTTCTTACAAATAACAATGAAATTATAAAAAGAGAGGATAGATGAATAGATAAGAAATGGAGTACAGATATGATATGAAACGAATATGGGAAAGTTTGAAATAAGAAGACAAGGCGCGGCTCTAAACAATACATATCTTAAGGCAAAAGAGAGAATGCTAAAGCAAAATAGAGAATGCATATTTTAAAGTTAGCGAGTCCTTGTAGATATAACAAAATGTTATCATTGATCTAATTCTTAGGGTATTCCTATCTGTCCAATAGAATATTAGTTCATAAATAAAAAACTTAAATTTTGCTAAACATATCTAGAAGTATTTGAAGAATCTGTGAAGTGTCCGATTGCGACATAATTAAAAAAATCCAACACAAATGTAGCACAACAAGGCTACTGTTTATGTCTTTGTTTCCTTGACCAAAATATGAAGTTTCTCAAATCTTAATGATATTTTTGTTTGGGTTAGGCTAACAAGTGCCCTTAGTGCACTTGTTAAGGATTCAAAAGAAGAAATAATTTATAAAATTTATGTAGAAAAAGTTTCTTTTTGAAGTTTCAATGTCTTGAATACACAATTTCCAAGAAAAAGTTTCTTCTTTGGACTTCTAAACAAGTGCCCCAAGGGCACTTGTTAGCATTTCCCTTTTTGTTTTCATACTTGTAATAGTTAAAGGAAGTTGAATGATCAAATATAGGGACTGGGGAATAAGTGATCAGAACTACATTACAGACAAGTAAGAAAGAAAATTCTACAAATTTAACATCTAAGGAGAAAAAAAGTTGAATAAGAATAAAATAAAAAGTAAAAACAGGAGACATTGAGCCAATGGAAGGAATTCATATTACCATGCTGAGGAGGAGCTGCAAATGATATAATATCACCATGGCAGACTTTGACAGCAGTACCGTTCTTTTTCAACTTCTCCCAGTTAAGGTAAGTTCCATTTGTGCTGAACAGTGATTCACAAAAGTTAGAATATGATGAGATTAAAAAAAAACACTCTTTTCTTCCTCTCTCAAGTAAGAGAAAGGATGAGGGAACCAAAGCTCTATAACGAAGCTACTACCTTGTATCTTTCAAGAATATTGATGTGGTATTCTCCATATTTTCATTAGTAATCTTGGTCCTGTATATTCTGCAATGATTTGCACTAACGGAATTCGAATCAATCTGGAAACGTACATCCTCTACCAATCGTCCAATGCAATGCTCATCAGCAGTTAATAAGATATTAATTCCCTGGTTACAAAACTTTAATCATATAAAAAATTGAAAAAGCAAGGAACACTTGAACCAAAAAATAAAAAATCAAATAAAGCGCCATTGCCATCGGTGGTCACGGCAAGAACAACCAGGTCACATAATAAACTCCCATGCAGAAGTGAACTCCAGCATAACTTTCTACTATAGAAGTCCATAGATGTACGACTCAATTAAATACAAAACAATTTGCAGCCTGTTTACTTTGCAAAAACACTTAGTAGCAAATTAATCCATGAATTATATCGATTACTAGCAAATTAGTTCGCTGAATTATATCGCTTATTGGCAAATTAGTCCTTACAAGTAACAAAATGACCAAGTTGCCCAACGTCGTTCAAAATCAAATCTTTTTTGCTAATTTGCAGATTACAAGTGGTAAATGCTCAATCTCTACAATTTCTATGGGCAAATTGGTAATTTAATGAGAATAATTTCCTTGTGATACAAAACTGAATTAACCTAATTTGAAGTTGAATTACCTGATGCCTTTTGCGGGCATTGTTAGAGATGGCAGTGAGAACACCCCAAACATTAGGATCAGAATTGTGAAGAGGTTGAGAAGCGAAATTGGAAGCAACAGAAACAATGCGATCTTTGGCTCCTAAAATTGATGCTGGATTCTGCTGCTGCTTGTTGGGAGAGTTTCCGTTGGATCTCGGAGTTCCTCCGTTTCCGCGGGTTTTGTCTTCTTCCATCGCCATTGGTTGATTGCAGTCACAGTCACAGTCACAGAGAGAGAGAGGGGGAAAGAATTCGCGGGAATTGAAAACCCTAATTATGTAATTCGCGGGAGTGTGTTTTTATATTGGGGGGTGTGTGTATGGAAGTTAGTGAAGTGTCAAAGTGTGTTGTGAGTATAGCTTCCCTCGGAAGTCTCGCAAGTCGCAACTCCCCCCTTGACTTTGGATCATTAGTTTGCTCATTTTCAGATTTCTTATCATAGTATTTTTTAAGAATTTACACATACAACTGCTTTGAAACTTAAAAGTGATAATTAAAATGAAAGAAAATCTCTATCTCTATCTCTATTATAAATATTTGGCTTAATTTTTTTTTCAAAGTACATATGTCACCTATCTATTATGAGCATCATTTAACAGAAAAGAAAAGAGCATTGTTTTTTTTGGAAGAAATGAGCATTGTTTTTTTTTTTTTGAAGAAGCCAAAATGAAATTATATTAAACGTCGGGAGTAATTCATCTCGCACAAGGTGTGCAAAGAGAGTCACTCCTCAAAAAATACAAGAGCAGGTTTCTGTTACTACACAAAACAGAATGAAAAAGAGACAAGAAGACTACTCCCTAACACTCATACAAATTAAAGAGTGTCGCCACCATTCATTATAACTGAAAGCTGAAGTGAGCCTATTCGCCCTTAACCAAGTAAAAGATACAAACTTTACTTTGTCTAATAATTGAACCAAGTCCAGTGCTTTGTTTTTGAAAATCCTATTGTTTCTTTCCTTCCAAACCGTCCAAACGCAAGCATGCCAATTCACTCTGAAGAAAGAATGAGTAAATCGCGGTAACCCCGCCATGTGACCAAACTGAATAAGATGCTCACAGACAAAGTCAGGAGAAATGAATAAGACCTGAAGCCACTGATAAACCCCGTGCCATACACTGCCAAAGATGTCACATCGGAAAAGAAGATGACTCGCCGTTTCTGAACACCCACAACCACCTATGCAAAAAATGCCATCATGATGACGAGCTCTCCTACGGATAAGATTGTCTTTGGTAGGTAATCTGTTGCGAAGGAGCCTCCAAACAAATATTGAAACCTTTAACGATACCTGCTTCAGCCATGCTACATAAGAAAATCCACGCTCCAGAGAGGTGTCAGATAACGTGAGATACTGGTAAACCCCCTTAACGCAATAGCCGTTAATAGGATCCATAACCCAGCGCCACCTGTCAAGAACATGGTCCTGCAAAACAATATTACACAACAAGGAAGAACACTCTGTAACTGACTCCTCTTCCCACGCCAAGAGACACCTCCGCCACTCCCAAGCATCACCTCCGACCACCCACCCTCTCCTATCCATCTCCCTCACCATCACCCCCTTATTTTCAGCCAGGTCATACAAGCGAGGAAAACGCACACATAGAGGTGTGTCCCCCACCCAATTATCCAGGCAAAAATAGGTGCTACTCCCTCCACCAACCACTCTACGAACAGTCTCCTCAAACCAACTTCCCTCCCCAATCCATCCCCACTCCGTATACCGGACATCATCCTCCACCCCAACGAACTATCCACCCCTTCCTTCAGCCGCCCTCCCACCTCCCCGTACCTAGCCTTTAATGATGTATGTGGTCCATATAAACCACATACATCATTAATTGAATGAACCTAAAAAGTCAAATTTGCTTATATTTAAAAACGGAGGGAGTATATTTCACCATCACTTTCAAAATTTCGGGATTCAACATGAGTTTAAAATCAAACAAAAAATGTAACATATTTATTATGTATTAGAGAGAAATTAAGTTATGTGAGGAAGTAGCAAACTATTCTAGGCATAGAGAAATTAAAGAATATTACGTTATGCGAGGAGTGTGTGATATGATTTGCTATTAATGACTATTTTTTTTTTTTTTTACATGCTATTAATGATTATTTCAAAATCAAACGAAAAATTTATGGGCTGAAAATTTATTTCTATTATTTAAAAATACGATAAATATATTCTTTTTAGGTGATTACAAGCGAATTGTTTAAAAAAGAAACAGGGAATTGCATTCCCTAAAAAAAAAAAATAGGGAAGTGCATATAAACGAAAATTTTCCCTTTTGTAAAAAAATAGAGTAATTATAAAAAAATAGAACAAGTTTTTTTTTTTTTATGAAAAAAAGAAGATAAGAAACCGTTTTTTTTATTTTAAATTCTTATTTGTGTTTGGAAGAATTCCAGTTAGATATTTGACTACCTCTCGATAGAACTTTGGATTACTAATACTTATTCCACTAGAAGCTGAAAGGTTAACACAGAGAAAAAAATTATGGTTTTTCTTTATGATGAATATGTTAATTATTAGTATCATATTTGTTTGTAATTTTTTATTTGTAACTCTAAAAAAATTGATAATCTATAATTACATCAAATTTTGGGTATGCATAATTTTTTTTAGGTCTAGACAAATTTATGAATCAGATTGTAATTTTGCTTTCACTTTCAATATTTCTCACACCATTTCAATATTCATTCGATTAATTCAAAATTATTCCTTAAATTTATACTTTTTGTATCCATCGATCTTCATTCTGCAATAAACTCATAAATTGGTTCTTTGAATGGTTATCTGAGCAATAACTTATTTTTGTTATTTAACTCTTTAAGAACTCTCACATGATTTTTTTTGTCGTTCTCTTCAACTTTTTCTTCCGGTTTATTAGTTGATAGTAAATTGTTAGAGGAGAGGAGATGATGTCAGGTTTCGGAGATCAAACCTAGAACCGCCAACTTAAATTTCCTTAAAACGCCTGGTAGCTCAACTTAAATCTCCAACTAATGGACTCTGCAATAAAAATTGAGACATTAACAATAATTAAAGAGTCAATTGTGTCTTGAAAATGATTAAAAAATAAATAATTATATAATTGAAAATAATAAGTAAAAAACTAGACAATTATACCTCTGACAATAATTTAAAAAGAAATAATTTGATATCCCAACAAAATATTTTTAAGCATAGTGAGATAAAGACTAAATTTTCGGGTTTATTTTTTTTAACTTATTTTTGCCACATGATGAATTTGTAACCTTGATCCATCTTCAAGATTTGAGTTTTCATGATTGTGACAACATAAAGTTTTTGTTTAGATTGAAGAAATGTATATTGAATCATGTAGTTCCCTAGAGTCCTTGCCTCTATATATTTTCCCTAACTTACAGACTTTGAACATTAGCCAATGTGAGAAGTTAAACCTGTTGTTAATCTTCCTAATCTAAAGATGCTTCCAGTGTTTCTATCTACAATGACTCGTCTTAAAAGGCTCTCCATATTTTACTGTCCTCAACTGTTGAGTCTTCCAAGTGACATGCATCGCCTCACTACCTTTGAAGATTTGTTCATTTTATTAGTTGTTGCTAGTAATGTTTGTTAATTAGTTTAAAGCTTCATGTAGCACTACACCTTCTTTACAACTTTAACCCATTCTTTTAACCGTAATTCTTGTCAAAAAAAGAGAACTTGTTTTGAGAGTGACATTTTCTTCATTTACTCAACAATGTAGATGATGAAACTGGAGTGGTAAAAGGCATATGCAGCTTTAAGGATCACAAGAGAGAGCGGAGCAGCAGTAGTCGATGATGAATGATGAAACAGGATGTGTACATTAGCATATCTTTTTACTATTACCTTCCGACGCAAGGAAAACCCAATCACAATCTTCAGTTCACTACCCCATAAGTAATAGCACACATTAGTTGTAATCAACTCCAATTTTGTTTCTTGAATCGCCATAAAGTCAATGCTCGGCTGAGTCTCTGAAGTTATTTCAATTTTGTTAAAGAAATTATTTCAAGTCAATTCATTCAAATTTTGAAGCCCTCTTTTTCCTTAAGGAATCAACTACCCGTTGACGACGTGTAATTCTTAAATCTCGTTAAATATGCATTGAAACTTTCTGATCCTGGAGGCCGTAAATTGTAATTACCAGATCTAGTTATTTTCATCTCTTTCGCAGTAATAATATTTTAGCAAGACGATTTATTGCTTAATATTGTTTCATTGTTGTCATTATCATTGTTATTATTATATATTGATTGCAGGTTGGCATGCTAAATTGTTCAAACTTGTTGAGCTGCTTGATGCTTATTTTATTTTACTTACGCAAGCTTGCTCCTTCTTTTCTTTTTAAAAAATTATAATGTAAACCACTTGTTTGGTTCTTCTAATTAACAATAATAATGCAAACAAATAAAGCATCGGCTCCCCCATGAACAAAATAAGTTGACTTCTGTGTACAGAACCTAAGTGAAGGCTTCATTATCACAACTACTGTGAGAAGAATTTCCAAAATATAAATTTAGAAAGTTGCAATGGTTGAGACAGTGCTTCATATGCTAAAGTTGCAATGCTTCATTGTTGTTTCAATGTTAGGAAAACTTGCTTCGTATGCTTATGAATAAGCTTCTCAAGCCTATGGTCTGTATAAAGATCTACAAGGGTTCAAAGACACGTGTGTTGTTGGATGCTGATCAGGGTAAGAAAGACCAAAATCATGGGCTGCAATGGCTGAGACAGATTCAAAAGATATGCTATGATGCTGAAGATGTATTGGAAGGATTTGAGTTGCAGGACAACCGAAAGCAAGTTGTCAAGGTTTCCGGATGCACCAGGATGAAGGTACATGGCTTCTTTTCTTCCTCTAATTAACTTGTTTTCCATATTAAGATGGCGCATCAAATCAAAGATATTAGGGACAGATTGGATAAGGTAGCAGCTGATGGAACCAAGTTTGGTCTTGTGAGTGTTGATCAAGGACTTGTTGTCCAAGGAAGAGAAATGACTTATCCTGGATGTTCAAATTTCAAATGTAATAGGAAGAGAGAGGGACATAGAATAAATTATGAAGCTTTTAATGCAACCACATCCTCAGGGTGATGGCGAAGGTGATAAAAGTTTGTGTTTCCAATTGTGGGAATTGGAGGATTAGGGAAAACTACAATTGCAAAGTTGGTGTTCAGTGTCTCCAATGACTTTGATATCAGGCAGATCATTATTAAAATCATTAACTCAGCTTCAGCTTCAGCTCCAACGGATACTTTCTCTCACCATGAAAACATCACAAACTTATATATTGTGCAACTAGTAAGTCGTATGAAACAGACACTTTTCGGCCAAAAGTTTTTACTTGTGTTAGATGACATATGGAATGGCGATCGTGCAAAGTGGCTTGAATTGAAAGATTTGATAAAAGTTGGCGCACCAGGAAGCAAAATTATCGTGACAACACGTAGTAACTCAATTGCTTCGATGATGGGTAATGTTCCCTCATATGTTTTGGAAGGTCTTTCTACAAAGGATTGTTTATCTCTATTTGTCAAATGGACATTCAAGGAAGGCGAAGAAGAAAAATATCCAAATTTACTAGAGATCGGAAAAGAAATCATGAAAAAATGTCAAGGGGTTCCACTAGCCGTGAGAACGTTAGGAGTTCCCTCTTCTCAAACTCTGATTCAAGTAAGTGGAAATTTGTCATGGACTCCGAAATATGGAATTTAGAACAAAGGAAAGATGATATTTTTCCTGCCCTAAAATTAAGTTATGATCAAATGCCATTCTATTTGAGACAATGTTTTGCTTACTTTTCCCTTTACCCCAAAGATTATATCTTCAATAGTTATGAAATGTATTTTCTTTGGGTATCCCTTGGACTGGTTAGATCCCTTAATGGAAGTGAAAATCTAAAGAATGTTGCAAGAAAATATATTGATGAGTTACATTCAAGATCATTTCTTCAGGATTTCAATGACTTTGGCTACTGTTGTGAGTTCAAAGTACATGATTTGATACATGATCTTGCATTGTATGTTGGCGGAAAGGACTTTGTCGCGGTAGACTCGCATATTCAGAATATACCTCAACAAGTAAGACATATATCAGTTGTTGAAAATGATTCAGTTAACTGTGCTTTGTTCCCCAAATCCAAAAGTGTGAGAACCATACTATTTCCTATTGATGGAGTGGGTTTGAAAAGTGAAAGTGTTCTGGGTAAATGGATATCAAGATACAAATACTTGCGTTTTCTCGATCTTTCTGGCAATGCCAAAATCAAAAGACTTCCAAGTGCCATTTGCAAACTCCTAAGTTTGAAAAATTTGTCACTCATTGGGTGCACAGAGCTTGAAAAATTGCCGAAAGGATTAGAGAAATTAATTAGACTTCGATCTCTGCTTGTCACCACAAAACAATCTATTCTGCCACATGATGAATTTGCCAGCTTGAACCATCTTCAAACTTTGTGTTTTTATGATTGTGAAAATTTGAAGTTTTTGTTCAAACAGCAACTCCCTTCCATTGAAGAACTGCATTTTGGATCATGTAGGAGCCTGGAGTGCTTACCTCTTTATATTTTTCCTAAACTACAAACTCTGTATATTAGTGATTGTCAGATGTTAAACCTGTCACTGAACAACGAAAACCGATCCAAAAGGTTGAAACATTTGAAGCTTAAGAACTATCCAGGGCTTCTGGCATTGCCTGGGTGGACTGTAGGTACATCAGACACATTAGAGACCTTAGAAATTTCTGGTCTTCCAGATCTTAAGATGCTTCTTGAGTGTTTAACAACAATGTTTAATCTTAAGAGAATCATTATTCATAATTGTCACCAACTGTTGTGTCTTCCAAGTGTGACATGCATCGCCTGACTGCCCTTGAAGATTTGCGCATTGCTGACTGCCCTGAATTATGCCGAAAATATTTGCCTCGATATGGTGAGTACTGGCCCATGATTTCTCATATCAAGAACATTTTCATTAAAGAAACAAGAGTAGAAGAGAAGGAATGAAGTGGTAAACATTATTTTGTAGTATCAAACATGTGTTAGTTGCACTTCCTAAACTATTTTCCTGTTTAAGAAAGAGAAATGATATTTGTACAACCATTTTTTTGACAACTTTTGAAACAACCCTCTCTCTCATACTCACATGTGTTTTTATTTTCTTTCTTCTTTTTTTCTCTCACCATTGTTTTTGTCCAATCACAAGAGGAGAAAAGAGGTTGTCACCAAAGTTGTCTAATATTAGTTGTACAAATATCATTCCTCTTTAAGAAATAAGGTTAGAGCTGAAATCACATGATTTATCAAAGTAGTATAGTTTCATTTCATATAAAAAAAATTACTAAAGAATGTGAGTAAAACAAGATTTAGTTTTTGAAAATAATGTTTCTTTTGTTTACTCGCAAGGTAGATGACGAGGTTGGAGTGGAAAAGGGATATACAGCTTGAAGAGAGCAAAGGAAGAAAATATAGTTGTATCAGCAATCCAACATTGACCAAGAGTGTAAACCAGTGGTAGATGACATTAGAGAATATGATATCAGCATGAATGGAAAATAGTTGTTTTTATTATAATGTTTGATGTATCCTAAGATTTCAAAATGCTTATTGTCTTTCATGTTATATTCTCAGCCTAGTTCTCAAAAACACGTCTATGAAAACTTCACATTTGTTGTGATTTAATTGACAATGGCTTTATTCACTCAAATCAACTCTTTCCCACTTAAGCAAAATGGAGGACCCAAGTTTTTTAAAATACAAATTTACTGAGTTATAAAACAACTCCTTTTAAAATATTGTTTGACATACAACTCTTTCTCATCTCGTCCAACACATCGTGAATTCGCAGGAAGGGTGAAAAATATGTTTCACCTGAACATGATACTTTAAGAACTAAAAATGATGCTATACTCAATTTCAGTGTCTTTAAGTAAAGACATGCACAAAGAATCACATCCAATATCGTAATTGAACAACTGCATAGAAAGCAGATCAAAACTATAAAGTTAGCATACAAAAATAATAATAGATTGAACAACATATGTAGGAATCAAATGTTGAAGCACACGTTGTGATCAAGGATTCCTTTACAGTCGAGGTTTAAACCACCATCCGAAGATTGGATTGTTGTTTTTCTATCATTACAATCTTTAGCTTCCTTTTCATGTCATCCCAGAATGCAAATACAGGATTGTTACCAAAAATTCAGGGTAGAAGTTCAACCTTGTCAAAGGAAAAGAAACTTACCCTTCCTTCAGTGACCAGGCAAATTTTCAATTGAATGCCACCATATTTTCTCTCAAGAGCTTCAATGTCTGCTTTAGATGGACGATGACTCCTAACAGATTTCCAAAACCAGATAAAGGAGTAAAAAATGAAAGAATGTTGGAGCTAAGGAGAAATTTGAATAGCTATTCATGTAAAACGACTGAAAAATCAGCGTGGATTTTTTTTAGTTCAACTTTTTAAATGAATACACATAATGTGTCCAAAGTGGTCCAAAAAGATAGACTCCACACATCACTCTTAATGAAAAGAAATGAAAGGTATTACTCCAAAATGCCTAATAATTACTCAAGGAAGTCATGAAGCACATAAATTACCATAGAAATGGCAATTGTATCTGACAAAAGTTATTTTTAGAGATTAAATTGTAATTTCGTAGCGTGGAAAGATATTTAGACATTAAATTGTTCTCAATTTCTCGACAATTTTTTTATAACAGTATAAAGATCACTAAATAATAAAATGTTTGAATCTAAAGTAATCATACTGTTATGATCAAAGAGATGTAATAATTACTACCTAGACAAGTACAGCAGAAAATTTGGAATACCAGGAGAAGACTTTCTAAACCTCTTGTTTGGAAGATAAACATCAAAATCTGGCTTCAAATCGTTAATCTTCAAGTCACCAAATAACTTATCAATGGAATGCTCGACTTTGGTAACCATATCTACTAATTGTCTGCTTTCTTCTGTTCCTTCAAGATCAGAAGATTTAAGGGAACTTCTAATATTCTTTAAACTCCAAGCAACACCATGCCGCCGAACTATGTAGCCAAGAGACTTGAGGTGCTTATAAGCCTCAAAAAGTTCCAAACAACATCCAAACTTCCCACCAACAACTTTTTCATAAATTTCTATTGGAGATATACTCCTATCACCATTATCTAATAGATCTAAGACTTCTAGTTTCATAAGATACCTGCGCCAAATCAAAATTTACACAAGCACTAGTTTACAAAACTTTATCCTAGCAAAATGTATAATTACAAATTCCTTTTTCGGCTAATTTTGCATCTAACACACATCATATAATCTCGCAAAAATTGTACACCTAACTAAATAATTTGTTTCTTACACAAATAATTTGTTTATTTTAGTCATATTATTAAATATAAATCTTTCTTTCCTTTCACTATCACTCATACCAAACAACTAAAAATCATCACACTTTCCACTCACTTTCTTTTCACTTTCTTTCCTTAAACTTTCCTTTACCATCCAAACAAAGTCTTAGAGTGATCAAAGACTGCCAATCTCTGTATATCCAGCAAAGAAGCTCTCAATAGCAATCACTAGTTTCATAAAGTAAAGAAGATTAGATGATTAATGAAAAGTATGGATCTTTATTTTTTAAATACATTAATACACACTTCGTCTTAATGGAAATGTATATTGATTAATGAAAAGTTATAGGATTTAGTAGCTAGTTACCATACTTAATGAAAATGTATTGATTAATGAGAGAGAATTTTTTTTCTTAAAAAAACTTGGTAATACTAACCGGATCTAGGATCGACTAATTTGAGAGCCTTAAAGTATGGATTACTTCATCAAAACTTGATAAGAGCTAACTCCAACGTCTCAAGTCTAACATCATTAAATCAATCCAAATTGGTTAATGAGAGAGAATTGTTGATTACATGGAGAGATACTACATGCTTATATAGCCAATTCTAACGTAACTAATTATTGTAATAACTATTGTAACTATATAAAAGTAGAATCCGTAAAAACAACAACACTATTAAAGTAGAAAAGAATGCAATCACACGAACTATAGCTAGGCAAATTAGCATGAGTGTGTGAAGGTAGCTTGCTGAAATACTTCCACTACTGGCCATTTGTCTCTATCAAATCCATGTATGTGATTGGCAAAACCAATACCGACTTCCTGTGCCATAATCTCCAACACAATATTGATCTTCTAACACATTTGTCATATAACATTTTGACCATTTGATGCAACTCAACCACTACAAGTAAAATGTAAAAAAGGTACTTGATGTACCACCACGAGTCAGAAAGAAGCATTGACACCAAAAAAGCCAAAGAAAATGAGCCAAAAATTGTCATGATAATGCTAAAATGAGTAGCATATGAAGGCCAACATAACCAGGCTCTGAAGGATAAATAGTAACCTAATATGCCAAACAAACAAGCTCTTGTGGTCAAAGGGTGAAGTTGGAATGGGGAAATTGTGTTATTACCTGCACTTTGAACTTGAAGGAATCCCAATAGTGTGGGAAATGTAAATGCATAGATTTTATGCCGGTGGGTTGTGAAGGAATAATGAGCTTGGTTACATGCAATTGAGATAGGAGTAATTAGGTTGAAGGTTTGCTGGTGGACATAGAAGGTAGCTCGCCATTGAGAGGTTGGTTCAAATGGACAAGCCATAGTGATCATATACTATGTTGTATACTATTAAGCTAGCTAGACAGTGTTGAGACAGATATGTTTTAGTTCTATTTATAAGGTTTTTGGGGAGATTATTTAGTCCAACTTTAAGAGTTCCAAATTTCAACTTTTGGGTAGACTATATGTGCATCTTTGGTATCACAGTGGATTTTCTTCGAAATCACGTTGATTTGATTTGGCAAATCCACCATGTGACCAAACAAGTACTAAGACAAATCTTTAGCCCATGTCACAGTCCTTCGGTTGTATGTTTCTTAACTATTCCAAATAATGTTAACTGTTAAGTGCAAATTTTAGGATTTTTGAGAACTACTAAACTAAAGAAAACATAAGTAAATGAAAAGTATAACGAAATTGATAGATAAGAGTAAAATAAGTTATGTGATTGACCGAGAGTGTCTAAAATGAAATGTACAAGTGGTATTTATTAACAAAGATACATAGGATGTAATATTATCGACAATAAACGTGTCCTACTAAGACCCGGCCCTTGATGTCGTTATTTGGCTAAACTCGGAAGTAATGAGTAAGATTATGATTGTTGTTGTGTGTATGTGGCGCCCCAAGTTTCGCAGCATTTTCCGATACCTTGTCCATTCAACTTTCTCTCTCCAATTGTGCTTCCTAGGTTCTAGCTGTGTTTGTCATCTTGAGCTGTGAAATAGTAAAATGAATCCTTGAGACTGACTTCGACTAACTCATATTCGAGTGATCAATCAATTGGCTATCCAAGTATTGACTCACCCTTAATTCGAGTGTGTTCTGTCTGTCTCGGTTAAGAATTTAGATCATTTTAAGGTGTAAACAATAATTTTTCTTAATTATTACTATTATTTTTATAAGCTGCTTGCTAAATTGTTGCTATGAGGTGGTAGCATATTTTTTTAAGCACTAATTTTATAGTAGCTCGATCAACTTTCAAGGATCTTCACAATCGTTCCTGTCTTTCTCATTACTTCGTAGAATTGTATTTTCTAGGATATGGTTTCCATTAGTAACGGAAACACGCCAAATCTGTTTGACAAAGTAAATGTATTTTCATAACTAAAGATACTTCTTGTAGAAATGTTGTTATTATGTTCGTGATATTATTTTTAATTGAATAAATCCTTTCAGTCGATATTATATTCTTGTATGATTTGGTCTATCTGCAAAGAGGCATATAACTATAGGAGTGGATTTCCTCGTATAAAATTTTATGGTGGGAGTAAAGTGATGCATCTCTCACCGATCAAAATCACCTCACTTTACATAAATTTTGTTTATTTGAAAAGAGTTTTGTTGGTGTAAAAAAGTTTTACACTGTCAATGATGTGTTACAACATCATTTAATTAGTTAAAAACACATGATTTGGCATATCTTATAAATTACCACACATGTGTAACTCATTTCAAAAACTAAAATGTTATTCTTTTAGTCAATTATTTTTAAAATAAATACATAAAATCTTCATAAAATTACTTTATGAAATTTTGCCAATTAAATATTATGAAAGTCATCACATACTACAAAATCAATTAAAAGATGGATATTCATAAACGTAGGGTGCTAACATTTACGAGATCTTCAAAGTTTGACCTCATTTTGATATTTTGAATCAAAATCTACAAGAGTCGTTGTATTGATTTGCTAAATCTACAAACAAATCAGCATTTTGATTTTATTTTGGTGAAAATCAGCATGTTGATATACAATGTTAGAAAGGTTACCCTTATTTGGAACATAACTTACTATTATTTGTGGGTTGAATCCTAATCCCCATCATATATTTGAGTATTACTTTTCCCACCATGTTGTCTTCTAGCGCGCTCTGTGATTTTGACGAAAATACCCTTTGTCCGGATTATAAAATCCGGACAACGTTCGGATTGTATAATCTGAAATGATTAGAAAATCACCCTGCTTTATGTCACTTGTGAAACTTTGACTTGATCAGGGTGAAAGACTACTCGAAAAACTTAATCCGGACACAATGGTTACATTCCAGAATACAAATTCCAAACACCCTGTATTTGAAGTGGGCGGAAAAAATAGTCGTTTTTTTTTCTTCCGAAAAATGAAATCCAGACAGCTAGGTTATATATAGTTCTCCAGAACCTAGCTGAAGCACAACCCCTTTATCACAAACACTCCCCACACCTCTAAAAACACACCATTTTCGGGCGAAAACGTGGTTTGGAGCAGCAATCTGGCCATCAAGGGGGGTTAACATCATCATTTTCGTATGAATGCAAAGGTAATGTGTATATAAACCTTCCCCCATTCGTTTTTTTAAGTGATTTCCTTTTGATCACGTCATATGATCTGTACTGTACCGTTCTGGAATATTAAATCCGGACTGCATTCATGCAGTTTGGATTTCGAATTTCGGATTGCACCAGTACAGAAACTGTGTTCATTTTCTGACTATGTCTGGCACTGTTTTCAGATATGGTTGTTCTGGTTGATGCCCCAAATGATGATCCACCTGAGATTGAACCTCCTATTGTGTTGCCTCTTCTTTTACTTGAAGATGTGCATGGTTCTGGAATTGCCAAATCCGAGAATCTCCCACCACCACCATCGAAACTTGAAATTTCTTTAGGCGATGTGAAAGTAGAGGATGCTCCTCCTCCTATTCCTCCTGTTGTACCACCTCCAGTTGTTGTTGTTTGTATTAATCAGCGGTAACATTTTACCACTACACACAAGTTTGCAACACAGAATGATTTGTTGGAGTGGGTTCGAGAGAAAGTTAGGAAGCTCAGTTTTTCCACTGTTATTGGTAAATCCGATAACGGTGGCAATGGAAGAAGCGCATTTGTTACTTTGATATGTGAAAGGGGAGGTTCATACACCGAGTACAAGAGAAAGAGTCGGCGTGAGATAGCTGGTTCGGTTAAATGCAAGTGTCTGTTTCGGCTGAGATATTACTTGTTGACTGGTGGTGATTGGAGCCTCAAAGTTGGTGATGGTAAACACAACCATGACATGACAGATGTTTTGAAAGGTCATAAAACTGTCGGTCGTCGATGTAGAAAATGCCCGCTATCAGCGGATGATTAATGATGATAGGCGGTATAAAGAGGTCTCAGACGCTCTATCCTACGCCGGTATTAGCAATGCACCACGGGATAAATGGATTACCATGCCGGATATGGGTTTCCTCATCGCACAGAAATTCAACCAAACAGTTGTTGTGTTGTCCATTGGGTTAGAGCGCTCGGCAACCTATTTCCCTCTATGTGGTCCACCGCCGACATGTATCGGCCGGTTGATGTGTCTCGCATATGTGAATGACAACTATTTCATGGCATTGGATTTGAAGGATGATTGTCCGATTCCTCCCACTTGCAATCTATGGAGACGACACCATCGAGAGGATGCACAAAGCTGGCCTGATTGATATGCCAGCCGGATGGTAGATTATAATGAGCTAAGTTGGGCGGTGGGTCAAGAGGTGGTAGAAGATGATGAAGAATTGTACATTATTGAAAATCTTGATCCCGATGAGTGGGTTGGTCATGTTGGTCCTCGTGTGAAGGTTGAAAATGATGATAGTTCCATTGATCTTTCGGCGCCATAGATTAGATATATATCGTTAATTTAGTTGAAATGTATATCATTAGGTGAAATGTGTAATGATATAAATTCAACTCATTTTTGGTATAATGATATATATATATATAATCATTTTTTGATATAATATTTAAGTTAATTGCATTTTATACATACATATATAATGATTTATTGAAAAACAATGATAAAAACCACACTGACATGCAAATTTGTTTCAGTTCTGTGTACTGGTGGAATTCGGAATATACAATCCGAACGTGTTTGGATTATATAATCCAGAATGCTCCGAGGGTAATTTTGAAAAAAAAATAGGGCGCGCGAGAAAAGACATAGGGTGAGAAAAGTAATACTCCATATATTTTGGTTAAAAAGTGGTTAACGTATTTTGGTTTAAGTAAAATCGCTCAAGACTCGAGATACTCAAGTCTTTTTTTTTACCAACTCAAG